>Ga0302135_10000137_pt1 | contig 43085 bp, 42 predicted proteins | sample CBN3_surface_MG_FD_203119 | JGI IMG/M metagenome (GOLD analysis project Ga0302135, IMG submission 203119) | Marine microbial communities from Western Arctic Ocean, Canada - CBN3_32.1 | ecosystem: Environmental > Aquatic > Marine > Oceanic | place: Canada: Western Arctic Ocean | collected...
GCCAGACATGGGCACCAACGCCCAGGTCATGGCATGGATGATGGACGCCTACGGCCAAGAACACGGATACACTCCTGGCGTTGTCACGGGAAAGCCTGTGAGCCTTAGCGGATCATACGGTAGAGACGCTGCTACCGGCAGAGGTGTAGTCATCACCTTGGGAGCATGGGCAGAGGAAACGGGCACATCGTTGAACGGCGCTACAGTAGCCATCCAGGGATTCGGCAATGTGGGTCAATGGGCTGCGCGACTCATTGAGCAACTTGAGTGCATAGTCGTGGCCGTAAGCAACAGCCAGGGAGGACTCTACAACCCAAAAGGATTGCCGCTTGACGCGCTGGAGAATTATTCCAAGGAACACGGCACTATCACGGGGTTCCCGGAGGGCGATGCCGTCAGCAACGAGGAGTTACTAGAGCTACCATGTACGGTACTGATTCCCGCAGCAGTGGGCGACACCATCAACCAGGAAAACGCAGGGCGTATTCGCGCACGCATCGTGGCTGAGGGAGCCAATCGCCCAACCACTCCGTCTGCCGATGTCATTCTTGAAGGAAACGGTGTCGCCGTCCTACCGGACATCCTGGCCAACGCCGGTGGAGTGGTAGTCTCCTACTTTGAGTGGGCTCAGAATATCCAGGGTCTGCGGTGGAGCGAGGAGCGCGTCAACGAGGAGTTAGCGCAAATCATGGTCAAGGCCACTCAGGGGGTGATTCTGACTGCCCAGGCGAGAGGATGCTCACTGCGAGAGGCCGCCTACATCGTAAGCGTTGAGAGGGTAGCCAGCGCAGTGGCTGTGCGCGGGTTTGTTTAAGCCCGTGGAGTTGCTGCCTTAGACGTAGCTGAAGATGAGGCTTACTAAGCCAAGCACTGCGGACGCCACAATTACCAAAGTGACGGCTTTCCTGTAGCGGTTGGAATCTATACCCCTGAGCAAAAAGGTTGATATCAGCACGGCCAAAGCCAGCACCGGTATCATCATAGCGTCCAGCAGCAATGACTGCCCATCCACAACCCCGCCCACCACAAAAGACGTAATTGTCACGGTCTCAAGCACCACCAGAAACGCCGCAAGAACAGCCCGCATTGTCGTCATCTCCCAGCGCTGGTTCACCAGGAACAACGCAACGGGCGGGCCGGAGATGCCAGCAAGGGGGAACAAGGCACCACTGATTGCCCCGGCTACCACCAACGCACGAGACTCGTTACGAAAGGTGAACTGCACCCCGGAGAGCAGGACACTCCCGGCAACAATGATGGTAAGAGAGATGGCTACTTGGAGTTCGTCTGCATTCAACACAGTGTGTAATAGCGATGCGAACGGTGCGATTATGGCCGCAGAAACGGCCAGAATAGCAGCACTCCGCCAAGGAACACGTCGCCACATCTGACTTAGTATGATGAGGTCCTGTAGCAAGATTAACGGAACAATGAACCCCACCACATCATGAGCATCCATCACCAACAGCAACAAGGGAGTTCCAATGAGCGCAAAGCCCACTCCAAGGGTAACCTTCACCGTTCCTGCAACAAGAACGATTGCAACAATGGCGATAAATGCGGTGAGTTCGTAGTCAAGGATCATCGTACAATATTCTACACGACCCACGCGCTTAAGCCTCCGGTATCCACACCCCTTACCCACGCACTCCCTTGACCCTACCTACAATCAAGAATAATATGGACATAACCCCCCTCCGGGGGGTATGGGTTAAAGAGGTGAACATATGCTTTTGGAACCAAAGGACGAAGCCTTAAAACGATTGAACTACATCCAGGGACACCTGGAAGGAATCCGAAAAATGGTGCAGGAAGAGCAGTACTGCGTGGATATCCTGAAGCAGTTGTATGCTGTGCGTAAGGCCGTGGAAAAGATGGAAGGTGTTCTCCTAGACGGCCATCTTCACTCTTGCGTGATAGAAGGCATCAGAGAAGGTAACGCAGAGGAAGTGATCCAGGAGTTGGGAGAGTTGTACGCGCTCTCTAACAAATAGGAATGTCCTAGAACAAAGGAAGCAGCCATAACAACGACACAAAATACCCTGACACTGCCAATCTTCGGGCTGACCGACGATGCCAGCGCGACGCGAGTTGCAGAGGCGTTGCAAGGCGTTCTCGGCGTGGAAAGCGCTCATGTAGACCTGGTCACGGCTGAAGCCACCCTCCAGGTATCGTCAAAGACCCCGCCAACGCCTGACGCGTTAAGCGCTGCCGTGGAAGCGGTGGGCCAGCGAGTCCCCACAGAGAAGACCAGCCTGACCATTGGTGGAATGACTTGCGCCTCCTGCGTCATGCACGTGGAGCATGCACTTAATGGCGTCGCTGGGGTACGGCTAGCGCAAGTGAACCTCGCCACGGAGAAGGCATCCGTAGAGTTCATGCCGGGAGTTGTTTCACTGAACGCTCTACGGAAAGCCGTGGAAGACGCTGGCTACAACATGGACGGCGTAGCAGGCGATGGAACAACGGACGAAGACGAGATTGAACGACTGTCCAAGACCCGTGAGGTTCGAGAGCTTCGGAACAAGCTCGTAATGGCGCTGACCCTGGGCATCGTGGTCATCATGGGAACCCTGAAAGACGTGTTCCCTTGGATGCCTGAGTTCCTCCAGAATCGGTATACCCTCTGGGCCCTGGCGACTCCCGTGGTGTTCTGGGCAGGCTGGGGGTTCTTCACCTCCGGCCTTGGCGCGGTACGGCATGGCACAGCAAACATGTTCACCCTCATCGCGCTAGGCACGGGCACCGCGTACTTGTTCAGCGCGGCCGTAACCGTTTTTCCTGGCTTTTTTGAAGCACGTGGCGTGGAGTCGGCCGTCTACTTTGACACTGCTGCCATCATTGTTGGACTCATTCTCCTAGGGCGGTACCTGGAAGCCAGGGCCAAGGGCCAGACCTCCGAGGCCATCCGTCGACTCATGGGGCTGCAGGCCAAGACAGCTCGGGTGCTGCGAGACGGAAAGGAAGAGGACATCCCCGTAGAGCAGGTCTTTGTAGGAGACCTCATCGTAGTACGACCAGGGGAGAACATCCCGGTGGACGGCACCGTGATTGACGGAGCGTCCGCGGTAGACGAGTCCATGCTCACCGGAGAGAGCCTGCCGGTAGAGAAAGCAGCAGGGGCGCAAGTATTCGGCGCAACCACCAACAGGACTGGCAGCTTTACCTTCCGCGCAGCCAAGGTAGGAACGGACACGGTACTCTCTCAGATCATTCGATTAGTAGAGGAAGCCCAGGGCTCCAAAGCCCCCATCCAGAGGATGGCAGATGTAGTGGCATCCTACTTCGTGCCAATAGTCATTGGAGTGGCCGGCATTGCGTTCCTCTTCTGGTACCTCTTGGGGCCGTCACCGTCACTCACCTACTCCATGCTCACCTTTGTGTCGGTACTCATCATCGCCTGCCCCTGCGCACTAGGACTGGCGACGCCCACGGCCATCATGGTCGGCACTGGCATCGGCGCGTCCAACGGCGTCCTCATCCGAAACGCTGAGGCGCTGGAACGGGCACGTAAGATTCAGGTCATCGTGCTCGACAAGACCGGCACGCTTACCGTCGGGAAACCCTCCGTCACTGACATCATTCCCTTTGGGGTCACAGAGGCCGAAGTGCTTCGACTTGCCGCCTCAGCAGAACGCGGTTCCGAGCACGCTCTGGGAGAGGCGTTGGTCACAGCATCAACCGAGCGTGGCATTGACCTTGAACAACCAACCAACTTCCAGGTTGTGCCCGGTCAGGGCATCGTCGCCACCGTTGGTAGCACCGTGGTGGCCATCGGCAACAGCGTCATGATGGCATCGCGCGGCATCGCGCGAGGCGATACGGAAGCAGGCGCATCGGAACTGGCAACCCAAGGCAAAACGCCGGTGTATATTGCCGCTGACGATACATTGATTGGAATCGTCGCCATCGCAGACACCATCAAGCCGGAAGCGGCTGAAGTCGTGGCAAAGCTCCGGGAGATGGGACTAGAGCCGGTGATGTTGACGGGCGATAATCGACGGACTGCGGAAGCCATCGCGCAGCAACTCGGCATCACGCGGGTAGTGGCTGACGTGCTCCCCCAGGACAAGTCCGCGAAGATTAAAGAACTCCAAGCCGAGGGGTTGATGGTAGCCATGGTGGGCGACGGCATCAACGACGCCCCTGCGCTGGCCCAGGCGGACATCGGCATAGCCATGGGAACCGGTACAGACGTGGCCATGGAATCAGCGGGCGTCACCCTGCTGCGGGGCGACCTCCACGGATTGCTGACGACGTTCAACCTCAGCCGGGCAACCATTCGCACCATCCGACAGAACCTATTCTGGGCTTTCTTCTACAACACGGCCCTCATACCCATTGCTACCGGAGCGTTCTATCCCGTGTTCACTACGTGGTTGAACGGTGTACCCAGTGGCCTTGAGTTCATGTTCGGCGAGCTTGGGTTCCTGAACCCGATGCTGGCGGCGGGAGCAATGGCGTTCAGCTCTGTGTCCGTGGTCAGCAACTCCCTACGACTCAGAAGGTTCAAGGCAGGCTAGCCAGGGCGGCTGAGTCGCTTCTTGCTGAACGGGGAAGTACGCAAAATACACCGATTCACAATGTCATTCTAAGTCCCCACATATTCAAGGTGGGGTTGGAAATAAAGCATATAAAAGTAGGAGGTAGACTATGAGCCCCAAGTTCTTAGGTCTCTTCGGCAAGAATGAAACAGCAAAAGACCCGGTCTGTGGCATGGACGTAGATGTGAAGAAGGCCCCCGGTGGCACCCACATGTTTGATGACGTCATCTATTATTTCTGTGGCCCCGGCTGTAGGGTGGCCTTCTCCAAGGAGCCTATGGCATATATCTCCGGCGAAAAAAAGATGGAGATGTAACTAGAAAATAGGAAAGCCCCCCGTTTAAACGGGGGGCTTTCCTATTTTCTAGTATATGGGTGGAGAAGCTTCCCTTATGACGAAGCCTGCTCCCCTTCCAGTTTCTCGTCCTCTACTTCATCGCCATCGCCGGTAATCTCCAGAACCTCTCTGATGCCCGCGTAGTTGATGCCTTTATCAGAAAGCTCAGCGATTTTCTGGATTAACTCCAAGTCAGCATCAGAGTAGAGCCTGGTCCCGCCGTCTGTGCGCTGAGGCTCCATCAACCCTGCCGCTTCAAACGCCCGGAGGCGATGTTCTGCGACATCTGTGAGGCTAGAGGCCACACTTACTGAGTATTTTCCTACGTTACGGTCTTCTGTCATGCTTTCAGTAACCCGCAGGCATTCACAAATTCGCCCCATAACTCAAGGGCTGAGGTGCCGTGCGGGTGCAATACTATCGCTTCGACTTCTGTCCTGCAAGGGCATGCTGGGCATCTAAATGTCGTTTTATGGACTCCGCAGAGTTCTCCAAAACAAACGAGTGCTTGACCATCACCTTGTGGGAGCATTGGAGCATAAACTGCGACCAGTTTGTGATCCAAGACTCGTTTGTGGCCTGCTCAAGCTTGCGGGTGGCACGAACCAAATCATCGGTTGCTGAAGACAGCAAATACGGCATTGTGTTCATCATGGCTGTTTACTCCGATTATCTAACATCAATAATTAGATTTTCTATAACTTCAGAATAGTATTTCTTCCAGTTCATGTCAATATATCCAAGGGTATTACACCAATTTTCTGGTGTTAACACTTTTTTATCTCGGTGTACACACGCAGTTATCTAAAGTTTCAGCTTTAAAAGCAGGTTATTTCTGGAGCATCAGCCCAGAGGCTCCGGCAGGCATTGCGTAAGGTTTTGCACCTCTTGGCGGGGTTCGGTATCATACCTAGTGAAGAAACCTGGGATTTGAGGTGACGCGTGACCCAGACAGCAACGGTGGTGATCTACACTCAAAAGGAGTGCAGCTACTCTGACTTAGCCATATCAGAGATGGACGACGAAGGTACCCCATACACGAAGATAGACATTGACGATGTCCCCGGCGCCAAAGAGGAGCTGCTCAAGCTCTCCAACGGTGAGCCAATCACCCCCGTCATGGTGGTAAACGGCGAAACGGTCATTGGGTACCACGGCCTTGGCTGAGCATTTTAACTATGGGCCGTCGGCCTGACATACAGCAATCACATCAAGGGGGAAGATCAATGGCTACACAGCCAGCCGCCTACGTTGACGTGGGTGACCAGCTCCCGGATATCACGCTGCCAAGTTTGAACGGAGAGCCTGTCTCATTGGCCAGCTTTCGGGGGAAGAAGCACATTCTGTTCATGTGGGCATCATGGTGAGCCTGCCGTGAACAGCTGCCGGTCTGGCAGCAGTACTATGAGAAGCATCATCCCCAGGGAATAGAGTTCCTATCCATTGCGGTGGATGCCCAGGGCCCCGCGCTACCCACGCGCTACACAGAGAAAGCCAACACTACGTTCACCACCGTGGTGGACGCGGAGAACCGCATAGGCGGCGCACTAGGGTGCAAGGCCATCCCCAACGCGGTATTTGTGGACGAGCAGGGTACTGTGCGCTACATCAAGCGCGGTGGATTCGATGTCCACAAGCCGGAACACCTGGCGCTTGCGGAATCATGGGCAACGACGCCATCCCTTGACGAACTTTCAACGCTCTCTGCCGCTGAAGCCGAACGAGTGATTAAGCATCCAGAGGCCTTGGAGCACTTCCGGCGTGGTCTGACGCTCTACCAGGATGGCAAGGTTGACGAAGCGATGGCCGCTTGGCGCGAGGGCGTAGCCATTGAGCCTGACAACTTCAACATCCGAAAGCAGATTTGGGCTATTGAGAACCCTGACAAGTTCTACGACGACAAAGTGGACTACGCGTGGCAGCGGGAGCAGATGGAGAAGGGCGCTTAACTCCCTTGACACTCTCCCTTCGCGACAGCTACGATAGGTAGTGCATGGCCCCGTGGTGTAGTGGCCCAACATATCGCCCTGTCACGGCGAAGATCACGGGTTCGAATCCCGTCGGGGTCGCCAGCAAGCAAAACAAGAAAGCCCCCTCAAATGAGGGGGCTTTCTCAATTACCAATCTAGTAGCAGGTATTTACGCGGCCCCTTTAGCCAGGCTTCCGTCCACTTTCAGCAACTCCTTGAAATCACCCGTGGTGTTGACCACGTCTATCGCCCTGACGTTGAAGGATTCTGGGTGCTGCAATACAGCAGGCTCAATCCCCTCTTGCAACTCTCGCGCCATCCTGGCAAGCTGCCGTCGCGCGTGGATGATGGCGGTATCGCTGGTGCCCAAGTGCTCCTTGGTACGGTCAACGATGCGACCCATACTGTCCGTCATCGCCTCGTCCTGGGAACGACCGTAAGGGATGCCGGTGAAGTTCACCGCCTTCTGATAATTACGGTCAATTAAATAGTCATTGCTGGAATTTCGCACATCGTGATAGCCATCAATAATCTTGCCGTCCACCGTCTGGTGCTTCACTCGCTCCATCTGCATCGTGGATGCTTTGCGCCCCTCAATCTGAGTCGGGTCTAGGGCCTCGTCAATCTGGTAGGTGAACGAGAAAACCGACGTATGGTCGTCGTCGATGGGAATCCAAGCGTGTCCAGTAGTTGGCCAGCTAGGACTCGGTATCAGGTTATATGCAGGCAGGATGAACTGCGTGGCACGCCAGTAGTACTCGCCATCGCCAATGTCCCGTCGAGAGCCGTAGATGAAGCCGTAATCGGTCTCCTCTACGTGGAGTCGGGGCGAACCGTCCATCACCGTCATGTCCTTGCCGTTCTTGATACGCCGGGCTACCGCTTGTGGTCGATCCTTGGTGTAAAACCAGCGATGCAGGAAGGAGACGTGGGAAGTGTCTAGGTCACCCTCAATGGTCTGCATGTAGTTGGAGTCCTGAATCCAGCGCATCACTAGCCGGTTGGCAGATGGCACCCGCGTCCACTCCAAGTGGGGGAACGGGGGCTTCAACTCCGGAGGCCCCATGTACACAAAGATGCAGTCGCCTGCTTCCTGGGTGGGGTATGCCGTGATTTTCACCTTGTCCTTGAAATTGCTCTCAGCCGGCTCTGAAGGCATATCGATGCAATCCCCGTTTATGTCAAATTTCCAGCCGTGGTAGACGCATCGCAGGCCACACTCCTCGTTCCGACCGAAGAACAAGCTAGCTCTACGATGAGGGCAATAGTTGTCTATCATCCCAACATCGCCATTGCTGTCCCGGAAGGCCACCATGTCCTCGCCCAGCAGGCGAACACGCACCGGCGCACCGTCCCGTTCAGAAATTTCCTCAGACAGGAGGATGGGTTGCCAGAACCGCCGCATGAGGTCGCCCATGGGCGTACCGGGGCCTACGTGTGACAGGAAGCCGTTTTCTTCAGCAGAAAGCATGTGTTCCCTCCGCTATTCCTTTGCGTCCCAACAATGCGGCCATTCTACAGTTGAGGTGCGCGCTTGTCACGCGGGGGAGCGCTCTAGCTACGCGAGGCAGGAATTCGGTATGATGTGACGATGTTCTCCAATGCAGATCCAAGCATCAGGCACACGCTTAACGTCTATCGCGTCCCGTTGGCCGTTGCCGGTTGGGGGGCAGTCGCTGCGTGGATGGGGCTCATCTTCCATATATCTCACAGCTCGTCTCCGGAGAGCCTTGGCTCCGCATCCAAGTTCTTGGACGTCTTCCCCCGATGGAGCATTCAGTGGATATTCCACGGAACCGCTTTCGGCGTGTTGACGGGTCTCACCTACCTTGCTATCAGCGGCACGTTCCCCTGGCGATGGCCGGTGGTGGCCGTTGCCGCCTTTGGTGTGGCAATGGCGTACGGCGTGCTGGATGAGGTGCACCAGAGCTTCATAACGGGCAGAACCGCCTCGGTCGCTGACATTGGGCGTGATGCCATTGGCGGGTTCCTTGTGCTGCTACTGGCCCAAACTGCTACCCTCACCACGAACCACTTCTTCCACGGACGATGGGCGCAGTCCGGTCGGGTTTTCTTTAGCGTGGTGATTCTGCTGCAAGCGGGGTTCGTTTCGTGGGTGGTTTCAATGTGGGTTGCTGCTGGGGCTGATAACGGATACTCCCTGGACGCCCTGAGCACAGTCGATGTCCAGAGGTCGCTGCTACGGCACCCCCAGGCGTTGTTAGCCACAATTCCATTCCTGGCCGTGGCATGGTGGATTGCAGTGGGAAGGGCCAAGAGTCTCTTCGCTCAAATTAACCTGTTTATCGCACCAACGCTGTCAGTAGCCGTCATCTCCGCGGTGCCTGTGGCCGTCTTTGGCCTGGACGTTGTACCAGACGCAGAGGCCGTATGGATAGGCACCTGGGCGCTGGCAAGTGGAGCCTGGCTTTTTGGCGCGTGGCTCCACCGTTGACGGTCTAGGGAATCCAGAGGGATTTCCCCTCCGGAAAGGGGCTTGGGGGCTGTGTCCTCACCTGCAAAACTGCTAGGGTCGGGCCATCTCCATGATTTCGCCTATGTTGCCCACCTTGTCGATGTCCCACAGTCGAGCCAGGAGCTTCTCCGACTGGTCTTTGGACAGCACTCGACTGGCCAAATTGAGGAATTTCTCCTCTAGCTTTGCGTCAGACATGGGGTTCTCAGGCGCGCCGGTAGCGTGATCAACCTTTTCCGTGATGGAGCGTCCGTCCTTCAGCGTGACCGTTACCTCTGCTGCGTCTTCCGGCATCTTTGGATCAACGGTGGCCTTAATCTTATCTCGCAGCGCAATGATGGTCGGATCCAGCACGCGTTCGTCGGTGTACTGCGCTGGGAACGCGCCACCGTCCACCAAGCCCACAGCCATTGAATGTTGGTGGGAGAACTTGCCTTCCAGGCCTATGCGTGGGTGCTGCCTGTCCATTAACTCCAAGACCAGAGGCTGAACGTTAGCTGTCACAGACACCACGTCCTCAACCTTCACCCCATGATCGTTGCGGAATCGAATCATTGCGTCAATCAGCGGGTGACTCACAACACCGCATGCATAGGGCTTCAGACCGTTGTTGGGTAGCTCCCATCGCTCGCCCAGCTCCCCGGTTATCTGCTCCATGTTCGATTGCGTCGAAAGCACCGCCGCGAAGCCTCGTCGCCCTTCAAGGATAGTGGCAGTCGAAGTGAAACCTCGACTCGCCAGCAACCCTGCCAGCACACCGCTCTGGGCAGAACGTCCAGCATGGAACGGCTTGGACATAGACCCAAAAGTTTCGCGTACGCCCGCTGCCTGCGTTCCCGCAATGCCCAGGGCGTTCACCATCTGTCCTTCGTCCAGACCAAGCAAACGACCGGCAGCAACCACAGAGCCAAAGACGCCGCAGGTGCCGGTGATGTGCCAACCGGCATCGTAGTGATGCGGGTGCACCGACAGCCCGATACGACAGCATGCCTCAATGCCAAGCACTGTGGCGGTCAGCACGTCCAAGCCCGTTGCGTTCTGACGCTCACCCACAGCAATGGCAGCGGGGATTGTGGGAGCTGAGGGGTGGATGACCGTAGGGAAATGCGTATCGTCGTAGTCCTCAAGATGGGCTAGGTAGCCGTTTGCCAGGGCGGCGTTTTGCAGGCTGGTGCTCATTGCACTACCGATGAGCGCGGCCTGAGGGTTGCCACCCTCCTCCTGGAACATGCCTGTGAGTATCTGCATTGATGGGTCTGCAGAGGCATACAACGCCACGCCCAGGTAGTTGATGATGCACCGCTTTCCCTCGTGCAGAATAGAGTCAGGTATTGCAGTTGAGGGTGTGCTCAAAACGAATCGCGCCAGGGTCTCAGTAGCTCCCATCAATCATGCCTCACAAGTGTAGTTTATAGATACGCGAAGGGCCGAAGTCATTGTACGACGGTCATGTAGGGAGTCAAGGGCTAATCCCCGCGTGCGAGGGGTAACGCGCCTTGCAAAATCGCCCTTTTCGCCGCACAATAGAGCATAGGTGCAATGCGCCAGGACTGACTTCAGCAAGGAACTCCGCGGAATCACCCCGATAGCTCCTCCGCCTCGTTCACGCTCGATCAGGTTTGAAGCCTTCCTGCCACCAAAGAGTCCCCAGCACCAGGAAAGGATCAAGTCATAACGCCCGATACCCCCCATCCGCAGAACACAACTCCTCAACCAGAGCAGCCCAAACGTCGCGGATTCCTCTGGTGGGGTCGAAAGTCCAAGCAGCAAGACCAGCCCGAAACAGCTCAGGCAACTCCTACTGCGCCCCAAGCGACAACTCAAACGCCGACACAACCCGCACGCCCCCAACGCCCTCCGCAACCTCAACGACAGATTCCAAATCGTCAGGGCAACCCGCCCCAGCAGCCCCGTCAGCAGACAGGCGCACCCATACAAGGAACAAGGCCCCAACGCCCTCCGCAGCCTCCACGAACCCAAAGCCAGGCTAATAATATAGCCGGGACTAACGCCGGCTCAGAGGCATTGGAGCAACAGCGTCCGCCACAAGCACCAGCACCACGTCCTCAGCCGAAGCCGGAGCTTCCACAAATAGAACCTTCAGCAACAGGCGAGTACATGTTCGGTTCTCTGCCCGTTAGCTATGACCTCGCTCGCGCTTTGCAGGCTATGGGGTACGAAAAGCCCTCGCCCGTGCAAGATCAGTGCATCCCAACAATGCTTAAGGGGATAGACGTTGTGGGTCAGGCCATGACCGGCACCGGCAAGACATCCGCCTTTGGCATCCCCATGGTTGAACGCGTTGACGTGAACCAACAGAGCGTCCAGGGTCTTGTGCTGGCCCCAACCCGAGAGTTGGCAGTGCAAGTGCGGGACGAGATATCCAAACTTGCCCAGTTCAAGAAGCTACGGGTGGTCGCCTGCTACGGCGGACAGGCCATCAACACGCAGATAACGGCACTGGAGCGCGGCGCACACATCGTGGTGGGCACGCCCGGCAGGCTGCTTGACCACCTCAGTCGCAGGACACTGTCCCTGGCCAACGTCAACATGGTCGTCCTTGATGAGGCCGACGAGATGCTGGACATCGGATTCCTACCGGACATTGAGCGCATCCTGCGCCAGACGCCCAAGGAACGGCAGACGTCGCTGTTCTCAGCCACCATGCACGCCACCATGCAGCGCATAGTCCACCGGCACCTCAAGACGCCGGAGTGGATACGGGTTGGTGGAGAGGTAGAGACAGCGCCCAAGGTGCGTCAGGTCTACTTTGAGGTCTGGGATAAGGACAAGGTTCGAGGCCTGTCAGGGTTCCTCCAGGGTCACCTCAACGGTGGCAAGGCACTACTGTTCAGGAAAACGCAAATAGGCGTGGACAGGCTAGTGCAGTCGCTTCAGCGTGACCGCATCGCCGTTGAAGGCATCCACGGCGGCATGACCCAGTCACAGCGCAGCGGCGTTATGAAGGCGTTCAAGGACGGCAAGCTGAAGGTACTGGTGGCAACCAACGTGGCAGCACGAGGGCTGGACATCCCGGAGGTCTCCCACGTCATCAACTACGATATGCCCCAGAACATGGAAGAGTACATCCACCGCATCGGTAGGACGGCTCGCATGGAGGCCGACGGCACGGCCATCACCTTTGTGACCGAATGGGACATGGATATGCTGGATATGATTATCGCCAAGGTGGGCGACGACCTGCAGCGAGGCACACTGCCCCTCTACGAATAGCCCCATTAGGAGCTTTGCTGCTACTGGATACCCTCTGGCGTGGTGAGTATTTCCCAATCACAGTCATCCAATTCCTCATTGAGGAATGTCCGCTGAAATAATTCGTTACCATCAGTATCCTTCACAACAAACATGTACTGGTAACGTTCAAACGCATCGATTAAGACTTGAGGGTTTTCCATTGACGGAATGATTAATGAATCACTGAATAGGCCGATACCTTGCTTCTTTACCCTTAATGCCCTCGTCACTTCCTTGTAGGATATGTTGATCGAGATGGCGTCAGAAGTGGAATTCTGGACAAACAACAGAGGAGCAGGCCCATCACACGCCACAGCCGCCAGCGCCATCACGACTAGTATCACTACAAACAACCCACGTTTGGTCAGGTTAAGCATCACTGCGCCCCCCTCGAAGGTTCTCCGCACTCACTCACTTCAATGATGCGGATTGTCCAGTTCTGTAACCTGAATTGCTCTTCAGTGCGGTTCGACTCACAGATAAGGTTTCCAGCAGTGTCAAACGCCTGAAACAGGTGCCTCTCTGGGAGCCCTCCATCGCCGTATTTGTAGAGAAGCCCGGGCTCTTGTTGCATGCCCAATCCCAACTTGCCCTCAGGGACGCCGTCCCAGGAGTACACCACATCTCCATCAGTCTCATTGATTATCGTGAAACGATGGCCAGAGTCGCATGTCACAGCAGCCAGGGCTACCACGGCTAAGACCGCTACCAGCAACCAGCGTTTGGGCATGCTAGACATCAGTCCACCCTCCTCAACCCGCTATCTCGCTTTGCTCCCGCCCTGCCTCGGTGTGACAAGCAGCAACAGCGATGGCAGCACCAGCAACGACGCCGTCACCGCTAGGAAGATCATCACCGCCGTCAGGATACCGTAGGACGAGAACATCGGCATCGGCGCAAAAGCCATGATGGTGAAACCAAGGATGCTGGTGGCAGCAGAGGCAATCAACGCGCCTCCAGTGCCCTGAGCCGTTCGACCCAACGCCTGGTACGCGTCGTCTGACCTCCCCAATTCCTCACGGTACCGCTGCGTCATGTGGATGGCGTAGTCGATGCCGACGCCGACAGACACCGCTGCAATGGTTGCCGTGACGAAGTTCAACCCAAACCCAAACAGATACATGAAGGCATAAAGCCACGCCACAACCAAGCCTATGGGGATGATGGTGACAACACCGTATCGCACTGAGCGCATCGCGACGACTGCCACCAGCAGACAGAGCACCACAGCTACCAACAAGGACTGCTGTAACCCCTTGGTGGTGGCGTCCAACGAAGCCTGACGGGTGTACGGCGAACCCGTCAGTTGAGCGGCAGTGATAGATGGTGAAGCCTCAAGCATCGCAATTTCCGCCAGCATGACATCGCGTGAAACTATAGTAATCTCCTGGTCTTGTGTGCCCGGTATTCCCACAATGATGGTCGTAGCGTCCAACCCGGAGCCCGTGGGGTCTATAAAGATGGTCTCACCCACCTCCAGATGGTCATACGCGATGTGTGTCGGGCTCAAAGGAACGCCGTTGACCAACGCGTAATCGTAGATGGCTTTGAGTTGTTCCTGGGAGTTCGGCCACAGCCACACACGCCCGTTGTACGAGAACTCCACCACATCGCCGTCAATAGTAACCCCGGTGGTCGCAGCTATCTGAGCGCGGGCGTAGTCTGATCGCATGACCTGGTTAAGCACCGCAAAGATGGGCCTGCCGTTCAACGTAGCCCCGCCGTCCTCGCTCTTGGCCACTACTGGGCTGGCACTCAGTTGCAGCATGAACGCCTGAATGGACAGCAATGCCGCCGGGTTCGTCAGGTCGCCCTGGATGTAGGTGATGGCAGGCTCGCCGCCGGAATTGCCAACGTGCACGTCCAGCTTGTCCAGACCCACGGCGAAGTCAGAACCAGCCTTGAAGAAGTCCTTGACCTCGAACGATGCCTCCAGCTTGAAGGCGTAGATGGTAGCCACCACGGTGAAGGCTGCCACCAGCGGCAATACCACGTAGCGACATCGAGCCAGCCCGACCACCCACCGTGTCATGCGTCCCGAGGGGGCACTCGTGCCTTCTGCTGGCGAGGCGGTTTCCGGCGGCAGGGCTGCTGACGCGCGACGTTCTTTTCTAGCGTCCAGCCGCATCAGCACCAAAGGCACGGTGAGGCCAAGGATAACGAACGCAGCCACGATGGCCAGCCCAGCGCCGATGCCAAAGCCCGTCACCGTCTCGATGGACGCGGTGGTGTTGGACAGGAACGCCACGGAGTCTGTCAGCATCGCCAGGGTCAGCGCGACAATCACTCCACTCATGCCCAGGCGGAAGGCGATACGCGCAGTCGCTGCGTGTAGCCTCTCCTCTCGGTAGCGGTTGACGGCGTGAATCACAAAGTCGGCACCCAGGGAGATCATGGCGATGGGAACGATGAAGTCCAGGGTCGTTGACGACTTCAGTCCCACCAGATTAGAAAGCCCCTTCAGCCAGATAATCATCGCCACCAGACCGATAGACGTCAGCAGCACAACGCGGCCGCTCCGAAGGCTCACGCCCACGACGACCAACACCATGATGAACGTAGCGAAGATGAAGGGCACTGCCGTGCTCACCTCGTCGGCAATCTCCAGGCCAGCGTCAATAGCGATCCCCCAGAGTTGGTAGTGCTCCTCATTGCCCCGGAAAAGGGTCTGCACCTTCCGGTTCAGGTACTCTTTCCTCTCTGTGACGGGGTCACTGGTGGTGCCAATCGATAGACCCCCGCCGCCCAGTTTTTCGTTGTCGGCAATGAAGAACGTCAGCAGCCCTGGCGATGTCCAGTAGTCAATCTCCTGACCCATCACCATCCGGCGCTCAACCTGCCTGCGCTGAGAGAGGTTCTCCCGCAAGAACAAGAACCGAGGGTCTGACATGATGCCGGACAGAGCAACTTTCACCATGTCATCGGTGGCGCGTTCCAAGTCCATATCAAAGGTGCCGAGGGTCTCCTGCACGGCATCGGCAATGCTGTACGTCCCGACAATCGGTCGCTGCCTATCAGTGTCAAAGCCGTTGTAGAGGTACGGTTGCTCAGGCAGGCCCGGTGGGTCGAGCTGCCCTGCGGCGTCAGCCTCACGGAGCTTGTTGGAGTTTTGGTACAGTTCCAACAACGCCGCTTGCGTCAGGATATCGCCTTCACGCGCTTCCACAATGAACCCTGCCGAGTGAATCCTTGGCGGCAGCGTTGCATCAATCAGGTCTGCCACGTCGTACACCTGGCCGCCGGGGTTGTCCGACGCCGACTCTTCGGGCGCCATCAGAATCATGGGGATGACGAGCAGCAACGTCACAATACCAATGGACATGATGAACCACCCGGAATACCTATCCAGGAATCCTGCGACTTGGTCGGTGAAGGTCTGCGTTTCCATCGAACTACTTTCTTATGCAGACATAGGGCAAACCGCTGGGTGGCACCTTCATTAATCATATGCCCTTGACTAGCCTGTGTCATTGCTCATAGATTGGTGGCTGCGTGGCTGATGACCGTCAGGGAGCCTGGGTTGAGGGCTTCCCCTCGCATGCCGCCACGAGACACCCTGACACATTGGAGAAGCATTATGCCAGACTTGACCCCGGAAGAAATTGGAGCCCTCCTGGTCTCCCTTGGTCTACCAGCCGACCCAACAGACCTGCCGGAAGTGGCGCACCGCGTCAATGCGGTCAACGAGGCTCTTTCAGTGTTAGACCATCCGGACCTGGATACCACTGAGCCCGCCTCCGTCTTCTGGCTGAAGGAAGAGGGCTAGGATGGCAAATGAAGATTTGATACACACATCGGTTGCTGAGCTTTCTGCGCTCCTTGGGGAAAGGAAACTCAGTCCGGTGGAGCTGACCCAGTCGTACCTGAACCGCATAGAAGCATTGGATGACCGACTCCATGCTTTCATCACCATCGACGCCGAAGGTGCGTTGGCAGCGGCCAAAATCGCTGAATCGGCAATAGCTAACGGAAAGCGTATTGGCCCTCTCCACGGCATACCCATGGCGGTTAAAGACCAGATGGACGCGCGAGGTCTCCCTACCACTGGGGGCTCCAGCATTCTGAACGACATAGCGACGGCAGACTCCACGGTGGTTGGCCGACTACGTGAAGCGGGAGTGGTGCTGCTGGGAAAGCTCAACCTCAGTGAGTTCGCCCTTGGCGGCAGCATAAAGCACCCCTACGGCGTACCTCGCAATCCCTGGGACACAGATCGGCAGCCCGGTCAGTCCAGCAGCGGGTCTGGCATCGCAGTGGCAGCATCCATGTGTGCCGCAGCTATTGGTGAGGATACATCAGGCTCCATTCGCGGCCCGGCATCATGGTGCGGCATCACGGGCCTGCGCCCAACGTGGGGACGTGTGAGTCGCCACGGCATCCTGCCTATGAGCTGGTCTATGGACCAGGCTGGCCCCATGACCAAAACGGTGGAGGACTGCGCCACGGTATTCGCGGCAATAGCTGGTTACGATCCCCACGATGCCTACACGTCTCACCAGCCCGTCCCGGCCTACAAGTCCTTGGAATCGCTGAAAGGACTGAAGATCGGCGTGATTCGTGAGTCGATGGGCGATGGCATGGTGGACAGCGAGGTTCAGCAGCAATGTGAGGAGGCCGTGGTCGCCATGCGGCAAGCGGGCGCGGAAGTGATAGAGGTCTCCATCCCGCTGTTCCCTCAGGGCGGCCTGATTTCCAACGGTGTAGCGGACGCTGACGCAGCCTACGTCCACCGGGAGCGTTTGGCAGCCCACTCCGCAGAGTACGACTTCGCCACACGGCGTCGGCTGCTGGCCGCAAGTCTCATGCCAGCCCACTTGTACCAGAAGGCCCAGCGGTTCCGCGTCATCATGCGACGACAGGTCATGGCCGCGTTAGAGAGCGCAGACGTGCTGGTGACGCCCTCACAATCGCAACCCGCGCCGTTAATTGCCACGGACACGGGTTTAGACAGCAAGGATGCGGTCATGCGGCAGTTCTTCGGCATTCGCGCCCACCGTGGGCCGTTCAACCTGGCTGCCGTACCGGCCATGTCGATTCCCTGCGGCTTCACTAATGCCGGTCTTCCGGTGGGGTTGCAGCTTGTGGGCAGGCCCTTTGACGAATCCACGCTCTTTCAGGTAGGTGGTGCCTACCAGGCCCATACCGACTGGCATACATGCAGGCCGTCATTGTAGACTAGGCCCACATCACAACAGGGGAGGGTAAGTAATGCTTACGCAAGAAGAAAACGAACTCATGTGTCGCATCGGCCCAGGGACGATGATGGGCACGTACCTACGGCGATTCTGGTTCCCAGCACTGATGTCGGAGGAACTGCCCGAACCCGATTGCCCACCCATCCGCGTCCGACTCATGGGCGAAGACCTCGTGGCATTCCGGGACACCGATGGCAACATCGGCCTCATAGATAACTACTGCCCCCATCGGCGGGCAAGCTTGTTCTTTGGTCGTAACGAGGAATGCGGTCTCCGCTGTGTCTATCACGGGTGGAAGTTTGACGTGAACGGCGACTGTGTAGACATGCCATCGGAGCCCGCAGAGAGTAATTTCAAGGACAAGGTTAAAGTCACCGCGTATCCCACCAAGGAGCAGTCCAACTTCGTGTGGGCGTACATGGGTCCGACGAACAAGATGCCGGAGATGCCTGACTTTGAGTGGATGCACGTTCCTGATGAGAATCGGGGCTTTGCCAAGTTCATCTATGAATCAAACTTCGTCCAATCAGTAGAGGGGGAGATAGATACCGTTCATGCGTCCTTCCTACACAGCAACCTGGACGCTCAGGCCATTGCCTCAACGGCCACCACATCTGGTGGCAGGTTCATGTACAACGATCGTTGGGCCAACTTCTTCGTGAAAGAGAAAGACTACGGCCTGCTCATTGGCGCGCGTAGACCCGCCGATGCGGACAGCTATTACTGGCGCATCTCTCAATGGATGTTCCCCTTTTACACCATGACCCCGCGAGAGCCCGGCACCGGCGAGAACTCCTTTGTGAGATGTCGGATGTGGGTTCCCCGTGACGACGATTCAACGTGGGTGTTCCTGAGTCACTGGCACCCACTGCGTCCCATGCATGACTCCGAGATGTATGAGGTTAATGCCTGCCGCAACCTTGAACCAGGTAAATGGATAGGTAAGGCCAACCTGGGTAATGACTACCTCATTGATAGAGAAATGCAGAAGACCAAGACCTACGCAGGCCTGCCAAGAGGCACCGGCAGGGTTGAGGACGCCGCAATGATTGAAACGATGGGTTCAGTGGTTGACCGCAGCTTTGAGCATCTTGGCACCAGCGATACCGCCATCATTGCCATGCGCCGTCGACTTGTGAAGGCTGCCCGTGACCTGGAAGAGGGTATTGAGCCAGCTTCCACATCACACCCAGAGCATTACTGGCGTCGTTCCAGCAGCGCGGTGCTGCCCCGCGACGTGATGTTTGACGAGGATACAGACGTGATGAAAGAGGTCAACGCGAAAGCGTAACCACGCCCCTGACATCGCCTGACATAAAAAAGGAGGCCGGAGTGGTAATCACCCCGGCCTCCTTTCTATTCTTTCTAAATCTTATCTACCCAATCCGTAACAGGTCGCCTCCAGAAGAAGGTGTGGGTGCCTCACCAGTCAGCAGGGGACCACAAATACAATCATGGGCCTCCTCACCACTACGCTGGGTTTCACTAGCTGCCACCCAATTTCCATCCCCAGACAAAACCAAACAAGCATGCCGTACCCGCGCATTGAGCCCGCCATCATCCACATTTGCGGGAACGGTGCCATCTTCCTTGTGAATCCTTACGGCATTAAGTATTTGCTTCCTCACCATGATGCACATGCCGTCAGTTGTCCCCAAATGTTCGTGGGAACGGTCGTAGATAGCTTCACCACTTTCGCTTGTCATCAACTCCGTCATGGCGCGATCCTGGAGATTGTGGATAAACCCTACACCGCTATACATCTGTGTTTTTTCCACGGTGAAATCCCTATGGTAATCGTTCTCCTGGTTCGCAACAGTGTGAAAATAAGTCAACGGATTACTGGTACGCGTCACATAGCCGCCCGATGGGTAAAAAGGATCAGTGAAACGTTTGTGGTTTCTCTGTTCTTCTGATAACGGTTTAGTCCGACTGCCCCCCATAGAAATCAGCATAGAATGCGTGTCGTCTACCGGAACATGTGCACGTAGGTGAGCAGTATTCCCATCGCCGCCAACCATTGTGAAGATTGGGAAGATGAACTGATTGATTCGATGCCAGTACTGGTCGTCGCCGATTTTCCGCCGACCAGTGTAGAACGCTCCGTAGTTTGCCGGCATCGCCTCAACGGATGGGTTCCTCTGGGGGCTAAACGTCCCTATTGCATGGCCCTCGCCAACCGGGCCATCCTCAACATTTAACCTTGCATGAAGCCAGTCCAGATGCGATGTGTCTGTATCGCCCTCTAGGTTCTGGAAAAAATTAGCCTCTTCCATCATGACGACGGGAGGATTCACATTCTCGGCGGGCAAAGTATTAACATCAAATTGAGGGAATGGCGGCGGCGTAGCTCGATGCCCCATGTAAATCCAGACCATGTGGTTCACGTCTCTGCAAGGGTAGGCTTGAATTCTTACTTTTTCTTTGAAGTTGCTACCGTCCGGCTCAGATGGCATCTCCGTACAATTGCCGCTTACATCAAACTTCCATCCATGGTACCCACAGCGCAATCCACCTTCTTCATTACGGCCAAAATAAAGACTTGCACCGCGGTGAGGACAAGATTCTGGGAAAGCACCTATATCGCCATTGGTATCCTTGAACATCACCAGGTTTTCTCCCAGTAGGCGCATCCGCTTTGCGGGCGCGTCCGGCGTAAGGAACTCTGATGATGGCAGCGCTGGAATCCAATATTCCCTGATGAGCTCACCCATTGGCGTGCCCTTCCCTACCCTACAGAGAATTTCGTTATCTTCTTTGCTTAACATGGGGGTTCCTCCTTATATATCCACTTCACATCTATTGCGGCTTGGGTCTATTGGGATACCAGCCACCCTCCCGCATCAGGCTCTTAAGATACGCCACTTGCCCTGCATGCTGCAAGTTATCCTCGCAGACGCTGACAAGGCGTACACCCACCGTGGGGAGCGGATTGAATCGAGGCTCATCCAGCACGCGGTCAAGGTCAGACTCAGAAAGCGTATCTAGGTACGCTAACGCCCGCACGCGCACGGCATCATGGTAATCAAGAATAGTCTGAGCATCCGGTGCGCGGAATGCGCCCACAACCTCAGGGGTTTGCACGTGGCCAGGGCTGTAGTCACGTGGATCAACGGGCATCCCGAACTTCTTGTGCCAACCCTCGTCAACCCATACTTGCTCTTTGCCCTGCAACTCGGAGATATTGGTGTCCTGCACTCGGGCAATATGCCACGCCAGCCAACCAATGGGCGGATGAGGCTCTTTTACCAACTCCTCCGCCGTTAGGTCTGTCAGGTTGTTGTGGAGGATGATACGTACCCTATCCAGGGCGTCCGCAATGGCGGCTGTGGTTTGCATTGTTGTTCTCCTCTAAGGTCGCTCTAACGCAAAGCAGTGTACAGCAGCTAATACAGTGTCAGCAAAAGAACCTAAGGTTCATTCGACGCGCTTCATCGCGTTCCATCGCTTCTGGTTGAACAGACGGACGTAGATATTGGCTTCACGCCCGAAATGCGTCATTGCCACCAGGAGGGTAAGCAGCAAACACACGATGATTGTCTCCACCGACTGTCCTGTGACGATTGTCAGGACATTGAGGGCTGCAAACGCCACCACCATGCCCAGGACGCTGCTGCGGAGTATCACCATCAACACCATGGTAGGAAGAAGTGTGGCTAACGCCAGGATAGGTATCACTGTGACAGTCACGCCAAAGACCGTAGCCACTCCCTTGCCGCCTGAAAATTTCAGGAACACCGACCAGTTATGGCCTATGACCACCAAGAGGGCGGCGACATACATTGCCATGTCAGGCGCGCCAATCCACCGGGGAATCAAAACAGACAGCGCGCCTTTTGCGCTGTCCAAAACGAACGCCAACGCCGCACCTCGACGGCCAACGTAGCGATAAACGTTCAAGGAGCCCACGTTGCCACTGCCGAAATTGCGGATGTCTATGTCTTTGGCAATCCTGTCAATGAGGTAGGCAGGGGGGAAAGAGCCAAGGAGATAAGCAACGATGACACTGATGGCGAACAGCCCGGTATCTACAGCCACTTCATTTCACCTACGACAGAGCAACCCAACGAATTGGTAACAAAGGAGGCTAGTCCCTATATCTTGAACAGCTTTGCCGCAGTCAGGCCCATGACATCTTCTTTTTGAGCATTCGTCAGGAAGTCCACCTCATTAACATGCCCAACTTGGTCAATGTCACCCATATCGAAGGGGTAGTCGGAGCCAAGCATCACCTTATCGTGGCCGAACGATTCCACCAAGTACTGCAACGTCTGCGACGAGTGGGTGAGCGCATCGAAGTAGAAGAGGCGCATGTACTCGCTGGGTGGTTTGGTAATCTTGGAGCCGGTCTCGTGGGCCTTCCAGCCGTGGTCCCACCTGCCGCGGATGTACGGGCAGCTCCCGCCGCCGTGGGCCAGGTAGATTTTGAGGTTGGGGAACTCCTGGAACACGCCGCCAAAGATGATGCTGGCAGCAGCCACAGCAGTGTCTGTCACGTTGCCAATGAAGTTGTTGAGGTACCAATCTCCCAGCCGGTCCATGCCAAGCACGTTGGCAGGGTGGATGAAGATGGGGATGTCCAGTTCCTGCGCCTTGGCGTAAAAGGGGCCAAGTTCCTTGGCGTCCAAGTTCTTCCCATTGATGTTGCTGGCGATGCCGACGCCCACCATGCCCAGCTCATTCACCGCGCGATCAAGCTCCGCAGGAGCCTTCTCTGGCTCTGCCATCGGGGCAAGGGCCAGCCCAACAAACCGGTCAGGGTGCTGCGCCACAACCCTCGCTAGAGAGTCGTTGAACTGTCGGGCGGTAGCAACATCCTTATTGAGTAGAGCCAGGAACCCTGACAGAGCCTGCACCTCTACACCCGTGTCATCCATGTCCTTGAGTCGAGTAGCGATGTCCGTCATATCGCCCACAAGGATGCTCTTGGCCAAAGGCTCCGGCAGCAACTCCAGGCAGTCTTCTGGGACGATGTGGGCATGGGTGTCTATCGTTCGCATCAAGCTTCCCCTTTATTAGTTACTTGGCGGCCCCTGCATTCTTTTCTTGACCCAGCAATGCCAGACTCTCTGAGGTGAACCCTCCAAAACCCATTCCCTGATGAACGTCCCACTCAATGACTTCGTACGTGCGCAGTCCCAGTTTGTGGAACGGCTCGCTGTCCAAGGTCTGCTTCGCCTCGTCCAACGAGCCCGCGCGAAGCAGGATGATGCCCATAGAGTGGTCTGCCGCTGGGCCGGAGAACAGCACTGTCCCTGCATTGTGCATTGTCCGTTGCCAGTCCAGGTGCTCCTGCAAGTGCGGCATTATCTGCTCCCTGATAGAAGCAGGCCGCGAAAACGTCAGATACCACATGGTGCAACTCCTTTAAATACCCTTAATACCCACTTGGGTAACCGCTATGTCAAATATGCAATCCTTCACTCGTCAGCAAAAGCGCTCCACGCCTAGCCGAGTGGGCCTTGGAATACCTGATCGACGTACGTATCCGACATTGGTTCCAGCGCCTCAGGCCAGGCTTCCACGTTATGGCTGCTTCCTGCGGCGTCAACTTTGCGCCGAAGCTCCACTGGTCGGGGTTTGCCTTCCCAACCAAGCTGCTCCATGTAGTAGTACAACATGATGCCGTTGCCCTCAGGGTCCAGCGCATACACAGCATAATCAATGCCCGGGTGCAGCTCTGCCGGCAGGTTCATAAAGGTCACGCCGCGCTCCTTCAAGAAGGAGACCGCATCCCTCAGCTGTTGGTAGCTCCCTAACTCTATGCCAAAGGACATGCAGGTGGAGACATCCGGCCAGCCAAGCTCTTTACGGAGCGCCTCAGGGAACAGCCCCAGGGTATGGTGCTCAGCGCCGTTGCGGAGGAATGCCACCTTGTGGCCCTTGTATTCCACCTGTTCCGTGACGGTAAGGCCCATGCCGTCCGTATACATATCCAGCGATGCACCCAGGTCTTTGACAAAGAGGTTCACCGGGCCGATTTTGGTAATCTTGAACGGCCTGCCCAGCATCACGCCACCAACATCGAAGTTGGCCGGCAAAGGTTCATCGCTACGATAGCCTGTGTGGATGTCGACACCCCTGGCGATGGCCTCGTCGACTTCGTCCTCCTCCGGCATCTGCGGCAGCGTCGGCTCTTCTCGGAGGCGACGGTCATACATGTCGCGCGGCTTGCTGCGACCGTTCCAACCCTCCTGCTCAATGCCGTAATACAACTCATTGATGTGGCCGTCCGGGTCATAAGCATAAACATGCCAGTTGCTCCCCGGCATATCGCGGCCAACCCGCATGATGGGGATTTCCCGTTCCAAGAAATAGTGATAGGCTCCGATGACTTCTGAAAGCGTTCCGGTCTGCCACGTGATCTGGTTGATGTTCATGCCGCTGGCACCCGTCATGCCCTCAGTGGAGTTGCCTTCAGACGAGGCACGGCCAGCCGCCATCGCGTTCATTGCCGCAGCGTTGAACAACACAAAGGCGTGGTGATCGGTGCCGTAGCGCATGAAGTAGCCTTTGCCGTTCTTCACATCCTTCAGCCACTCCTGCACTTGTGGGTCAGGGTTTGCCTTGAAATCGTTCTCGTCAGAGACCTTGAAACCAAGGAGGTCCCTATAGAACTCAAGGCACTCGTCAATCTTGTACACGTTAAAACCAAAGTGGCCCAATCGCCTGATTTTAAAGGGCTGGTTCAACAGCACCCCACCAACGTTATAGGTCTTTCGTCCAGTGTTTGTAGTCATATCATCCCCTCCCTGTGCTTACCCTCTTGGGTTTACTACCTGACCTTGGCCCATGCAGCAGGTGCATCACACGAAAGCGACTGCAAAGCCGCCGTCCATTCTTCTTCATTCACTGGCTTACGGGCATGGAAGCTAATCCCCAGCGTCGTCGTTAGTCCACGTCCTGCATGGAAGTGGTAGCCCGCCGCCGGGTCTATGGCCACAGCCGAGTACTCAACACGGATAGCTTCTCGTAGGGCTTCCAGTTCAACCGTCTGTTCCTGAGCAGTCGCGTCACTCATGGGTCGTCTCCTCTGTGCGGATGTTCCACACACCAGCATCTTCGCTCTGGTGCCGCCAGTATAGTCAACAAGCAGTAAATTTTCCATAAAGTGAACGCTTGTATTGAGGGGCCTTTCTTGACTGACGGCAACACGGCACATAGCATGCTCTTCAGCTAAAGGAGCATTGCATGAAACGCACGGTACTCGTCCTTCTCATCATGGCGGCAACCCTAACGATTGTCGGCTGTGGCAGCGATGGATTGAAAAAGGCAGAAGAACACTTCAACGCCGGGGTAGACCTGCAAGAGCAGGGCCGCCCCCAGGAAGCTCTGGCTGAATATGATGAAGCCATCCGCTTAGATGCTAAATTCACTGAAGCGTACGGCAACAGGGGCTCAGTCCACCAAACATTAGGTGACATCCAACACGCTATCCAGGACTTCAGTAACGCCATCAGCTTGGCTCCGGAAAACGCCCGAGCCTACACCAACCGCGGTGCTGCATACATTGAGTCAGGAAAGATTGCTCGAGGCATACAGGATCTCAACGATGCTGTTCGACTTGACCCTCAGTTCGCTCTGGCCTACGGCAATCGTGGTATCGGCTACATGCGCTTAGGGGAATACCAGGAGGCCATTTACAGCCTTGATGAGGTTATCCGCCTTAGCCCATCGGCGGAAGCGTACGGCAACCGTGGCAATGCAAAGCTGTATCTCAGCCAACACGATGAAGCCCTCCTAGACCTCAACGAAGCCATCAGTTTGAACGACCAGTTCGCCCGGGCGTACGGAAACCGCGCACTGGTCTACACCATCATGGGCAGAGACGAAGAAGCTGAGGAAGACCTTCAACTCGCTGAGTCGCTAGGCATCGGTCCAATCTTTCGAGCATTGGTCGAGGGGTTGAAAGCAAAAAGGTAGTGGGCCTATAGCATCCTTTAATCCAGGGAGGAAACTTCATGGCAAAGCCAAAGATTGCGGTGTTCTCCGGCCCCAGGGCCACGGTGACCAACTCGCCGCCGCTTGTGACTAGCAACAAAGCTCGTCTGCCCGGTGAGGCGACGTCGCCCGGCAGCTTCGACCACCTGGTAGGACAGACCCTCCATGCGCCTGTGACCGTCCGTATCAAAAAATTCAGCGCCCACCCGCTGGAGGAAGACGCGAAATCCCTGTATCACGACAACGGCCTGGATTATTACGAGGTTGAGCTGCGCCCCGAGGACGGTCCTTACCTGCTGCCCTACATGGCCCGTCGTAACGACGGCTCAGCCGACGGCGCACCCTTTGGCACAGGCCCTGGAGAGGATGGACGACAGCACCACTACCCCGATGCCTCACGCGTGTTCGCGGACATCAACCGCACCATCAGCGGCAGGAATGAGCGCGGTGTTGCCAACAGTCTGGAGAGCCGCGCCGATTACGATTTCATTCGTGTGTTACCCCCCGGCGGCTACACCCAGCAGGCTGAGGTACCGGGCATTGATTTCTTTTCCAGCGGCGCACCACCCTTCAACGCCTTCCCATCGGCCAGTGGCTTGGCAAAAGTCGCTAACATGGTAAACGCAGCCCTGGCCTCAGGTGAGTACGCAGGCGGTCTCTGGTTGGAGGGTAGCCCCACGGTGGAGGAGACGCTGTATTGGCTGAGCCTCCTGGTTGGAACTGACCTGCCCATCGCCGGAGCAGCATCGCAACGACCTCACGGTCAGCTTGCCAACGATGGCGACCGCAACCTGGTGGACGCCGTGGACTACATCCTATCCGGCAAGGGTATAGGCGTGGGAGCCGTGGGCGTATTGGATGAGCAGATATTCGCTGCGAGGGAGTTCAAGAAGGCCGATGACCGCCCCGGTAACTACAAGGCCACCGGCGGGCATGGCGGGGTTCTAGGAACTGTTGGGCCACCCGTGACCCTTTGGTACCGACCTGCGTACAAACACACAGCAACATCAGACGTTCGATTGGACTCACTACCCACGGAGTTGGAGTTTCTGGACGCCGCAGGTGACACCGAGCTGACAACCGTCATCATTAAGAACACGGATGGGATGTTGCTGGAGGACGTGATGCCGCGTGTGCACATCACAAAGTACGGCGCCTACATGGCGGAGGACGCGGGGGGCAACCCGGAATCTGAGGTGGACATCCTCAGTAGGGTAGCAAAGGGTCTTCGGGAGCGAAACAGCGCAGATGCAGGTTCACCCAGGCTCCACGGCTTTGTACTGGAAGGCGCATCGCCCTACGCCTTTGGTACAGAGGCCCAGATGGCGGCTCTGACCATTGCTGCGTACAGCGGCTTCCCTGTGGTGAAGGTCGGTCGAGCCGATCCTGGCGGCCGAGTGCCCAGCAACCCCAACGATGCCTTCATTGAGGGCAGCAACCTGGACACCAACAAGGCTCGACTCCTACTCATGGCGTCGATGCTGAAGCTCGGCCGACTCCCCCGCGCTGCTGACCCGTTGAACCCCACGCCAGACGAGCGTTCTGCCCTGCTGACAAAAATCACCCAGTTCCAGGAGATATTTGAGACCCATTAAACGGCTATAATGACGCAAACCCAGGGAATATAGGAGCACACTATGGCCACAACACGGGTATACGTAGGCATGCACGACGGCGTTACCACCCTGTCCAGCATCGATGGCGGCGCATCGTGGCAACAAGGCCCAGTGTCACCACTGGAGCACGCAGCGGCTAAGGTAGCAGCATCGGCGTCATCGCCGGAACGCGCGTACATCGTCGCGTATGAGGCCGGCGTTCATCGCACGGACGATGGCGGGGTTACATGGAAGCAGCTCGCTGCATACCCTACCGACCACGCCCACAGCCTGGCGATTCACCCAACCAACCCGGACATCGTCTACGTCGGCAGCGAGCCTGCATCGGTCTACCGCACGAACGATGGCGGCTCCACGTGGGAAGAGTGCTCTGCATTCCGCGAAGTTCCCGGCGCCGACGAGTGGTCGTTCCACTGGGAGGGTCGCCACGCCCACGTCAGAGACCTGCGTCTCTCGCCCGATAACCCGGAGGTAATCTACGCAGGCATAGAGGTTGGCGGCATCCTGCGTTCGTCCGACGGTGGACGTACATGGGAGCACCTGCACGGCGCAAATACCGATGTTCACAAGGTCATTGCCAGTCCGTCCAAGCCCAGCACGGTCTATGCCGCCACGGCGTGCGGCCCCTTCCGCAGCGATGACAACGGTGACACGTGGACGGACATTGGCACGGAGCTTGAACGGCGGCACAACATCCCTATCATCCAGGCACCTGACGACCACAACCTTGTCATCGCAGGCGTTGCCAGTAGCGCGCGACGGCAGGAAGCCGAGATAGTCCGGTCAATCGACGGCGGCCGCAACTGGTCAAAGCTGGAGGGGCTGGGCGCTGATGACAACATGGTGGTGTCCCTAGCATGGGATCCGGCTGATACCAACCGCGTCTTCGCCGGCACCGATAAAGGCACCATCCACATGAGCACGGACAGGGGAGCATCGTGGAGCCTCATCTGCGATAGCATCGCCACTGTGGCCGTCGGCGCAATAGTCGTGAGCTCAGTACAGTAATGTTAAACGTATCACTGGAAGCCGCAGAAACATTGATTAACGGCCTTGCTCAGAAGGACCTTGAGGAAGGTGAGACCTTCCGTTTGACCTACGATGGCACCAAGTTCGACATTGTTCCTGGCAGCATCACTGTCCAGGACAAGGTGATTGAGCACAACGGCGTGCCTGTCCTCATCATTGGTCCGGGCGTGGAGGACGTCCTGCCGGACGCAACCCTGGACATAGAGCAGCGTCCCGGCGGCGCTCACGTGGTGCTCAGACCTACCTAAGTACCCAATCTTTGCACGATTATGTATAATGCCCCAGGATTAGGAACATTACAGATTGGTACGAGGGACAGATGAACCTACAACCTGTAATCTTGGCGGGCGGTTCCGGTACCCGCTTGTGGCCACTGTCCCGACAGGACATGCCCAAGCAGTTTCTGCCGTTGATTGGTGAGCACACCATGCTCCAGGACACCGCCCTCCGACTTACCGGACTCCCAAACTGCGAACCACCCATCGTCGTGTGCAACGAAGCCCACCGCTTTTTGGTCGTTGACCAGCTGGCATCGGTCGGCATCAAACCCGCAGCAGTGATACTTGAGCCAGAGGGCCGCAACACCGCCCCTGCGCTAACCCTTGCAGCCCTCGAGGCGCTCTCCAAATCCGGCGACGACTCTCCTCTCTTGCTTACCATGCCCGCAGACCACGCAATACGTGATGCAGCGGGGTTCCGCTCCACCGTCAGTGACGCAGCTTCCGTGGCAGCATGTGGCTATCTGGTGACCTTTGGTGTCTCGCCCACCTCGCCAGAGACCGGCTACGGCTACATCAGGACAGGTTCACCCCTTCGCGACAACCCAAGAGACCTTATCGGTATGACCTCGGCAGGGATGGCCATCGTCGGCAGTCTGGCACCCTCAATCAAGAAGACCAAGGCTCTTGTCATATCCAAGTTCGTTGAGAAACCGGACGCCGCTACAGCCCTGTCATTCCTCACGTCCGGTGATTACCTCTGGAATAGCGGTATCTTCCTTATGTCGGCCTCCGTTTGGTTGCAGGAGCTCAACCGCCACCGCCCGGACATCGCATCGGTGTGCGAAGCCGCAGTGGCAGGCGCTCGAAGAACCGCACCCTACGTATGGCCTGACCAAGCGATATTCGCTACGTCTCCTAGCGAGTCCATTGACTACGCGGTCATGGAACGCGCTGAAGACACACCCCTTGGAGAGGCATCGCCCTACGCGGTGCTGCCTTTGAACGTCGGCTGGTCGGACGTGGGCACTTGGTCAACCGTCTGGGAGATGGGGGAGCAGGACGTAGATGGCAACCAGACCCAAGGTGATGTGTATCTTCAGGACGTGAAGAACTCCCTACTGGTGTCCCGGCATCGCTTACTGGCAGGCATTGGTCTAGAGGACATTGTTGTCATTGAGACCGCTGATGCCGTCCTGGTGGCCCACAAGGATCAAATACAAGAGGTCAAGAAAATCGTTGCTACGTTAGGCGAGGAAAAGCGCCAAGAAAAAGAAGGCCACCCTCACGTGCACCGGCCCTGGGGCAGCTATGAGGTCATTGATACCGGCCCTGGCTTCCAAGTTAAACGCATCATCATCAACCCAGGCGCTGCCATCTCCCTGCAACGGCACTACCATCGCACAGAGAGCTGGGTGGTGGTCAGAGGTGTGGCGACGATCACCCGTGGCGACGAGGTGGTCACGCTGGCTGAGACCGGCGCAACGGACATTCCCGCTGGCATGATTCATCGCATGGAAAATCCCGGCTCCATCCCGCTGGAGGTCATTGAAGTCCAGCAGGGCGATTACCTGGGTGAGGACGACATCATCCGCCTTGATGACAAGTACGGTCGCCACGTAGACCGCTAACCCTCTTAGAGGGTTCTGTTCCGTTTCTCGAGACTTATCTCCTTCTGAACGCCCGCTTAGCGGGTTTTGTTTCGCTGTGCAGGAAAACCCTCAATCAACTCGTTCGTGGTGAACCTGTCGAACCACCTAGGTACCCGCCAGGTATATCGGAGCAGGGTCTCACCCTGCTCAAACATGGTCGCTAGCCTTCATGGCATGCCGAACCACACCCTGTATGCTCAATACTAAAGGTGTGGAGCGAACAGCCTATGCTTTCCAATGACATGGCAATGGGAATGATGGAAGCGGCGTTTCAGAAGCTGGCAAGAAACTTTGTAACCGGCTCCGTTCCTGAACTGCAAAGCGATTCAGAGGGGGAACTCATAAGCCTGAGGTACGAATCAACCATTGGCGGTAGCCCCAGCGGGATACCCGTCAACGTCATGGTGCACGTCACCCTTACAGAGGATTAGTAGCCCCTGATGCAGCTAGATAGTCTCTCGGAAATTTAGCCTGATTCCGCATCCGTATGCCAGCAACAACACCCTATTTTCTTGGGTAACCGCAGGCATATGGGTTCAGGGTGAACCCTGCGTGGTAGTATCTGTATACTAACTACTACAGGGGTAAACATGACAAGTCCGAACGAGGACCAGAACCTTGATTTCATCCGTGAGTTGATTGCGGCTGACATTACGTCAAAAAAACTCCCGCACGGTGTCATTACGCGGTTCCCTCCTGAGCCGAACGGCTATCTGCACATAGGTCACGCCAAGTCCATGTGCCTGAACTTCGGTGTCGCAAATGAGTTCGAGGGTCGATGCCACCTACGGTTCGATGACACCAACCCAGCTAAAGAAGACGATGAGTACGTAGAAGCTATCAAGAAGGACATCAGCTGGCTTGGTTGGAACTGGGGAGAACATCTTCATTTCGCCTCTGACTACTTTGATACGCTATTCCAGTACGCCGAGTCACTGATAACGCAAGGTAATGCGTACGTGGACGACCAGACCCAGGAAGAGATACGGAGCAACCGGGGGACGCTGACTGGTCCGGGGCAAGAGAGCCCCTACCGTGCACGCTCAGTCGAAGAGAACCTTGATCTGTTCCATCGGATGCGCGACGGCGAGTTCCCAGAGGGCTCGCGGGTACTCCGTGCGAAGATTGATATGACCTCCGGGAACCTCAACATGCGTGACCCCGTGCTCTATCGGATCGTGGACGCACCACACCATCGCACGGGCACCAAGTGGCGTATCTACCCGATGTACGATTTTGGACATGGGCAATCGGACTCCATTGAGGGAATCACCCACTCCCTCTGTACTATGGAGTTTGAGGATCACCGCCCCCTCTATGACTGGGTTCTTGATACCCTGGGGCTCTACCACCCACAACAGATTGAGTTTGCTCGACTGAAGCTAGGCTACACAGTCCTGAGCAAGCGGAAGCTCTTGCAACTGGTACAGGACGATCACGTATCGGGTTGGGACGACCCTCGGATGCCTACCCTCTCCGGGCTACGACGGCGTGGGTATCCCCCTCAATCTATCCGCAACTTCTGTGACAAGATCGGCATTGCCAAACGCCCCAACACGGTTGAACTCGCCCTGCTGGAGCACTCCGTCAGGGACTACCTCAACCAGCACGCGCCAAGAGTTCTGGGCGTCCTCAATCCGCTCAAGATCATCATCGACAACTATCCAGAAGGCCAATCAGAAGAGCTTGAAGGTATCAACAATCCGGAGAAGCCCGAGGAGGGAACACGGATGGTTCCGTTCTCTCGAGAGTTGTTCATTGAGCAAGAGGATTTCATGGAGGACCCGCCGGGGAAGTACAACCGCCTGGCCCCAGGCCGGGAGGTAAGGCTCCGCTACGGGTACTTTGTGACGTGTGTGAGCGTTGAGAAGGACGAGGCTACGGGAGAGGTCACGGCTATCCACTGCACCTACGCCCCTGAGACCAGGGGCGGTCAGGCGCCGGACGGCCGGAAGGTTCGTGGCACAATCCACTGGGTCTCTGCCGCTCACTCCATACCGGCCGAAATTCGACTGTACGAACACCTCTTTGCCGATGAGCATCCAGACGAGGCGGAAGACTTCTTGGCGGTGCTCAACCCGGATTCCCTGCACGTCCTCACGGGCTGCCGTGTGGAGCGAAGTCTCAATGACGCCACACCAGGAACGGTGTACCAGTTTGAACGGCTGGGCTATTTCTGCGTGGACGAGGTGGACTCGAAACCCGACGCATTGGTCTTTAATCGAACAGTCCCCCTGCGCGACACCTGGGCTCGCCCCTCTTAGAGGGATTTGCTCCGCTGCGCCGGGGGGGGGGCTCAGTGCTGTTAGGTCACCATCAGGCACATGGGTGCAAGGCGTTACCCTGCCTTATAGAGGCCGTTCCAGCAGTTCTTTATCCGTCCACGGCGTCTGCATCGGCGCGATGACCTCCTTGGCCAGTCGCTCCGCCTGTGCACTCCAAACGCCGGGAGGGCCAGGGGGCCGCAGCACAAACTTGGTGATGCCCGCCGCCACGTACTCGTTCAGCGTTGCGATAATCATGTCGGGTGTGCCCAGCGCGGTGTACGATTCCAGCCCCACATCTTCGCGCCGTCGAGCCAGAGCAGGCGCAGCCAACTCCAATGCAGCTTCTTTTGTATCGGCAATGGCACAGATAATGGAGACGCCGTAGTGGTCGTCCTCAATCGTTCGGTCTGACCCCGCCGCGTACACCTGGATGGCATCAATGCCGTTACGGCACTCCTGCGGCGTGATAGCAGAAGGCAACCAGCCCTCGCCCAACCTCCCCGTCCTACGCAGCGCAGCATCGCTCCTACCGCCAATCCAAATGGGCGGGCCGGGCTTCTGCACAGGTTTCGGCTCTATGGAGATGTTCTCAAAGTTGTAATACTTGCCGTGGAACGTGGCCTCGTCCTGCGTCCACAGCAGGTTCAGGGCTGTTAACGCCTCGTCGGTTCGGGGCGCGCGCTCGGCCTTAGACACGCCACACGCCTCATACTCCCTGGGATCCTCGCCACCAAGCCCAGCCACCAGCAGAAGCCTGCCATTGGAGAGGAAGTCCAGCGTTGCCAGCTCCTTCGCCACAATGACGGGGTTACGCAGCGGCATGATGAGGGCGTTGGTGCCAAACTTCATCATCCCCTTCCTACCGCTCAACGCCGCGATAGTGACGATGGGTTCCAGCGTTGCCCCTTTTCCAATGATGCGGTCACTGAACCAGAGAGAGTCCACGCCCCAGGACTCGCAATCATCCACAAAATCGTAAAACGCCTTGTAGTTGCGCTCTGCAAAGGGCCACGCACCCATGCCGAAACCAAGCCGTATCTTCATTGCGCCATACCCCTATTCCGTTCCATCTAGCGCCATGATAGTCCACGCCCCGGCAGCAGGCTAGCAAATGCGTTGCCAAGGGGACGGGCCTCAATTACGATGGCTAGAGAAACCACGTTGGGGAACGGACGTCATGGCTGAAGTCATTGTTAGGCAAGCAACCACAGAGGCTGAGATGGCAGCACTCCAAGCCTTACGTCTTGCGGTCTTTGTTCAGGAGCAGGGTGTTCCAGAGGCCTTGGAGATAGACGGACTGGACGCCCTGGCATACCACGCCATTGCCTGCGTTGAAGACGCCATTATTGGCACAGGTCGATTGTTGGTCCTGCCCGGTGGTGACGCCCTCATCGGCCGCATGGCAGTCCAAATCGACCTTAGACGCATCGGCATTGGTGGGCATCTGCTGAAGTACCTGGAGGGTGCTGCTCAGAAGTTGGGGGCGGCAAAGACCATTGTCCACGCGCAGTCCTATGTCTCTGAGTTCTACCAGCGGAACGGCTACAAACAAGAAGGCAAACCGTTTGACGAGGCTGGCATCCAGCACATCCTCATGCGCAAGTCTTTGAAGTAGCCTCTAAGCAGTGCCCTGGCTTGAACGCAGGACGACTCGCAGGTACAATCGGGGCAGTTAAATGAGGTGGTTAGAACGTGACATTAGATGCAAGAGGCCCTGAGTTTCCACGAAAAGAGCGTCGACAGCGTATGGGTGGCACCGGCGTTGAGCATTTTGACGAGGTCTCAGGCTCCATTGAGTTCTTTATCTACGTGGCACCAAACATGCAGACCAAGGGCTACGACGGCCTGAAGACGTTCTTGGAGAAGCTGGGGTGTGATGTTGAGTTCCCTGCCATAGCGCCCCTCTCCCCCAGCCCCAGGCACAGGGCAATCAAGATTACCCGCGCCGGAGAGGATATCCCCAAATCCGGGCTTAAGCGCGCCCACTCATGGGCCCACTCCCACTCTTTCCTCCACAGCTTCTTCAAGCCCTTTGCCACACCCCCAGGGGCACAGGCCTAAAGCCCCACGCATAAAAAAACTCCGCTATAAAGCGGAGTTTTTACTTTTTAGAGGTCATCTTTTCACCATCGGGCAACTCGGGCCCTGCTACGCGGAACTAGTGGTCAATGTAATCCGTGGGCACACTTCTACTCAGTGAGCCTTCCTCTTCCAACCTCGCAATCACCTTACCGGCAAGGCGGTATACAGCATGGAGCGGGTCTGCCTCTTTGACTTCTGTACCAAAAGCCTTGTCCACCGCCAACCATTCCGCATAGCCGTTCACGCTATACGCCACGCTCACGCTGACTTCTCTACGGTGATGGCTCAACGTCACCAGCATCCGCTCCAGGTCTATCGCTCCCAACCAGCGACGGGCCTCGCACTTCACGCACTTCACCGTCTTGTTCGGGTCGCTGGGGGTTATTGGGTCGGCAAGCGAGCCTCGTCCGTGGCAGCTAGGGCACCAATCACGCATACCCAACAACCACACACCAAGGTAGTTCGCCATCTCCGGCAGTTCAGCTCTATCGAAATCAGGATGATCCATGCGGTCTCCTTGGGCTATTGTCCATAAGCAGCGTTCCAGCCTCATAATCGCTCAAATTCGCAGTGAGAGCAACTTGGCATACTCTTTGCAGGCCACGTCTGTTCGATACCCACGGGAATATGGGTCAAGGGCCTAGCCCTTGCTCATCGCTTACCCCACTGGCCATACAAACGCAGCGCCATGGCGAATGCCCATTGAAGCAGGAGCACTGGTACCATGCCAATACCGAAGATGGCCAGGAGAAACAAGAAGGGCTCATTAATAGAGAACATCGCGTTGAGGAGGTTGTGGAGCGCCCCCGACAGCACGCCGAAAGCAAAGACGGCAATGATTCCTCGCAACGTTCGGAAGAACCGCACCCATCGGTACAGGACGATGCCCCCGACTACGCTACCAAGGGCCCAACCTATTGCCGCCAACCATTCCCACAAAGTACTGCTCCCCGTTTCTACGGCATACGCCCACAGCCTACAGAGTACATAGGGAAAAGGGCAAGGGGATAACGGGAGGTCTGCGGATAGAAGCCCTAGACCGCCAAAGGCGCAGGGAGTTCCGTGGCACCCATGAGGTACTTGTCCACACCATGAGCCGCCTGCCTACCCTCCGCCAGCGCCCAGACCACCAGCGATTGCCCGCGATGCATATCCCCTGCGGCAAACACTCCAGGCACACTGGTCATGCGGTCACTGTCGGTAGAAACGTTGCCGCGCTGGTCAAGATCCACACCAAGGTCATCCAGCATCCCGTTCTTCTCCGGGTGGAGGAAGCCCAGGGCAAACAGCACCAGGTCTGCGTCTATCTCAAACTCCGTACCTTCAAGCTCCTTCATGGTCGGTCGTCCCGATTCATCGGGTGCCCCCCACTCAAGACGCACGCCGTGGAGCTTCTCCACCTGGCCATCGCTGCCGGCAAAGAATTTAGTCTGGATGTTGTAGTCACGGACTCCACCCTCTTCATGAGCGGAGGCTGAGCGAAGAATCAACGGCCACTGCGGCCAGGGGTTATTAGAGGTTCTCTCAACAGGGGGTTCCGGCAACAATTCAAACTGATGCACAGACAGCGCACCCTGCCGATGGGCCGTACCCAAGCAGTCGGCTCCGGTGTCGCCACCGCCCAGGATTACCACATGCTTCCCCTCGGCAGTAATTCGCTCTGACTCAGGGAACTCTGCTCCTGAGTTGGTACGGTTCTGCATGGTCAGGAAGTCCATTGCCGGATGGATGCCGTTAAGCTCCCTGCCTGGGACGTCCAGGTCACGGGGAACCGTAGAGCCACCCGTCAGCACAATAGCATCGAAATCTTTCTTCAAGTCGGCCACTGGCATGTTCTGACCGATGTGCGCGTTGGTGACAAAGGTGACACCCTCCGCAGCCATCTGATCCACTCGACGCTGTACAACCTGCTTCTCTAGCTTGAAATCAGGAATACCCAGTCGAAGCAGTCCGCCAATGACCTCGTTCCGCTCAAAGACGGTGACGTTGTGGCCTGCGTGGTTAAGCTGCGCCGCAGCCGCCATGCCGGACGGCCCGGAACCAACAACCGCCACACGCTTGCCGCTCCGCCACGTTGGGGGTTGGGGCGTAATCCAGCCTTCATCCCAGCCGCGCTCAGATATGGCCTTCTCAATGTACTCAATGGTCACAGGATCGTTGTTGATAGCAAGGGTGCATGCAGCCTCGCACGGAGCCGGGCAGATGCGTCCGGTGAACTCAGGGAAGTTATTGGTGGAATGCAGGGAATCAAGAGCCTCTTTCCACTTACCCCGGAACACCAGGTCGTTCCAATCCGGGATAAGGTTGCCCAAGGGGCAGCCGTTATGGCAGAAAGGGATGCCACAGTTCATGCAGCGGGCACCTTGGGCCTTGGAATTCTCCTCTGCCCAGGGCAGGTAGATTTCCTGGTAACTCTTCACCCGTTCCTCAACAGGAATCCGGGAGGGAACCTGTCTAATGAACTCTATGAAACCGGTTGGCTTACCCATTTGCCACCACATTCGAGGGGTCTAGCTGCTGCCGTTCCCGCTCCAAAACTTCTTTGTAGGCCACAGGCATCACCCGTACAAATTTCTTAACAGCGCTGTCCCATGACTCCAGAACCATACGTGCCTTGGAGCTACCCGTGAACTGAGAGTGCGCTTCCACGAGGAGCCTCAGCGTGGCCAAGTCAGATTTTTCCTCTACAGCTCCAAGCTCCACCATGTCTAGGTTGCACCGGCTGGCGAAGTCTCCCGCCTCGTCATAGACGTAGGCGATACCTCCGCTCATCCCCGCTGCAAAGTTTCGTCCTGTACCGCCCAACACCACCACTCGGCCCCCGGTCATGTACTCACAACCGTGGTCGCCAACACCCTCTACCACCGCGTTTGCCCCGCTGTTACGGACGCCGAAGCGCTCACCAGCCATGCCTCGCACGTAGATGTCTCCGCTCGTAGCTCCATAGAGCAGCACGTTCCCAACAATGATGTTCTCTTCCGGCGTAAACGTGGCCTGGGCAGGAGGTCTCACAGTGATGCGTCCTCCACAGAGTCCCTTCCCCAGGTAATCGTTGGTATCCCCCTCAAGGTTGAACGTAATACCGCGGGAGAGGAACGCGCCAAAGCTCTGTCCGGCAGAACCGGTGAGCTTCACATTAATCGTATCCTGGGGCAGACCCTCGTCACCGTATCGCCTTGCAACCTCACCAGAGAGCATGGCACCCACAGCGCGATGGCTGTTGTACACCTTGGCAACAATCTCCACGGGCTTCCGCTGTTCCAGCGCTGGTTTCCCTTGCTTAATCAATTCCAGATCCAAGGCCTCTTCCAGCTTATGGTCCTGGGTTTCGCACTGGTACGTGCCGGTACCAGTGCTCATTGTTGGCGCTACCTCTGCCCTGTACAACAGGGAGTCCAGGTTCAGCCCCTTGGCCTTCCAATGATCTTCAACGCCGCCCCAGTCCATTCTATCCGTGCGGCCAATCATCTCATTTACTGTGCGGAAGCCCATCTCAGCCATCACCTGCCGCAAGTCCTGCGCCATGAAGGTGAAGTAGTTGACGACGAATTGCGGGTCACCGGCAAACCGTTTCCTAAGCTCCGGGTCCTGGGTGGCAATGCCCACGGAACACAGGTTCAGGTGACACTTCCGAAGGTAGATGCACCCCAGCGTGATGAGGGCCGCAGTGGCCACACCAAACTCGTCAGCGCCCAGCATTGCTGCAATGGCCACGTCACGTCCGGTCTTGATTTGCCCGTCCGTCTGCACCACGATACGACTTCGCAAGTCGTTGGCGACCAGCACCTGCTGTGTCTCCGCAAGCCCAAGCTCCCAGGCGACGCCAGCATGCTTGATGGACGATTCCGGCGATGCACCTGTGCCGCCGCTGTCCCCGCTGATAAGCACCACGTCCGCTTTGGCCTTAGCCACGCCGGCAGCCACGGTGCCCACGCCCACTTCAGACACCAGCTTCACATGAATGCGGGCGTCCTGGTTGGCCGTTTTCAGGTCATGAATCAGCTGAGCAATGTCCTCAATAGAATAGATGTCATGGTGCGGCGGCGGAGAGATAAGCTCTACGCCGGGTGTAGTATGGCGAATGTTGCCAATGTAGTCGCTGACCTTATGGCCAGGGAGCTGTCCACCCTCGCCGGGCTTCGCACCCTGGGCGATTTTTATCTGCAAGTCCTTGGCGTTCACCAAATACTCGGCAGTCACGCCAAATCGGCCCGACGCCACCTGTTTGATGGCAGAGTTTCGGGAATCGCCATTGGCGTCCAGCTTGTACCTTGAAGGATCTTCGCCGCCTTCGCCCGTGTTGCTGCGCCCGCCAATGCGGTTCATGGCAATGGCTAGGGCCTCATGGGCTTCCCTGCTTATGGAGCCAAGGGAGATACCGCCAGTAGCAAACCGCTTCAGTATCTCGTCTACAGGTTCAACTTCATCAATGGGTATTGGTTCGTCTGCAAGCTTCAGGTTTAAAAGCCCCCGTAGTGTCTTATGGTGCAGCGCCTCATCGTTGGACATCACTGCAAATTCGTCGTACATTTTCTCAGAATTCAGCCGTGACGCGTGCTGGAGCTTGGAAATGGAATCCGGGTTCCACATGTGGTCTTCCCCATTCCTCCGCCAGTAGTAGGCTCCGGGGTTCTCCAATTCCTCTCCACCTGCAGGGCGGTGATCAGGGTATGCGTGACGGTGACGCCGCATACCTTCCTCTTCAAGCGATTCAATGGTCAGTCCACCTATGCGGGTGGGTGTGGAGGTGAAGTATTCATCCACCAATGCTTGGCTCAGGCCAAGGGTCTCAAAGACCTGAGCGCCGCGATAACTCTGAACGGTAGAGATGCCCATCTTGGACATGACCTTGACCACACCCTTATGGAGCGACTTGAAGTAGTTCTCCTGTGCCTTTTCTATGGACGTGCCGTGGTTGATGCGAGAATCGTTCACCAAGCCAGCCATCGTTTCCAGCGCCAGGTAGGGGTTAATTGCCCCTGCGCCGTAACTGATGAGCGCTGCAAAGTGATGGGTCTCTCGAGGCTCTCCACTCTCCAGAATAAGCCCTACCTTCACCCGCGTGCCTTCACGGATTAGGTGATGGTGGACGGAAGACGCCGCCAAAAGACTTGGGATAAACACGTGGTCACTATCTACGCCGCGATCAGACAACACCAGGATGGTGCACCCGTCCTTGATGGCCTGGGATGCCTCTTGGCGCACACGTTCCACGGCGGCTTTCAACCCGCCAGGGCCAGCACCAGCAGCGTACAGGGTTGAAATGGTTGTCGTCTTCACACCGGGGAGGTCTGCTTCGCGTATACGCTCCAATTCCTCGTTGGTCAGAACCGGCTCTTTCAGCCGGAGCTGCCTAGCGTGAAGCGGCGTCTCATCAAAGAGGTTCTGTTCAGAACCCATGAACGTAGTCACAGAGGTGACAAGCTCCTCACGGATAGCATCCAATGGAGGGTTGGTCACCTGGGCAAATAACTGCTTGAAATAGTTGAACAGCGGCTGCGGCCTATCAGAGAGGATGGCCAGCGCCGTATCGTTGCCCATGGAGCCAATCGGTTCCGTTGCGGCTTCACCCATCGGCTGGAGCAGGAGCTTCAACTCTTCCTGGGTATACCCAAACGCCCGCTGCCGCTCAACCAGCGTATCAAAATCAGTGCCATGGACATGCTTCGGTTTGGGGAGGTCTTCCAGGTTAACAACGTTGTCCTTCAACCACTGTCCGTAGGGCTGCCGCGCCGCCAGGGAGTCCTTGATTTCAGAATCTTCAACGATGCGGCCCTGCTCAAAATCTACATAGAACATGTTTCCAGGCTTAAGGCGAGACTTAAACCGTACCTGCTCAGGCGGCACGTCCAAAACGCCCGTTTCAGAGGCCATCACCAGCAGGTCGTCTTTCGTTACCAGGTATCGCATCGGGCGGAGGCCGTTCCGATCAAGGATGGCTCCAATGCTGTGCCCATCAGTGAAGGACACCATAGCCGGGCCATCCCAGGGCTCCATCAAGGACGAGTGATACTCATAGAAGTCGCGCTTTTCTTGCGGCATCTGGATGTGCTCGCCCCAGGCTTCCGGAATCAGCATGAGCATTGCGTGGGGAAGAGACCGGCCCGTGTGGTACAGCAACTCCAGGGCATTGTCCAAGCTGGCCGTGTCGCTCTGCCCATCACCAATAATGGGCATGAGCTTCTTCATGTCATCGCCAAAGTCCTTCGACTCAAACAGCGCTGACCGTGCATGCATGTAGTTGATGTTACCGCGCAAGGTGTTGATCTCACCGTTGTGGCATACCATCCGGTACGGGTGCGCCAGCGGCCAAGCCCCAAGAGTGTTGGTGCTGAACCGGGAGTGCACCATGGCAAATGCACTGGCCACATCTGTGTCCTGGATGTCCAGGTAGAAGGATGGTATCTGCGAGGATTTGATTAACCCTTTGTACACAATTCTGTTGGCGGAGAGGCTGCAAACGTAGAAGTTCTCTCCGTCACCCAGGTTCCGCTCATAGGCTGTCTGCTCAATGACCCTACGAATCACAAAGAGCTTGCGCTCAAAGACTGCCGGGTCAAGCGTAGTGTCGCCGCACTTCACAAAGAACTGCCGGATGACAGGCATCCGTGACCGCGCAAGCCAACCGATGCCGTCCGGATCCACCGGGACATCGCGCCAGCCTAAAAACTGCTGCCCTTCAGCTTTAACTGTCTCTTCAATGATGGTCTGGCACTCCCCGCACGGCTCGTCCTGAGGAGGCAGGAACACCATACCCACGCCGTATTCACCAAGAGGGGGAAGTTCAAAACCAAGAGAGGGAGCTACCTTGCGGAAGAAAGCGTCTGGTATCTGGAACATGATGCCGGAACCATCCCCCGTCTCCGGATCACAGCACTCGGCACCGCGATGCTCCAAGTTGTTCAGAACCTCAAGGCCTTGCTCAATAATGGTATGGGACTTCAGCCCCAGGATGTTTGCCACCATACCAACACCGCAGGCGTCATGCTCATGCACAGGGGAATAAAGCCCCTTGTCCGCAGCGCCTTTTTGGGCGACTTGAAGAGCCTGAAGATAGTTCCGCTGTTCATCAGTGATATGTCTATTAATTGCCATGAACGACCTCTTTCGAGAAGAACAGGGGGTAAACGCACCAATGCCAAACGCTGCTGATGCATTGCCCCCGGTATCCGTGATGCTTGTTTCTGAAAAGGCGAATTCACAGGGTGGTCTACCCTATTTTTATCTACCGTTGAAGTTTAGGAGTTTACACGGCCCTCGCGCGCTGGTCAACGGATATGCAACGGGTGCGCGAGATACGCAACACCTACGAATCTCTATTATTCGTGAAAAAAGGCGCTAATGCAACCCAGGACATAGCCCTGAACCCAGATACTTGCGGTTACCCAAGGGCGGCCTACTATTCAACTGCAACGCTACACGATGGTTTGAACATACCAACCATCGGCGACCGCCAGGGAACTAGTGTCCAGGGTTCAACTCTGGTCCCTACGGGACAATCTTGTCAGAGTCAGGGATATAGCCAGGGCTGTTCATCACCACATAGGTCATGTGACCTTCAAAGACGTAGGGAACGTTTTTGGGAATCAGAACAACGTCGCCGCCGGTGACCGAATCCTTTTCCCTATCGCCAATCTCGAAGTCCGCTTCGCCGTCGATGATGTAGTACAAACGGTCACTGACAGCGTTGACCACCTTCTCGTGCCGACCGAACAGCGTCACCCACGTGAGGCTAATGCTGTTTGTATGGCTCTGGTTGATGATGCGCTTCAGCACCAAAGGCCGGTCTTCCTGGGTGTCTGTCTTAGTGTCACTGAACTTGATAATCATGGTGTTCCCTCTGACTTTAGATTTTATTCGCCGCTGCCAGCCTTTGCTATTTCCTGTAATGACGTTCCTCAACCGTTCTCAGGCAACCGTCAGGCACATGGGGCAAGGGCCTCGTCCTGCTATTGGGGGTTGGTCTTCAGCCACTCGATGTACTCTGCGATGCTACGCTCCAAATCGTACTCCGGCGCGAATCCTACATCCTCGCCAATGCGTGATAGGTCAGACACCGGGTTTGATTTGCCTTTCCCGCTGGCCCCTGATTGCAGGTTGATCTGGGCGTTTGGCACAGCCTTCTTCACGGCGGCGGCAACCTCACCATAGCTGTCAGCACGCCCGCTACCGATGTTGTACACCCGATGCGACAAGCTCGGCGCGAGTTGTAGCTTCTGGATGCCTGTAGCAACGTCCAATACGTAAGCATAGTCAGAACGGTCATCCTCAAAGGGCGCACCCGTCAGGCTCCCACCAAAGTCGGCTGCCGTCCCCTTGGCCGCCGCGTGACTCATCCTGCTCTGCGCGCTGAACATGCTGTAATATAGAGGGCCGAAGACGCCGCTGATGCGCATCATCACCACCTCAACGCCGGTGCGGTCACCGTAGTGGAGGCCCAACACCTCAAAGCTCTTCTTGAACGCATCAATGGGGCTCGCTGATTCAACAGGGATTGGCATAT
>Ga0302135_10000138_pt1 | contig 43081 bp, 40 predicted proteins | sample CBN3_surface_MG_FD_203119 | JGI IMG/M metagenome (GOLD analysis project Ga0302135, IMG submission 203119) | Marine microbial communities from Western Arctic Ocean, Canada - CBN3_32.1 | ecosystem: Environmental > Aquatic > Marine > Oceanic | place: Canada: Western Arctic Ocean | collected...
CGCCGAGAACCTCTCCTTCCTACTCGAACAAGGTGCGGATCCCAGCGCGCGAAGCGGGCTTAAAAAGAGCCCCACGGCGCTTGCGCTGGCGCGCGCTCATGGCCGCGACGAGGTCGTCCGACTGCTCGAAGCGGCCGGAGCGCGCGAGTAATGGCGCGCCGGCACCGAGTCCCTGCTGACGAAACCCCGCTCGGTGACGGTGAGGAAGTCACCGTCCTCACGGATACGGCTTCGCTGGCCGAGTTCTGCATACGGCTTGCGGGATCGTCCTACGTCACCGTCGATACCGAATTCATGCGCGAGACGACCTATTGGTCGAAGCTCTGCCTGATTCAACTGGCGAACACGGAACACGCAGCCGTGATCGATCCGCTCGCGCCCGATCTCGACCTCGCCCCGTTCCACGACCTGCTCGCCTCGCCCGAGACCGTTAAAGTCTTCCACTCGGCGCGTCAGGACATCGAAATTTTCTTTCATCTGACGGGCGAGGTCCCCGCGCCGCTCTTCGATACCCAGGTTGCGGCCATGGTCTGCGGCTTTGGTGATTCCGTATCCTACGAAAACCTGGTCGCGAAGCTTGGCAATGCGAAAATCGATAAGGGCCAGCGCTTCACGGACTGGGAACGCCGCCCGCTTACCGCAAAGCAGTTGCACTATGCGCTGGCCGACGTGCTGCATCTCCGTCCCGTCTACGAAGCTTTGACCGAACGGCTCGACGAGAGCGGGCGGGCCGCGTGGGTGGCGGAGGAAATGGCCGTGTTGACCAATCCCGCAACCTACCGGCTGGATCCCGACAGCGCCTGGCAGCGACTCAAGGTGCGCAATCCCAAGCGGCGCACCCTCGCAGTGTTACACGAAGCGGCGGCTTGGCGGGAACGCGAGGCCCAGCGGCTCAACGTACCCCGACGGCGCATCCTGCGTGACGAAGCGCTGCACGAGATTGCCGTCCAGGCGCCGCGAAGCCGCGAGGAGCTTTCCGCCATTCGCGGCATGTCCCGGGGCATCGCCGAGAGCGCGCGGGGCGACGACCTGATCAACTCCGTGGCTCGCGCCCTGGGGCGCCCCGACGACGAGTTGCCCCATCTGCCGCCGCGGCGCCAGTTGCCGGGCAATATCGGGCCGCTCGTAGAACTGCTCAAGGTGTTGCTCAAGGCGCGTTGCGAAGCCCACGGAGTGGCCCAGAAGCTGATCGCCTCCGTAGACAACCTGGAGGAAATCGCCGGGCACGGCGAGGATGCGCCGGTGCTTGCCCTTCACGGCTGGCGCTACGACGTGTTCGGCCGTGATGCGCTGGCGCTACGCGCGGGCGACCTCGCCCTGACCGTCGAAGACAATCGTATCGCCGCGATCGAACGCAGTGCGATCGCACGTCCACAGGACAGCTAACGACCATTAGTCCATTGGATGCGGTCCGATCGTGGGCTCCAGCGCCCAGCTTTGCGCCACTTCGCTCAGGTTGGCCGCCATGATCTACCCCATGACCTGTTCGTGGACCGTTAGGTTCTGGATCGGCACCAGCGTCCCGATACGCCGGTCAAAATTACGCGGCGTCCGGTCCACTGACGAGATAAAGACCTTGGCCTCCGGCGACGACAGGCCGTAATCCGCGCCGAAGAACAGGATTCGCGAATGCTCCAGGAAGCGGCCGACGATGCTCTTGACCCGGATAGTCCGGGATATACTGGGCACGCCCGGGCGCAGGCAGCAGATGCCCCGAATCACTAGATCGATCTGCACGCCCGCCTGGGAAGCGGCATAAAGTGCATCGATCGCCTGCTGATCGACCAGGGAGTTGAGCTTCACCCAGATCGCCGCCGGTAGCCCGGCCTTGGCGTGGGCGATTTTGTCCTCGATCCGATCGAGCACCGTCTCGCGCAAATCGTTGGGCGCAACCACCAGTCTCTCGAAACACTCGGGCGGCGCCGTGCCGGTGACGAAATTGAAGGAATAGGCCGCATCCCGGAAAAACGCGGAGTCGCAAGTGAAGAACGAGCAGTCGGTGTAGATCCGTGCCGTGATCGGGTGGCAGTTGCCCGTGCCGTAATGGACGGTAGCTGGGCAGTGTATCGCGCTCGCGGCGAACCGTGGCGTGGATCTTCAAGCCGACGAAGCCGTAGACCACCTGGACGCCCACCGGTTCAAGGTCACGCGCCCACTTGATATTGGCTTCTTCGTCAAAGCGCGCTTTTAACTCGACCAGCGCGGTCACCGATCTGCCCGATTCGGCCGCTTGGGTCAGCGCTTTGACGATGGGTGAATTATGCGCTCGTACGATAGAGCGTCTGCTTGATCGCCACGACCTTCGGGTCGTTGGCCGTCTGGTTGAGCAAGCCGACCACCGCGTCGAAGCTCTCATAGGGATGGTGGACCAGGATATCTTTTTGGCGGATCGCCGCGAAGCAGTCGCCGTCGTGATCTCGGATACGCTCGGGAAAGCGCGGGGTAAATTTCGCGAACTCAAGGTCGGGGCGATCGCACTCGGCCAGGAGCTTGGTATCGGCAAGGTTCAGAATACCATCCACTTCGACCACTTTGCTCGAAGGTGTACGCAAGGAATCGAGCACGAAGTGGAGCAGCGGCTCGGGCATGTCGGCCAAAACCTTGAGCCGAACGACGCTGCCCCGGCGGCGGCGTTTGAGGGCGGATTCGAACAGCTAGACCAGATCCTCGGCCTCTTCTTGAATCTCGATGTCGCTGTTACGGATGATACGAAACTGACCCTGGCTGACCACGTCATGGCCAGGGAAAAACCGGCTCATAAATATCAGAGGCCAGCGGCGTGATCATGAGGAAGATCTCGGCGTTGAAGTGGCTCTCGAGCCGTGTCCGGCCCTCATCGTCGAGGCCGCCGGGCTCGACCACCGTGATTCCGTCGTCGCGCAATTCGCTGCGCAGCGCAAACCATCGCTGCTGCTGCTCGGTGATCAGGAGGTTCGCGTCTGCCACCACGCGGGTGAGCTGTTGGGCCGGCATCAACCCGTCTTGGCCCAATTCGGTGATTCCCGCCTCGACCTGGGCGAACAGGCCGGCGACACGAACCATGAAAAACTCATCGAGGTTCGCCGCCGAGATCGACAGGAAACTTAGCCTCTCGAGTAACGGATGGTCGGGGTTGGCGGATTCTTCGAGCACCCGGCTGTTAAAAGCCAGCCAGGACAATTTTCGATTGAAAACACGCTCCGGTGAATCCCTCCGACGCCGGCGCGCCATTTGCGCCACCCGCCTCTTCATCCTTCGCTATCTCAACCAGGAAGATATAGGATTCTATGTTTTAAATCATAATTTTAGAGTCTATTTCCCTAGGCAGAGTACGGCCGCACCCCGCTCCCGTTAATCGACGCGAGGACCCGCTGCCCCGGATATACCACTCGACGATTAGGATCTGGTGACGTCGAGGGCCTCGAGCACGCGACCGACCAGCGGCACGGTAATCCGCCGCTTTTCCGCTAGGGACGTTTCATCGAGCGCCTCGGCAAGCCAGCGGACCGCCTCGAACGAGCGCTCCATGCGGCTGACGGCGTAACGCACGACCTCGTCGGTCACACCAAGCTGGCGGTCGGCAAGCTGCTTGACCAACAGGGCCGAGAGCAGCGCATCGTCAGGCGAACCCAAGCCCACGGCGGGCAAGGCGTTGAGCCGAGAGCCCAGATCGGGTAGGCAAACCTGCCAGCGTCCGGGTGCCGGCTCACCCGTCAGCAACAGGTGGCGGCCCAATTCGACGGCGATATTGAGCAGGTTAAATAGTGCCGGCTCATCGACCCCGCGATCCACGCTCTCGATCACCAGCGCTGGCCTTTGTGCAAACAGGGTCCGTTCCGCACCCTCACCAAGTTCCGCGGCCTCGATCCGGCCGGCACCACTCATTGCCTGCCAGACATGGCTCAGATGCGTCTTCCCCGAGGCCGGGGGACCGTAAACCACGAGCGCCGACACGGGCCAGTCGGGCCACCGGTCGAGCCAAGCCACGGCATCCGCATTGCTCGCCGTTACCAGAAAATCTTCCCGCTCCAAAGCCGGGCGGGGTTCGAAATCGAGCGCCAGTTGGACCGGGCGGCTCACGGCGGGGACGCGCTTTCCGTCCGAGCAAAAGGAACAACCTCCCAACCTTCCGGGGTCTCTTCGAGATCGAGCTGCGCTTGGCGGAGCGCGGAGGCCATTCCCTCGGGAGCCCCAAGATAGCTCAGCCGAAGCAGTGCGCTATTATGCGAAAGCTCGCGCAACTCCACCGACCGGATGACCGACAGGGTCTCGAGGCGGCGGCGAATGTCGAGCCAGTCGGCAAGGCCCGCGATCGTCACACCGACATCGATCGTATTCTGCTGATCGAACTGCAACACGTTGACCTGTTTCCAATCTCCGTTCACCCGCCCGGCTACAGCGGCCACGGCCTGATCGAACAGGGTGCCCCAGCCCTCGGGTCCCGAGGGAAACTCGAGGTGAAGTCGCCCCGCCTGAGCGCTTCCCTCGCGCGAGAGCAAGGTCACGTCGAGCCGAAGCATCCCGGTATCCAGGTCCTTGCTCGGCACGGCAATAACCGACAGCGTCTCGCGCGCCCCGTAGCGTTCGGCGATGCGGTCGAGCGCCATGGTGTCGCCGGCCGACGCCTGTTCAACCCCCGCGAGGCGGACATCGGTTTCGTCTCCTATGGGCAGGATCAGCGGTACCAACCCTGCCGCCACCGCCGCACGCTTCCAGGCGTCCGCCCACGGGTTGGGGGTCCGCCACAGTCGGGACTCGGGCCCGACCGCCAGAATAGGCAACACGACGACCGGCCGACCCGGCGTTTCCGCGAACCGCAGGCCCGCATTCCTGAGCGCCATCCGAATGCTATCTGGTTTAAATTTTACATTCAAATTCGCCCTGTAGTGCGTTGAAGTAACGCTCTCATTTGATATTTCAAATCCACTGATCATCTGGGAAATTTGGGCATCGGAGAGGCGGGGAAGGCGACTGAGATCCTCGTCCAGCGCAAGCCGTTCGAAGACCTGGGTCAGACCTTCCCGATAGCCCGCCGTAAGCGCGTTGGCCCGGGCTAGGCTGGTGTCCGCCGCAGTTGCGTGGACCGCCACCCCAAGCACGAGGAACGGATCGGCCGCGGCCGCCGTTTCGCTTGCGGCAGCGCCGCAGCACAGGGCAAAAAGGACGAAAATAAAGGCCGTTACCCGGCGCGGTGCGCGCCCGGCGCGCCCCATTGCAAACCGGCCCGGATCAAGTATCTTCACGTTGAAGTGCACTCTTCCCTTCGGAACAAGAGCTTAGCACGGGCGAGGGTCTTATTAACAGCGAGTCCTACAAACGAGCCGGGGTCGACATCGATGCGGGCAATGCCCTGGTCGAGGCGATCAAACCGCTCGCCCGCGCCACGGCCCGGCCCGGCGCAGACAGCGAGCTGGGCGGTTTTGGCGGGCTGTTCGACCTCAAGGCAGCCGGCTTCGACGACCCGGTTCTGGTCGCGGGCACGGACGGCGTCGGGACCAAGCTCAAGATCGCCCAGGCCGCCGGGCGTCACGGCGGCATCGGCATCGACCTAGTCGCCATGTGCGTCAACGATCTCATCGTCCAGGGTGCGGAACCGCTGTTTTTTCTGGACTATTTCGCGACCGGTCGGCTCGAGGCTGCGGTGGCGGAGCAGGTCGTCGGCTCGATTGCCGAGGGTTGCCGCCAGGCGGGATGTGCCCTGATCGGCGGCGAAACCGCGGAAATGCCCGGCATGTACCCGACCGGCGAATACGATCTGGCGGGCTTCGCCGTCGGTGCGGTAGAGCGCCGCGACCTGCTGACCGGGGCCGAAATCGCGCCCGGCGATCTGCTGCTTGGCTTCGCCTCGAACGGGGTCCATTCCAACGGTTTTTCGCTGGTCCGCAAGATCGTCGAGGACGCCGGCCTCGACTATGACGCGCCCGCCCCCTTCGAGCCCGGCCGCTCCCTCGCTGAGAGCCTGCTCGATCCGACGCGGATTTATGTGCGGTCCTGCCTCGAGGGCTTACGCGCGGGCGGGCTTAAGGGCCTCAGCCACATCACCGGCGGTGGCCTGATCGACAACCCGCCCCGGGTCCTGCCGGCGGGCATGGCCGCGAGCATCGACGTCGCCTGCTGGCCTCTGCCGCCGGTCTTCGGCTGGCTTGCCCAGACCGGCGAGCTGCCAGCGAGCGAACTCGCGCGGAGCTTTAATTGCGGTATTGGCATGATCGCGGTCGTTTCGCCCGAACGAAGCGCTGCGCTGTCGGAGCTGTTTACGGCGTCCGGCGAGACAGTTTATGCGATCGGCGAGGTCATCGCGCAGGCCGAGGGCGAGCCCGCGGTGCGCCTCGAGCGTACGGAGGCGGCGTGGCCCGGCTAAAATGCGCGGTGCTGATTTCCGGGCGGGGCTCCAATCTCCAGGCCCTGCTTGAGGCCTGCGCCGAGCCCGCCTTTCCCGCCGAAATCGTGGCCGTCGTCTCAAACCGGGCCGACGCGGGCGGACTTGAGCGCGCGAGCGCCGCCGGCATCGCCACCCGGGTGATCGATCACCGCGAATACGAGGGTCGCGACGCGTTCGACGCCGCGCTCGACAGTGTGCTTCGCGAGATGGGCAGCGAATTCATCTGTCTTGCCGGCTTCATGCGGCTGCTGGGCAGCGCCTTCGTCGCTGCCTGGTCCGACCGGATCCTGAATATACACCCTTCTCTGCTGCCTGCCTTTAAGGGGCTCGACAGCCACGAGCAGGCGCTTGCGGCGGGCGTCCGCCTGAGCGGCTGCACGGTCCATTTCGTGCGCGCCGAGCTCGATGACGGGCCGATCGTGGTGCAGGCGGTAGTGCCCATCCATCCGGATGATAATGCGGAGCGTCTCGCAGCCCGGGTGCTCGAGGCCGAGCATCGCTGCTATCCCCTGGCGCTCCGCCTGGTGGCCGAGGGCCGGGCCCGCATCGACGGCGCGCGTGTGGTTCTGGACGACGCGCCCGGCGCTAAGGGTGTCATGATCAACCCAGAATCGGGCTAAGCGGCGGGCGAGCCAAAGTGCGGACATGAAAATGGCCCGGCGGGGGAGAACCGCCGGGCCGCTGGTCTTCCAGGTCTAGGTCAGGGAGAGAAGATCAGACCGCAGTTTTAGTCGACCAAAATTTCTCGACCGCGCTGCCGAAGCCGTTGGTGAAAGGCGTCTGCATACGGTTTGCTGCGCCAGACGAAATTTCCTGGGTTTCCGAGATCTTGGCGACGTATTTCTCGAAGGCGCTCTTGGCGTAGCCGCTCTGAAGGTCGGCAGCGTCCTTGGGCGTCTTGCAGCCCGAAAGGGCCTTTGCCGCAACCATGCCGTCCTCGATCTGGGCCTGGGCAAACTGCAACCAGCTCTCGCTGACCGCGCCGTAGCTCTTGGCCGCGAGGTCGGCGTTGATGACCATGGCGTCAAGTGCCTGCTTGCCCATGTCGGCCGCGTCCTCAAAACCCTTCGCGTAGGCCTTCCGGGTCTCGTCACTGGAAGTCTTCGTCATTCTCAACCCTTTCCGGCAACGACCCTTCGCCGTTGCATTTGTCTGTGTCGGTCGGCGCCGCGGGCTCTTATCACGTCGCCCTGGCACGCTCACTGGCTTATGCTGCGTTGCAATAATAGGGCGTAACATAGGCGTAACCTCACCACAGTCAATCATTTTTTGCTGCACTGCAGCAAAATAGATTATTCTCTAGCCTGTTGTCTATTATAAACAGAATTAAGAATCGTCTTCGGATCCCGATAAATTCGAAAATTTTATCGCAATCGCTATTTGTGGCGGAAAATGATCCGTCCCTTGGACAGGTCGTACGGGGTCATCTCGACATCGACCTTGTCACCGACCATCACGCGAATCCGGTATTTGCGCATCTTGCCGGCGGTATGGGCAATGATCTCGTGTTCGTTCTCGAGCTTCACCCGAAACATTGCGTTCGGCAGCTTCTCGATCACGGTCCCGCCCATTTCGAGCAAGTCTTCTTTAGCCATTAACTCCCCACTTCTGTCATCTGGGCTCATCTTCTAGCGCAAGCGAGGGCTAAACGAAAGACCTCCCTGACCCGCGCGGATTACGGTGTTAGCGATTCATAGAGCGGGTTGGTCCAGGAGCGCATCGAATTCTGCAGGCTGTGCACGCCGCCTTTGACGAACACCCCGTCACCATCGAGCTCGAAACGGAAGATGACGATTTCATCGTTTTCCTTGGCGAGCGAGACTTCGCTGGCCAGGGTTTTCTTAAGCCCCTCGCCCTCGAGTCGAACGCTGACGATTGCGCTGACCGGAACAGTGTAGACCCCTCGGCGTTCCGATAGAGATGGACGTTGACCTGGTATTCGCCCTCGAGAGTAGGAGATCTCGTAACTATCTTCCGAAACGCCCGCCGAGTGGCTGAGATCGTCGCGCAACAGGTTGAAAATACGCCCACCCTTGTTGGAATAGCCCACGGCCACGTCGTTGGGCGCGCCCGGACCCACAAATCGACATCGACATTGATGTCATCGGGCCAGTGCGAGCAGAATGGCGTCGCGAAATACCGTATTGCCAGAATTCTTATCGAACGGATCAGGATAGTGCATGGGCTTCGCCCAACTCGATGATCGCGTTCATCAGCATCACCGTAGCGGTCGAAAGAAGCCGGTAATTAACCATCAGCCAGAGGCTGAATACGGCGCCCGCGAATATCGTATAGAGCGCGACCGACATGCCCTTGACCAGCAGCGAGACCATTGGCGCCACGTTGTCGAGTTCGGTCACCGTCTCGGGCCGGACAACCCGAAAGCGCGATGATGAAGCCGATGACCGTACCGATCAGGCCGAGGAAGACAAGACTGTTGGCGACGTAGCGCACCACGGCGATGCGCATGCCGTAGCATTGGCGCAACGAATCGGCCGAGATCGCCCGGTTGTTCGCCGTTCTCTGTCGTGCCGCGGAAACATAGCGCCCGACGAAATACGCAGCCAGCGCCGCAGTGCCCGGCTGGTCTGCACGATCTTCCAGGCGCTCAGGAACAGGCCAAAGATAAAGACCGCATAAATTACCAGGGTCAGCCGCGTCGGATCGTTTCTGGTGACGAGGCCGATCCAACCCTGCGCCGCCGCCGCCGAGAGCAGCGCCGCTCCGATGAGGTTGACGAGGATAAAGCGGAGAAAAAGTACGTATTTGTAGCGACCAACCATGGAACCGCCCGCTCGCCCGGTGGCCAGACCCGTGGCATCGTCTGTCATACATCTCCTCCCGACGGAGCCGCTTGATTGCCCGCCGAACGGTCAGATCCGGCGGTTTGGAGGAGTATGATGCCTAATTGAACTGCTTCTCCAACGCATCGGCGAAGTCGAACAGGCTCATGGTCGCGCCGTAGGTCGCGTAGTTGTACATGGGCGCGTCCGAATCCGTGTTGATCGCGATGATCGTCTCAATATGCTTCATGCCGAACAGGTGCTGCACCGCGCCCGAGATGCCCAACGCGATGTAGAGCTTGCAGTTCGATGCCACCTTGCCCGATTGCCCGACCTGATGGGGCTTGGGCAGCCAGCCCGAGTCCGCGACCGGGCGCGAACAACCTAGCGTAGCACCCAGCCGCTCGGCGAGCTCCTTGAAGCGCGGCACGTTGTCCGGATCTTCGATGCCGCGGCCGATCGAAAGGATGAATTCGGCCTTAGTGATGTCGAAATCCGCCGGCGGCGGGTCGCGATATTCGACATGGGTGCTTACTGCCTCAACGCCCGAGGTATCCACGTCGACGGCCGCAATCGTGGCCGAGCCTCCCGCCTCAGGCACCTCGAAGGTCGCTCCGCGAAGGGTCAGCGCAACCACGGTCTTCTCGGGGAAGACCAGTTCCATCTGGACCTTGGCGCCGTAGCCGCTGCGGATCGCGACGATATCGGCGCCCTCCGCCTCGACCCCGAAGACGTCCGAGGCGAAGCCCGCACCCAGCCGCGCCGCAACGGCTGCCCCGTAAGCCATGCCGTTAACGCTGTGGCCCATGAATATTGCCCGCGGCTCCTTCTGCGCGCCGACCTGGCAGACCACCTCTTCGTAGAGGTTGGAATCGAAATGGGCGGCCTCGGTGACGACGGTGACGATTTCATCGACACCCTCGAGGTTGACCTTCTCCGCAAGCGCAGGCGCGTCGGCGCCAATCAGGAGAACCGTCAATGGCCCGCCGATCTTGTCCTTGAGTGCAACGGCCGCACCGATTATCTCACCCGTAATGTCACGCACCTCGCCCTGGAGATGTTCGCCGACGACGAGAATACCAGCCATGATTCAGCCCCCCATCTTTTCGCGAATGATTTCTGCAATCTTGGCCGCGACATCGTCGGGACTGCCTTCAAGCATTTCGGCCCGGCCGCTCGCCTCTGGCACGTACATGCGACGCACCGTATAGGCGCTGCCTTCGTCGAGAACGCTCGCCCCGTCGACCACGTCCAGTGGCTTCTTCTTGGCGTCCTTGATCATGCGCATAGTCGCGTAACGCGGCTCGTTGGCGCCGGTCTGGATCGCCACCACCGCGGGTGCGGCCATCTCGAAGGCATGACCCATGCCGCCTTCTAGCTCACGCATGACCTTGAGCAAGCCCGCGCCGTCCCAGTCCATCTCCAGCACCACCGCCGTATGCGGAATGCCGAGGATGCGCGCGAGCGCCGTTCCGGTCGCGCCTTGCGCCTGGTCCGCGGATTGCGCGCCGGTCAGGATCAAATCGGCCTCCTCGAGCTTGGCGACGCCAGCCAGCGCCCGCGCCACGGTCACCGGATCGGCGCCCGCAAGGCTGTCGTCCCACACCCGCACGCCCCGGTGTGCGCCCTTGGCCATCACCTTGCGCAGCGTGGCCTCGGCGCGTTCCGGGCCGACCGTCACCACGACCACTTCGCCGGAACCCAGCTTCTCGATGGTCTGGAGCGCCGCTTCGAGCGCCGTGTCGTCCCACTCGTTGAGGATGAAGTCGAAGAATTCCTCCTTCACATCCAGCCCGTCGTCGGTAAATGCGAATTCGTCGCCCAGCGTACCCACTTCTTTCACGGCGACCATGATGCGCGGGCCGTCTTTGGCGGGGATTTCGTAACCGGGCAGGATCGCTGGGGTGATCGGACTGCCTCCCCAGGCCTCTGCTGCCGCCGCGGACGCCGTCGCCGGAGCGGCCACCTCGGCGGTCGGAGCAGCAGCCAATGCAATGGCGCCGGAGCCCAGCTTCTTCGCCACGGCCTCGGCCACCTGATCGGCCAGCTTTTCGGCGATCTGCTTGACGATCACGTCGGCGACTCGCGCCGAGGCGGCATCGGTGATGCGCTCGACGAGGCTGGGGACGTGCTTGAGATCGATGTTCTTGAGATCGATCGCCTCGGCGACGAGCTCAGCGAGGTCGGCGACCTCGAAATCCGCCTCGTGGCCGCTGGTCTTTCGTGCGTCCTCAAACATGGTCAGATCCTTTGGGCAGCAGGTAACAAAAATATCTATACCACCGAGACCGGCGGCTTCGTGTATCCGGTTTTCCGAGGGCTTCTCGGTGCCTGGGGTGTCGGGGATCCAGATGCGTCCCCCACCCGCGCCGCAACAGAACGAATTGTCGCGGTTGCGTGGCATTTCCACGATAGTGCAGCCGATCGCCTCGAGCACGGCGCGCGGCTCGTCGTAATTGCCGTTGAGCCGGCCGAGATGACAGGGATCGTGCAGGGTCACCCGCTTGTTGAGGGGAGTGACGACCTTGAGTGCACCGCTTTGCAAAAGCTCGGCCAGCACGGCGCTGTAATGGCGGATCGGCGCGACATCGCCGAAGTCGGGATACTCGTTCTTGATCGTGTTGTAGCTGTGCGGATCGGTCGTGATGATCTGCTGGAATCCCTTCGAATTCCCCATTTGCTCGAGATTGTGCTCGACGAGGCTCTCATAGAGCCCCTCCTCGCCGACCCGGCGGACATCGTTGCCCGCGGTGCGCTCGCCCTCGAGCAGCAGGCCGTAATCGACTTTGGCTAGCTTGAGCAGGCGGGCCACGGTCTGGCTGACCTTCTGGTTACGCGGATCGAACGACGCGTAGTCGCCGACGAACCAGAGATTGTCCGCCGCCTCCTCGCGAATGTCCTTGACCGGGAATTCCAGCGCATCGACCCAGGCGGCACGCTTACGCGGGTTATCCGCGAAGCTGTTACCCAGATTCGCAATGTTTTCCATGGTCGCCTGGAGCAGCGGGTCCATATCGCCCTGGTCGACCAAGTGGCGGCGCATGTCGATGATGATTGCGGGATGCTCGATGCCGACCGGGCAAATTTCCTGACACGCCCCACACGAGTAGCACGCCCACAGGGTGTCCTTGTCGATGATATCGCCGATCAGCTCGCTGCCTTCGCGCGAGCGTCCCATCGCCTTGTCGTTGAAGACTCGCAGATCGAGGATCAGGTCGCGCGGGCTTAAGGGGTAGCCCGCGGTGCGTGCGGGGCAGGCATCGTGGCATTTGCCGCATTTCGTGCAGGCGTCGAAGTTGAGCATGTTCTTCCACGAGAACTGCTCGACACGCGAGATACCGACCTCTTCGGCGTCCTCGGGAATTCGCGACAGGCGGCGCAGCGGCCGCTCGTCTCGCACCGAGAGCGAACCCATCACGGCGATGATATGCTTGGCCTTGTTCCACGGAATGGCGGCGATGAAGGCGAGCGCCAGCATGCCGTGGATCCACCAGTTCACCGCCCGGATACCCTCCGCGGTCGCCTCGCTCATACCGAGCCCGGCCAAGACTTTCCAGATCACCCAGCCTACCGGAGACCAAGCCGCCCAAGCGGGCTGCTCGTGCAGCAGCCGCACGCCTTCCTGGAGGAATCCCGTCACCGCGATGACCAGCAAAACGGTCATGAAGACCCAGTCCTCGCGCTGCCAGTAACGGGCGATTGCGCGGGGTTCTTCTTCCTCGCGGTAGCGGCGCACATAGTCGAGCTTGGGCAGATTGAAGCTGGCGCGACGCCACATCATCAGCGCGATGCCTATAATCATGCCCAGGCCCCCGATATCGAGCGTCAGGCTGAAGATCAGGTAGAACGTGCCTTTCCAGAACGAGGTTCCGAACAGGGGCTCGGTAATATCGGAATCGACCGTGATGATCGAGGTGCCGATGAAGAGGATGACGAAGCCGTAGAAAATCTTGGAGTGGCTGGCCCCCGCATAGCGGTCGCGCCGGCGCACCGTGCGCTGGCTGAACAGGTCGACCCACATGCGCCAGAAGCCGCGCCAGACATCGACCGGGGTCCGCGCCTTCTTGCCACGTGCGTACTTGATGAAGTGTCGGGCGAAGCCATAGAGGAAGATCGCGATCGCCATGAAACCGATGGCGTAGAAGGCCGAATAGGCCGCCCCGTCGACGTTCCAGAAGAGTTCACGAGTTTCCATCGTACCCCGACCGGCTGTTTGTCTTATGGATCGGTCGCCCGATTGCCCAAAAATAGAGAGGCCGCAGCGCACCGCCTCCGGACAGCCGCGCGAGCCTCTCATAGCGCGCCCGATTTATACCGTTATCGTCGTCGCTTTGTCACGCTGCCAGAAGGCACAAGCCGGCTGATTTGGTGACAAAATTACCCGGAAACCCGCAAAATTAATTGATCCAAGTCAATCCCGCCCCGGCGGGCCCTGTCGGTAGCCCGTTATAAGCGCCGCAAGCGGGCGTTTAGGCGACGCATCTCACGCCACCGCAAGCCCCGATCGCTAACCTCGCGAACTGACCCAGATCAAGGCGGCTCCACGCGTCAACCCACAAACTTTCCGCGGCACCAACAGAAAGGAGCAGCCATGGCACCCGATAAGTCACCGGGCGTTATCGGAGAATTGGCCGGTGCCGTTGCCGAGAGTGATCGTCTGGCAGCGCTCAAGGCCCGTTTCGAAAGCCGCGATCCCCAGGAGATTGAACGCACGTTGGCCGATCTCGGGCTGACCTGCAGCGGCTACACCCCGGCCGAGCCGGACGGCCCGATCCTCCACCACCTTTTGCCCGAGATGCTCAAGCGCCTTTAAATTAATGGCAAGGCGGCGTGGGAGGATACGAAATTCATGCAGAAGCTGCGCAAGGCCTGCTACGGTTGTCAGATGGTCGCCCGCCACCGCTGCCAGGTTTGGCTCGGGTGGGAGGGGGCGGAAGACGGCTACCGCGAGTTCTGCACCCATGCCGAAAAGCGCGACGAGTTACCGCGCAAGAAATAACCCGCACCACCTCCTCCCCGTGCCTCCCCGGCCCGGCAATTCTGCCATGACCGGAGGCTTCTACTTGTGCTAACTTTCCCCCCGAAAGAGACTGGGGTTTTCCACCCTTGTCTAAAAAGTAAGGAGAGTGGAGATGGCGGGATTTTCTGAAGAAAAACGCAAACGGCTTCACGCGTTGGCGGACCGCAGTTTTTACGACGTCACCCATCCCGGCATGAAGGCGTTTCTCCAACGCATGGAGAAGGAGAAAGGCCCGACCCTCGAGGAAATCGACGGCGGCACCGCGCCCGACAGCTATTACAACGCACCACGCCACCGCAATCTCGAAGAAATCGACGTCGCCGTAGTCGGCGTGCCCTACGAAACCACCGCTCCGCTTCGCGCCGGAACTAAATTCGGGCCCAAGCTGATGCGCGAATGGTCAGTCTTCCGAGGCCCCGTGCACGACGTCTGGCAAACCATCCCCTTCGAAATTTGCTCCGTTGCCGACTATGGCGACGTCGCACTACCCAGCCCCCACAGTGCGGAAGATTGCGTCAATGACGTCTCCGCGGTCTATGCGGAGTTCCGCGAGCACAACATTGCGCCGCTCTCAATCGGCGGCGTCCATACGCTCACCCATCCTGTGCTACGCGGCCTGTCCGCCGGCGAGCCGGTCGGCTGCGTGCATATCGATGCCCATGCCGATTCCGCGCCGGGCGTCTACCAGGGCACCAAGTACAACGACTGCGCACCGTTCGTAAATGCCGTGCTCGACGAGGCGATCGACCCCGAGCGGACGGTCCAAATCGGCATTCGCAACGGCATGACACCTTATTGGGACTTCTCCACGGAATCAGGCATGCGCGTGATCCACGCACACGAGTTCTTCGACATCGGCGTCGAAGGCACCCTGGCCGAGATTAAGCGGGTCGTGGGCGACGGACCATTCTATTTTACCCTCGACGTCGACGGGATCGATTCGACCTACTTCCCGGGCACCCAGCTTCCCGAGCCCTTCGGCCTGACTAGCCGCGAGATGGTCCAGCTTATCCGCGGCTTGCGCGGCATGGATCTGATCGGCGCCGACATCGTCGAGCTTTCGCCGCCTTACGATCCCCACGGCATCTCGGCCAATCTCGGTTCGGCCATCGGCTTCGAACTGCTCTGCCTGCTCGCCGAATCCCACGTCGCGCGCCACGGCCAGAAGCACCAGACCCACTGGTCATGACGCGAAATTGGTTTTAGAACGGACCCGAATGTAACGCTGATGAGCACCGTAGAGACTCGCAACATCACCAAATTGTTCGGCGACGTGCTCGCGGTCGACAGGATTGATCTGGCAGCAAAAGAGGGCGAGTTCCTCGTCCTTCTCGGGCCTTCGGGCTGCGGCAAGAGCACCTTGATGCGCATGATCGCAGGCATCGAGGACCCTACCTCCGGCGATGTCGTGATCGACGACCGCATCGTGACTGACCTGCCGCCGCGCGCGCGCAACGTCGCCATGGTGTTCCAGAACTACGCTCTCTACCCTCATCTCTCGGTCTATCGGAACATTGCCTTTCCGCTCAGCACCCAGGGCGTGCGCCGGGCGGCCATCCGCGAGCGGGTCAACTGGGCCGCGAAGATGTTCAAGATCGAGCATTTGTTGGGGCGTAAGCCCCGCCAACTCTCGGGTGGCGAACGCCAACGGGTTGCCCTCGCCCGCGCGCTAGTCCGCGAGCCGGTGGTATTTCTTCTCGACGAGCCGCTGTCGAATCTGGATGCCAAACTCCGCCATACCGCCCGGGACGAAATCCAACAATTCCAGCGCCGGATCGGGACAACCACCATCTACGTGACTCACGATCAGGTAGAGGCCATGGCACTGGGTGATCGCATCGAGGTTTTGAATGGAGGTCGGGTGTGCCAGCTGGGCACGCCGGATGAGGTCTACCATCATCCCGCCGATACCTTCGTCGCCACGTTCATCGGCTCACCGCCCATGAACCTCGTGGATACCGATAGCGTCACGCTCGGCTTCCGGCCCGAAGAGTTCCTGCCCCGGGAGGTCTTCACTGGCGAGGGCGAGACTATGGATCTCCCCTTCCGCGTCACAAGGGTCGAGAACCTGGGGGCTGACCGTCTGCTCTACGGCATGCTTGAGGGGGCCCATTCCGAGGCCAAAGTCGTGGCCGAGCTGCCATCGATGGTGACGACGACGATCGAACCGGGCGAGTGCTACAATTTTCGGGTCAAACAGGCGAGCGTGAGACATTTTGACCGCGAAACCGGGCGCCGCCTCGACGGGGCTCCGTAAGCGGACCGTGTTTGTCTATTTCTGCTCCAGCCGCTTGTACGCCAGCAGATACAGAACCGCGAAGACACCCATAAAGATAACGATCAAACCGCCGATCGCGGCGGCCCGGTCGAAGCGGTAGGTATGGAAGGCAACCTTGTAGACGTAGGTGGCCAGCACCTCGGACGATTTAGCGGGCCCGCCGTGGGTCATGATCCAGGCCATGTCGAAAAACCGGAACGTCCACAGAAAATCCAGCAGACAAATCGTCAGGATCACCGGCAACAGGTGAGGAAGGGTGATGAACCAGAACTTCCGCCAGGCGCCGCCACCATCGACTTCGACCGCCTCGTAAAGCTGGCCGGGAATGTTCTGCATGCCGGCCAGAAGCGTCAAGGTCAGGAAGGGGTACCAGTTCCAGATGCTCGTGATCGTCACGGCAACCAGCGCCGTCCCGGGCATGCCTAGCCAGTTCGTCGTCCAACTCGCTAGGCCGACCCCGCGTAAAACTTCGTTCAACAGTCCGTATTGATCCTGGTAAATGAGGATCCACAGCACCGAAACCGCGGCCGGCGGAAACAGCCACGGCGCAAACTGAACCCCGCGCCAGAACGACAGCGCCTTGATGCCCCGATTGAGTAGCAGGGCGAAGCCCATGCCGATGACCAGGTGGCCTAGCACCGTGAAGCCCGAGAAGAAGAAGCTGTGGCTCGTCGCGCTCCAGAACGGCTTCTGGTTGAGCGCCCAGGCATAGTGTTTCAGGCCGACAAAGCTCTCTACGCCCCTCATCTCCTCAAAGAAGCCCATCTTCAGGCTGACGAAGAGTGGCAGCACGCCTGCGGCGAACAGGAAGAGCATGGCCGGGAGCGTAAAGGGCATCCACTCAGCCTTGCGCAGCGTTTTGGACTTGATCAACGCCATACGACCTCCCTACCCCTTCACGCCGCCGGCGATCATGCCCCGGACGAAGACGCCCTGGAAAATCGCAAACACGACCAACAATGGCAACGCGGTGAGAAAGCTCGTTGCCATCAGCTCTTCCCAGCTCACCACGTAGTGACCGATCAAGAGGTTGAGCGCGACCGTGATGGGCCGCGCCTCAAGACTCGCCGTGAAGGTCAGGCCATAGACAAACTCCTGCCACGCCATCAGGAACGCGAAAATTCCCGCGGCAAGCATGCCGCCCCAACTCAAGGGCAGCGTGACCCGGGTAAACGTCTTGAACGACGAGCAGCCGTCAACTTTCGCGGCGTCCTCGATTTCCTTCGGGATGCCGTCGAAGATGGTTTTCAGGATCAGAATGCAGAACGGCAAGGTGAGGGTCGTATCGACGAGAACTAGGGCAACCCACGTGTCCATCAGCCCCGCGGTCTTCAGAAACGGGAAGTAGCTGAGAACCAGAATTTCCATCGGGATGATCTGAGTGAACAAAATCATTACGATGAACATGCCCGACATCTTGAATTTGAAGCGCGACAGCCCGTAAGCCGCGAGAGATGCAAGAAACAGCGTGATAAGCGCTGTCAGCGACGAGATGATGAAGCTGTTCCGATAGGGCAGCATAATGTTGTCGTTCGAGAACACCTCCAAGAGATTCTTGAAGGTGACCCGTTCGGGAATGATGCGGTCGAAAAGCAGATCGTGGGGTGTCAGCGCCACCATGACCATGTAAAAGACCGGCGCGAGGACAATAACGATCCCAATGGAAAGCGCGATGTAGGTAAGGATCTCGCGCCGTTTTTTTCGTCTTCCGGCCATGCCCCGCTCGCTAAGTTTTATGCCCTGCTGTCGTAGGAGAAAGGGGCAGCCAATAACTATCTTATTGACCGCCCCTTGCCCTATCCCTTAGCGACGGGGGTCTTACCTTCCGTCACGCAAAGCTTGCTACGCTAGATCATCAATAGTAGCGAGCTCCCAGTTCGCCGTAGCGCTCTTCCCACTCTCCGTACAACGCTTCCCAGGCTGCAGCGACCGTATCCATGCCTTCCTGGGCTGTCTTCTCGCCGAACACGACGAGATGCAGCTCGGTCCTGAAGGCGTCGACCGCTTCAAATAGTGCAGGCGGCATCTCCCGGTAAGGGCTGTATGCGTTGGGCAAATTGGCCTGGTCGATCGCGACGACGAGTTGATCGGCGTTGTTAATCTTTCCAGCCTTGATCACGTCGTTCCAGACATCCTTGCGAGTAATGAAAAACGGCCAATTCTCCACGATCAGCTTCTGGCTCTCGAAGCTTGTCAGGTGCTTGATCAGCTTCCACGACGCTTCCGGGTTCTCGCTCGTTGCAGAAATCGCGTATGTGCTGTCCCCGCCCATGAGCATGGCACCCGATGTCTTACAGACCGGCATCTTGGCAACGCCCCACTCAAAGTCTGGAGTATAGCCCGCGATAACCGACGGCACGCCGTTCCAGTCGGGGATCATGGCGATCTTTCCCGTCGAGAATTCAGTCCGCAGCTTCTGCATATCGGTCGAGGTGAACGACGCAAGCAACCCTTCGTTGGCCAGATCGACGATGTATTGTACAACCTCGACAGCCTCAGGGCTGTTGATATGGAACTCGCCGTCTACCCGCCCAATCCGGGCTTCGTTCGCGTAGAATAGCCAGCCGAGAGATAGCCATAGCTCGGGGCCGTTGCCGTTCAGGCCCAGCCCGTACATCTCGGGCGGGTTATTGAGCTTGCGCGCGAAATCCACCATCTCGTCGCAGGTCTCCGGCGCCCGGGCCGGCAGGCCCGCGGCCTCGAAGGCGGTCTTGTTCCAAGCCATTACGTTGGTCAGGCCCATCAAGGGAAGCGTGTAGACGTGATCCTTGTAGGTGGTATCCGCCCAGGACTCGTACGCCGCCATGACGTCTTCGCCGTTAGCTAGGTCTTGAGCGATGAAGTCATCAAGCGGCATGATCCAGCCTTCCTCGGCGAAACGAGCAAGCTGGGTTGGAACCCAAAGCTCAAAGGTGTCCGGCATCGCGCCGGCCCGGGCCGAGAGTTCCATCTTCTGAATCAGTTCGACGAAGTTGATGTCTTCAACCTGAAGCTCGGTGTCGGGATTTTCTGCCCGGAAGCGGTCGAAAACCGTACCCATGACCGTCGGCATCTCGGTCGAGCGCCAGTTCCAGTGACTGACGGTATCACCGGCCGATGCTGGGACGGCACTAAAACAAAGTATACTAGCGGCCAACAGACCGCCCAGTACAACACTAGAAATTCTTCTTTTCTTCAGAAACTTAATTAGATCTCCCATAATCTCCCCCTATTTTTCCATAACGCGAAGAAAATATTATTGTTTTTATTATTTATCTATATAGATCTAAATCCTACCAGCTATCAATATGAACGAGCAATGGTTTTAATTTTTTGCAACAACACCTCACCAGTAGCGATAGCAAATTGTTGTCCTACCATGCACCTAACTATTAAATACGGGCCCGTAAGCCCGCGTGGATTATCCAATAAATATTTTAAAGCCGGCCGCCATGGGGAGTTCGACCTGCGATGACGAGTGACGAACATACCGACGTCGTAGTGGTCGGAGCCGGCCACAATGGCCTAGTCTGCGCCAACTATCTCGCCCGCGCCGAGCTCAGGGTTCAAGTCGTCGAGGCGCGCCCAATCATCGGCGGGGCGTGCACCAGCGAAGAGTTGATACCCGGCGGCACGTTCTCGTCCTGCTCGTTCATCCAGATGATGCTTCAGTCCGAGATCGTCGTCGATCTCGAACTGGAAAAATACGGTCTTCGCTCCGTCGCGCCTGAAATGCAGGAAATGGCGATCTGGGAGGACGGCGACCACGTATTCCTGTGGCAGCAAATCGACCGGACGCTGAAATCCGTCGAGCGCCACAACAAGCCGGACGGCGCGAACTTCATGCGGTTCGCAACCCGCCTACAACGCTTCGGCGACTTAACCCGTCATATGCATCTGAGCGATCCGCCGAGCGTCGAACACTTGGAATCCGTGTTCAGCGACGCCGGGGAATCCGACCTCTTCGAAGAATTCATCCTGCTCTCGGCGGAAGAATTGATTGAGCGCTATATCGAATCCGACCGGCTGCGCGGGTTGATGATGTTCATGGGCATGGTCTCGACTTGGGGCGGTCCACGAACCCCGGGCACGGCTTACGTTTACGGCTATCACGCTCAGGGCGAATTCGAGGGGCATTTCGGCCGTTATGGCCTGCCCGAGGGCGGCATGGGCGCAATCAGCGGGGCACTGCAGAACGGCCTTGAAGCGCACGGCGGTTCCGTTCGCACCGGTGCCCCCGTGCGCGAGGTTCGCGTCGAGAACGGTACCGCGACAGGCGTGGTACTGGAATCCGGCGAGGTCATCAGCGCCAAGATTGTGGTCTCGAACGCCGATCCGATCCGCTCCCTAGTCGACCTGCTGCCCGAAGGCGCCTTGCCGCCGGAGGTCCGTGCGGCCGCAAGGGGCATCTCGACGGGCGGGTCGATGGCGCGGATCCACCTCCTGATCGACGAGCTTCCCGATTACGTCGGCTTCCCGGCAGGCGAACAGGGCCCCCAGCATCAGGGGCTGGTGATCCTGGGTCCGAGCCCGGCGGGTTACGAAAAAGCCTGGCAAGCCGAGAAGCGCGGCGCGTTTCCGGACGATTACGTGATCGAGGCGCTGATCCCCTCGGTCACCCACCCCGGACTCTGCGAACCGGGCCTACACACCCTTTCGCTCGGCGTCCAGCAGCTCCCCTTCGAACTCGCCGAGGGCGACTGGCACAACCGGAAGGAGGAATGGGCCGACCTCGTTATGGCAATCTACTCCCGCTACGCGCCCAATATCCGCGAGCATACGCGGGGCCGCCATGTAATTACGCCGCTCGACCTCGATCGAGAATACAACATCACCGGCGGCAACATCTTCCACATGTCCATGGTCGGAACCGAACACCTCTTCGCCAACCGACCGATCCCGGCGGCGAGCGGCTATCGCACGCCGGTTGCGAACTACTTCCTGTGCGGCTCGGGCAGCCATCCCGGCGGTGGCGTCTCGGGCGCGCCGGGCCACAACGCGGCGCACCGCATCCTCGCCGACCTCGCTGGCGAGTACGACCTCGCCGCGACCCGGGCCAAGGAGAGCCAGGGTGCCGTGGTTGGCGGCCTGCTGAATACGGAGATCGGCCAGAAGTTCGGCTATCAGATCGCGCGCTCGCGCGTATTTCGCACGCTCTCCGAGCGCCTCAACCGAACGAGCAAATTCGACTAGAACGCGCGCCTAGAGATCGATCTCCACCACGGGGCGGGCATCGCCCAGCTTCGGGTACGTTTCGTGCCCCCAGATTTGGCGTTCCCGGATGAAGGGCAACGGATATTGCGGGTGCGGCCCGTCGAACTCGCGAGCCAGCCGGTGGCCATCATAGATCGCGTTCATGCATTGGCGCGGTGCGTGGCAATCGCCGATCCGGTAGACCGCCTGCACCTCGTTCTCCGCCCACTCGCCTTTTCGCACCTTGAGCTTCTTGAAGAGCCCGTTGTTGGGGATCCGCGTGGTGCAGATGATCACTGTATCGCACTCGATCTCAACTAGATGATCGGTCTCGCGCCGGTTCCACTTTCCGGGCTCGATTTCATAGAGCTCCGGTGAATCGCGATAAAGGTAGAACAGCTGGATCTTGCCCGGCAGGACCGCGTGGCCCCAATGGTTGCGCATATGGGTGATGTTCTTCTCGTACATCAGCCGCTTGTTATTTGTCGCCTCCATCGTATAGAGCGTGTATTCGTTGACCTCGTTCATATTGGTCACCATCGTGACCGCGGACTTGCCCTGGTCGGCCATCAGCTCGGCCATGGCGATGCCCGTGAAGTGGCCCTCGCCGTCGAGCACCACGACCCGCTCGCCGGTCGCTTTGCCGTCCATCACCTGCTCGGGCGTACAAACATTGGGCAGCGAGGCGTCGGCCCCGGGGATGGGCTTGTGGATCTCGGGGCCCATACCGTTGGTTGCCCAGTGCGCGCCGGTCGCGATCACCACCTTGTCGGCGCCGTACGACAGCACATCGTCAGCCGACATTTCGCCGACCCCGAGATGAACCTCAACATTCTTGAGCTTGCCGAGTTGGATTTCCCGGTAGGTGGTGACCCGGCCCCACTCAGCGCAGCGCGGATAGCGCGCGACCCGCTTCCAGTGCCCGCCCAGATCCTTATCGGCCTCGCACAGATGGACGTCGTAGCCGCGCATACCCAGCACGCGGGCGCATTCCATACCCGACGGACCGCCACCCACGACGAGCACCGAGCAGGGATCCTTTGTCTTCTCGAACTTCTCGGGATGCCAGCCACGCCGGTATTCCTCGCCCGAGGTCGCGTTCTGAGTGCAGCTCAAGAGCGCCTGCTGCTGCATGCGCGAGACGCACATGTTGCAGCCGATGCATTCGCGAATATCTTCGTTGCGGCCTTCTTCGATCTTCTTGGGCAAGTAGGGGTCGGCGATCGAGGGCCGCGCCGCACCGATAATGTCGCACTGGCGATCGTTGATCACGCCAATCATATCGTCGGGGCTGGTGAAGCGACCGTTGTTCACCACCGGCACGTCGCCTACGATCCCCTTCACGTCTTCAACGAAGGGCTTCATCCAGTTCGTCTTGCGAAACCGCGAGCTCGCCGCATCCTCGCCCGCCCACTCCTCGTAATCGCCGATCTTGACCGACCAGGCGTCGAGCAGCCCTTCGGCGTGGAGCAGTTCGACGATGGTCAAACCCTCCTCGAAATACTGCAGCGACAGAGCGCCCAGGATATCGTCGGTCTCGTAGCGGATCGAGATCGCGCTCGACGACCCGCAGGCCTCGCGCACCTCGGTCAGGCATTGAATGGCGAAGCGCAGCCGGTTCTTGAGCGAACCGCCCCAGCCGTCGTCCCGATAGTTGTAGCGATGGTCAAGAAACTGCGCCGGCACCGTGTTGTCGGCGACAGACAATTCCAGGATATCGAAGCCCGCGTCCTGCGCCCTCTTGGCCGCGAGCACATACATGTTCAGAAGCGCCCGGATATCATCTTCGTCGCACTCCGCGCCGAACACCGTTCGCTCAGGGAACGCGTTCGAAGGCAGGCCGCTGGGGTCGCGCGGTATCTCGCGGGTCTCCATGTTCGGCGCGTGACAGCCCGAATACCAGAGCTGGATCCCGGCCAGCGCGTCATGCTCGTGCAAGGAGTCGCACATATGACCGTAATTGATGACGTCGCCCTCGTCCCACATCCGTCCCAGCGTGAACGGATATTCGTCAGATTCCGGATGTACCGCGACTGCCTCGGTAAAAACCGCACCCCAGCCGCCCTCGGCCTTGGTGGCGCGAAACGCGGCCTGCGTGCCAGGCCGCTCCGCGCCGAAGCCTGTACAGTGGGTGGTCTGCCAAAAACGGTTCTTTAGCGTCTTGGGACCGAGCTTGATGGGCTCGAACAGAATATCGTATTTAGATTCTCGTGCCATGGGTCAACCCGCTAGATTGTCGGCGCCTCTCGCGTCTCGATTGCAGCAACCGAATCACATTTGACGATATGCCACCACAGACTAAAGAGGCGCCCGGGTTCGCACCCGGACACCTCGTCTCGTGTCTGCGGTACGTTCAGATATCCGTATTCGACGCCTTGACCAACTCCTCCTTGGAACCGTCGCTCCAGAGAAGGCGCTCGCGAATATGCGGCAACGGACGCTGCGGATTATCGCTCTCGAATTCGCGCGCGATCCGATGACCGTCGAACACCGCCTCGCTGATAAAGCGGGGCGCGTAGCAGTCGCCGGCCTGGTAGATCGCCTGGACGCCGTTCTTTTCCCACTCGTCCTTGCGCGCCCGGAGATCCTTGAAGAGCCCACTGTTTGCGTGACGCCCGGTAACGAGCACCACGGAATCGGCCTCGAGCTCCGTATAGTCGGTCCCCTGCTTGCGCGGCAATTCACCAGCTACCGGGTCGTTGCTCCGCTGCGAGCCGTCGCGGTATAGGTTGTAGACCTTCATCTTGACCTCGTTGCCGACCTCGACCTCCTGGACCCAGTGGTCAGTCAGCGCCTTGATACCCTTTTCGTGCATCATGCGGTGCAGGTTCGGCCCCTCAAGGGTGTACTCGGTCATCGGTCCAACCGAACCGTGTTGGGTAATGACGGTGACATCTTTGCCCTGGTCGGCAAGCATTTCGGCCAAGCTCACGCCCATGAAATAGCCGTCCGCGTCGAGCACGATCACCCGCTCGCCGACCGCCTTGCCCGCCATCACCTGCTCCGGCGTGAGGAACTGGGCCTCGCCGGCATCGACATTTGCGATCGGAGCGTTGTCCGCCGCGCTGTAGCCGTCGTCGGCCCAGGATCCGCCCGTAGCAAGAACCACCTTATCGGCACCGTAGGTCAGCACGTCGTCCGCCGTCATCTCACCCACGCCCGTGTGGACCTCGACGTTCTTGAGCTTATCGAGCTGGATCTGGCGATAGCTGACCACCCGGCCCCATTCGGCGAGACCCGGCAGGCGCTGGACGTCCTTGACGTGGCCGCCGACCTCTCCCGAGGCTTCGCGCAAATGCACGTCATAGCCCCGCTCGCCCAGTACGCGGGCGCATTCCAAGCCGGCGGGCCCGGCGCCCACGACGAGCACCGAACAGGGATCTTCGGCCTTTTCAAACTTCTCCGGATGCCAGCCACGGCGAAATTCCTCGTTCGAGGTCGCATTCTGCGTGCAGACCAATGGTGCGCCCCGCTCCCAGCGCGAAACGCAGACGTTGCACCCAATGCATTCGCGGATGTCTTCGTTGCGCCCCTCGAAGATCTTCTGAGGCAAGAAGGGATCGGCGATCGAGGGCCTTGCTGCGCCGATGATGTCGGCCTGGCCGCCAGAGACAATCTCGGCCATATCGTCGGGACTAGTCACCCGCCCGACATTGAGCAATGGCGCCGTGGTGACTTCACGCAGGAAACGGGTGAACGGCTTCTGATGGTTGGCCTTCTGTTGACGCGAGGGCGCTGCGTCCTCACCCCACTCGTTGAAGTCGCTGATGTTGACGTCCCACAGATCAACGAGACCGTGCTTGGTGCACAGCTCGGCCAACCTGACTGAATCGCCATCAGCCTCGACGCCGCCTGGGCCCATGATTTGATCGACGGAAATACGTACGGCGAGTGCGGCCTGGCCCGAGATCGCCTCACGCACCTTCTCGATGCTCTCGATCCAAAAGCGCGCGCGGTTCTCGAAACTACCGCCATATTGGTCCTGTCGCTTGTTGTATTGGGGCGAAAGGAACTGCATGGGCAGCACAGCGTGCGAGCCATAGACGTAGATAATGTCGAAGCCCGCTTGGAGCGAACGCTTCGCCGCCTCGACATAGATTTGCTGCAGCTCGGCGATGTCATCGACGTCCGCCTCGTGTGCGTAGCTACCTACTGTCCAGGCTGAAGTGCCTTCGGTCGGCGTGCGTGTCACGCCCCGGCTGAAGAGGTTAACCGCGGCCACGCCTCCATGCATAAGCTCGGCACCCGCTAGAGAATCCCACGCGTGGATCGCATCGGTCATGTGGCGCAGATTTTGGATGTCGCCGTCGTCCCAGATGTTGCAGAGTTTCGCCGGATCCGTGTCGCTCTCGCGATCGACGCTGATCGCCTCGGCGCAGACGCCGCCCCAACCGCCTTCAGCCTTCATGCCGCGAAATGCCGCATTCGTAGCGATAAAGTCGACGCCCGCCCCGTTACAGTGGGGCACCTGGTAAAAGCGGTTGCGCATGGTCTTTGGACCGATCTTGATCGGTTCAAACAGGCAGTCATACTTTGGATCACGTGCCATAATACTGTCTCCCCTGAATTAATCGATTGGTTCCACTATAGGCTCAATGCGCTTTCGTCTCCAGCCGGTAGATTCAGCCCGCCAGCTTCGGGTACGTTTCGTGGCCCCAGACCTGGCGTTCGCGGATCCACGGCAGTGGGTATTGCGGGTCCTCGCTCTCGAACTCGCGGGCAAGGCGGTGGCCGTCGAACACGCAGTCCGCGATCAGGCGCGGCGCGTGGCAATCGCCAACCTGGTAGACCGCCGCGATGTCGTTGTCCGCCCACGCGCTCTTTAGCGCTTTCAATTCCTTGAACAGCTCGTTGTTCTGCGCCCGCGCGGTGACCAGGATAACGCTGTCGCAATCGAGACCCGTGGTCTCGGCCCCCATCCGGCGCGCCGGCTCCCCGACCTTGGGCGAGGACGTCCGCGCGACGCTGTCGCGGAAGAAGTAGGAGAGCGTCACCTTGCCGGGCTCGATGGATTCCGCGCCGTGCAGCGCAATTTCCTTGACCTTGTTTTCGTGGAGCATGCGGCGCAGGTCAAAAATCTCCATGCTCAACACACAGTAGGGCGCAACAAAATCGAAGCAGGTCACGAGGGTCACCTGCTTGCCCTGCTCGGCCGCGATCTCCGCCATGCTGGCGCCGGTGAAGTAGCCCTCGTAATCCAGCACCACGACCCGGTCGCCCAGCTCCTTGCCCGCCATCACCTGTTCGGGCGTGCAAACATGGGGCTGCGACGCGTCCGCACCGGGCGTCGGGCCCATCAGGAACGGCGCAACCCCGTCTTTCGACCAGTGCGAGCCGGTCGCGCAGACCACCTTGTCCGCGCCGTAGCCAAGTACGTCATCCGCAGACATCTTGCCCACGCCCGTATGGACCTCGACGTTTTTCAGCTTGTCGAGCTGGATCTGGCGATAGGTCACGACCCGGCCCCATTCCGAGAGCCCCGGATAGCGCTGGATGTCGAGCACCCGCCCGCCGATCTCGCTTTCGGCTTCGCGCAAGTGCACGTCGTAACCCCGCATTCCCAGCACCCGCGCGCACTCCATGCCGGCAGGGCCGGCGCCCACGACGAGCACCGAACAGGGGTCTTTGGTCTTCTCGAACTTCTCCGGATGCCAGCCGCGCCGATACTCCTCCATCGAGGTTGCGTTCTGGGTGCAGACCAGCGGCACGCTCTTGGACCACTTCGACAGGCACACGGAACAGCCGATGCATTCGCGGATGTCCTCGGGCCGCCCCTCCTCGATCTTCTTGGGCAGGAACGGGTCGGCAATCGAGGGCCGGGCGGCGCCGATGAAATCCGCCTGGCCGGAGTTGATGATCTCGACCATGTCGTCGGGGCTGGTCAGCCGCCCGGTGGTCACGACCGGCACCGGCGAGGCCTGCTTGGCGATCCGGATCCACGGCTCCATGTAGTTCGTCCGGGCAAAGCGCGACGGCGCAATCTCTCCCGCCAGCTCCGAATAATGGCCAACCTTGAGGTCCCAGACGTCGCACAACCCCTGCTCGCCCATGAGTTCGATGATCTTGACGCCCTCGTCGCCCACCTCGATGCCGTCGGGCCCCTCCAAGGTGTCGACCGAGAAACGGTTGCCCACGGCGCAGTCGTCGCCAACCGCCTTCTTCATCGCCTCCATGCATTCCAGCCAGAAGCGCGCGCGGTTCTCGAACGAGCCGCCGTATTTATCCTGACGCTTGTTGTAATAGGGCTGGAAGAACTGGAGCGCGATCATCGAATCCGACGCGATCAACTCGAGGACGTCGAAGCCCGCGTCGCGTGAGCGCAGGCTCGCGTCCACGTGCATCTGGATGATGGCGCGGATGTCGTCCTCATCGCATTCCGCCGCGCCGTTGCAGATCAGGGCTTCCGATGCTGGGTACGACGGTGCGCGAGTCACCGCGCGGCTTTCGCCGACCTGGCCGTGCACACCGGCATAAAACAGCTGAATCCCGGCCAGCGAGCCGTGCTCGTGCACCGCGTCAGCCGTGTGCCTCAGGTTGATGACGTCGCCGTCGTCCCACAGCCGCGCGCTGTAGTGGGGAAAATCGTCGGATTCGGGGTGCACGGCGGTGTATTCGATACATACCGTGCCCCAGCCGCCCTCGGCCTTCATGCCCCGAAACGCCGCTTGCGTCCCCGGCCGTTCGGAGCCCGCACCGTTGCAGTGCGGCGTCTGCCAGAATCGGTTCCGCGCGGTCTTCGGGCCGACCTTGATGGGCTCGAACAGGACGTCGTATTTCGGATCGCGTGGCATCGGTCGGTCTCTCCCCTGATTGCACCCTCTATCTCCGGCGGACCACCGGAACGGTGCGCTTTGTGCACTCACGATTCGACTTATTACATCCTTCCAACGCACCGCACGCAAGCGAGATTGCACAGTCTGGGCGCGACGTGCCCGCGCAGACCGACAGGCCCGCCGCCGTGAGCGAAAAAATAGCCCTCGTGGCAGCTGAACACCGTTCAGCTTTGTTGTATAAGGCTGAATGGACAAAACACTAGATCAGGCAACCCAATGACCGATATTTCCGCGGTCGCCCCGTTGCCGAACGAACGCACCGTCTACCTCAACGGCGATTACGTCCCCGAATCCCGCGCGGTCATTCACATCAGCGACCGGGGCTTCATTTACGGCGATGCGGCGTTCGACACGGCGCGCACCTTCCAGGGCAAAATCTTTCGGCTCGACGAGCATATCGCGCGGCTCTACCGCTCGCTGCGCTATATGCAACTCGATCCCGGTCTTTCGCCTGCGGAGATGGTCACGATTACCGAAGAGGTAGTCGTGCGTAACCGCCCCCTGCTCGACCCCGACGACGATTACTGGGTCATGCAGAGGGTCAGCCGGGGCTCGGCGTTTCCCGGTGAGCCGGGCGCGACCGAGGGACCGACCGTCGCGGTCCTGTGCAACACTCTGCCGCTCAAATCCCGGGCGGTGATGTTTCGCGACGGCGTCGACGTGGCCTTTCCGACCACCCGGCGGACCCCGCCGGAATGCCTCGATCCCAACGCCAAGCTGCACAATTATCTCAACCTGATCGTCGCCGAAAACGAGGTCCAGGCCGCCAACCCCGGTGCCTGGACCATCCTGCTCGATACTCGCGGCTTCCTCAACGAGGGTAATGGGTCGAACATCTTTATCGTCCGCGACGGCATCGTCACGACGCCCCGAGAGCGTTACGTCCTACCCGGCGTCAGCCGCAAGGTCGCGTTGGAACTCTGCCTCGAGCTTGCGATCCCCTTCCGCGAGGCCGACATCAGTCCCTACGATGCGGCAAATGCCCAGGAGGCCTTCATCACCTCGACCAGCCTGTGTATCTGCCCAGTCCACTCATTTCAGAGTCGCGCCATAAGCAATGGTGAAATCCCTGGCCCGGTCACCAAACGACTGATGGACGGCTTCGCTGAAAAAGTTGGGTGCGACTACGTCGCCCAGTACCTTCGCCACCTCGACGGTTGAGAGACGAATTCCGGTGCCGGTCATCGATCGTCTTGCGGATGTACCCGCGTTGGTCGGCAAGGAACTCGGCGTTTCCGACTGGATGACCATCGACCAGGCGCGTATCGACGCCTTCGCCGACGCCACTGGCGATCATCAGTGGATCCATGTCGACCTCGAGCGCGCGGCGGCCGAGATGCCCACGGGCACCACCATCGCCCACGGCTACCTAATCCTCTCGCTGGTGCCGCTCCTCGCCTCGCCGCTGCTTGAAGTGCGCGACGTCGCCCGGACGCTCAACTACGGCTGCAACAAGGTACGCTATACCGCCATGGTGCCCACAGGCGCACGCATCCGGGCAAGGCGCAAGCTGCTTTCCGCGGAGCCCGGTTCGGGCGGTTTACGCCTGGTGAGCGAGATCACCTTCGATATCGAGGGATCGGAGCGCCCGGCCTGCGTCGCCGAAATCGTCACCGTAATGTATGCGGACTAGGCTAAAAATAGAGCGGGCGCTTTTGCGCCCTCTCTGATTCTTATTTTTTATCCGCTACTCGCCATGGATTTCTTTCTCGCGGGCGTCGTTGTCGCGGCCCCAGACCATCATCTCGCGCAGGAAGGGCAGCGCCTGCTGCGGGTCGTCGGTCTCGAATTCCCGAGCGATGCGGTGCCCGTCGAATATCGCTTCGGCGATAGGCCGGGGCGAATAGCAATCGCCCGCCTGGTAGATGCCCGCGATTTCGGCCTTGGCCCACTCGTCCCTACGCGCCCGCAGATCGCCCCATAGCTTGTTGACCGGAATGCGGCCAGTGACGAGAACCACCGAGTCCGTCTCGATCTCATGATATTCGGTGCCCGCGATGCGCGGCAGCTCGCCCGCTACCGGATCCGTGGTCCGTTTCGATCCGTCGCGTAGCAGATCGAAAATTTTCAGTTTGACCCGGTTGCCGAGCTCAACGTCCTGGACCCAGCTTCCCGTGTGGTGCTTGATGCCTAGCTCCTTGTGGCGGCGATGCATGTTGGGCGATTCAAGCGTAAAATCCATGATCGGGCCGACTGAGCCAAGGTGGGTGACGACCTCGACCTCCTTGCCCTGCTCGGCCAGCATCTGGGCCAGTGTCGCGCCCATGAAATATCCGTCAGCGTCGAGCACCACGACCTTGTCCCCCACCGCCTTGCCGGCCATTACCTGCTCGGGAGTAAGGAACTGGGCGTTGGAGGCGTCAACATTTGGCAGCGACGTCTTGCTCACGTGGGAATATCCGTCGCCTCCCCAGGTCGAGCCCGTGGCGAGCACTACCTTGTCGGCACCGTAGGCCAACACGTCGTCCGCAGTCATCTCGTCGACACCTAGCTGAAGTTCGACGCTCTTGAGCTTGTCGAGCTGGATTGTGCGATAGGTTATTACTCGGCCCCATTCGGCGAGGCCTGGCATACGCTGGACGTCCTTGACGTGGCCGCCGGGCTCGCTCGACGTATCGCGCAGATGCACGTCATAGCCCCGCTCGCCCAGGATGCGGGCGCATTCAAGGCCCGCCGGGCCCGCGCCGACCACGAGCACCGAGCCCGGGTTCTTCGCCTTGGTCACCTTCTCCGGGTGCCAGCCGCGCCGGTACTCTTCGTTCGCGACCGCGTTCTGGGTGCAGACAAGCGGTGCCGCCCGCTCCCAGCGCTGGATGCAGATGTTACACCCGATGCATTCGCGGATATCTTCATTGCGTCCTTCCTCGATCTTCTTGGGCAGGAACGGGTCCGCAATCGAGGGCCGCGCGCCGCCTATGATGTCCGCCTGGCCCGAGGTGATGACTTCCGCCATGTCGTCGGGGCTAGTCAGGCGACCAACAGTGACCATCGGCTGCTTGGTCGCGGCACGGATGAACTTCGTGAACGGCGCCTGGTGATTAGCCTTGTAGAAGCGCGACGGGCCTGCATCCTCCCCCCATTCCATGAAATCGCAGACGTTGACGTCCCAGATGTCCACCACCCCTTCCTTCTCTGCCAGCTCGGCAAAGCCTACGGGGTCTTCCGAGGCCTCAATGCCCTCGGAGCCCATCATCTGATCGACCGAGATGCGGCACGCTATGGCGCAGTCGTCGCCGACATGCTGCTTGAGCAGAGCCAGAGTTTCGATCCAGAAGCGCGCACGATTCTCGAGGCTACCACCGTATTTATCCTCGCGCTTGTTGTAGAATTTCGAGAGGAACTGCATGGGCATAACAGCGTGGGAGCCGTAGACGTAGGCGATGTCGAAGCCTGCCTGCACCGAACGTTTGGCCGCCTCGACATAGAGGTTCTGCGCCCACTTTATGTCCTCTTCGTCCATCGCGTGAGAAGATTGCGCCGGCGTCGTGTCGCCCGCACCGCCCGAGACCGAGACCCCAGGGTGGCGGGTAAATAGATTCGGACTCATGGAGCCCGTATGGACCAGCTCAACGCCCGCTAGCGAATCCCACTTGTGCACGGAATCGCACATATGGCGCAGGTTAATCACGTCCTGGTCGTCCCAAATATGCGATAGCGTATAGGGGTCGTAGTCGGAGCTCGGATGGATATGGCAGGCCTCAGTATTGACTACCGCCCAGCCGCCCTCCGCCTTCGTTTCGCGAAACGCTGCCTGTGTGCCCGGATACTTCGTGCCCGCGCCGTTGCAGTGGGGCACTTGGTAGAACCTGTTGCGCATAGTCTTCGGGCCTACCTTAAGCGGCTCGAACAGACAATCGTACTTGGCATCCCGACCCATCGACGTATCCCCTTTAACTGCACTAATCCCAAACGATACCATGCAATAGTTAGATCAAATTTAGTTCAACCCTTTAATAGGGTATCCATCTGATAACCTTAGCACAACCTTCTGCGCCGCGGCCGGCGCCGCCCGTGCTATGCAAAATTCGAGACCACGTTCGATCGCGCTACGGCGATTTTCCGGGTCGTCGGGGGCGTGTTGCGGCTGCGCCCGACGAAACGGGGGATTCCGTCCGTAACCACCGCCCCGATGGAAAACGGATCACCGTTTTTCATCGCTTCGAGCGCGGTCCCTTTCGTGCAGCCAAGCGGCGCGTCGATGATGACCAGGTCGGCGTCGCAGCCAGCGCGGAGAAACCCGCTGTTCAGGCCGTAGATCTTTGCGACGTTTCCCGTCGCTGCTGCTATCATCGATATCGGATCGAAATCGGTCAGGGACGAGATCTGGATCATCGTGTAGATCATGCCGAGTGGCATAACCCCGGTACCTGTTGGGGTATCGGTCGCGATCAGGAAGCGGTCGAAGGCATCATGCTTGCGGGCCATTTCCGCGCACAGGAGCGTCGTGCGCAGATTTCCCGCCGTGCAGACCTGCATGGCGATCTCGGTATCGCGGGCCACGACCTCGAAATACTCGTCGGCGATCGCAACTGGTCCACCGTTGATATGAAACGAGACATGCGGATCGATATCGATCAGGTTCTGGCCCGTGATAGGAAACGACCCCGGGATCGAGGCTCCGCCCGTGTGCAGGGTCGTCGTCAGGCCCTGCTCGCGGGCCATGCGCACGAGGTTGATATACTCCGACGCCGAGGCGACGGCGCCAAACCCCGCCTTGGCGAGCCAGACGCCGTCAGCGTGTATCTCCGCGAAATCATCCGACGTCAGGCCGGGCTCGAGGATGATCGAGCCGCCATGGACGCGCATGCCGCCGGGCCGGTAGCCCTCGAAGCATTTGTGCGCCGCGACCGCGAGAGCCTTTACCCCCTGCGGGTCATTGGGGCGGCCGGGAACATGCACTTCGGAGGCGGAAATCGAGGTCGTCGTCCCGCCATGGACATAGCTCGAGAGGAACCCGACCGTGTTCTGGCGCGGAGTGAAATCACCAAAGGTGATATGCACCTGCGAATCGATTAGGCCGGGGATCGCGGTTGCGCCGTCGGCGTCGATAACGACGTCGCAGCGCTCCAGCTCATCCGCCGTCGCCGAGCCGACCTTTTCAATCAGTCCACCGTCCATCAGCACCGTGTCGCCGTCCGAGACACCTGCCCGCCAATCCCCAGTGACAATGGTCGCCAAGTTGGTTACGCCAACCCGCATGGTTACGTCCTCCCCCTATGAGCGCATCGTCCGAGCCCGATCGCTTCCCTTCTAGACCAGGCCATCCTTACCTAGTGCATCCGCCGCCGACAACCCGCCGACCCGGTGGTTTAATTGTCCGCGGCTTGCAAAACAGCAAATTACGGCAATTTCGTCGGCGTGGGGCGCGTCGTGCAAAGTGATGCTCATGGCGTCGTAATGGGAGCGCACTGTGAGGGCATCCTTGTAGGCCAGCGGGATATCGATCGACGCGCCGGGCTGGGCCCGTTTCGTCGCCGAGGAAATCCACGCCGCCCCGCCGCCGACGGCGTTGCGAAGAACGTTCCCGTAGACCGTCGTCAAGAGGGCTGAGCCGTGCTGCTGCTCGCCTCCCAATCCAACGACCGCGGCCTTGCCGTAGCTTTCAACAGTATGAGGTGCCATCGCCTCGACACCCAGCGTCGCGATCCGCTGGCCCAGCGCCGCGCTCGCCTCGACGAGGGGCGAGAGATCTTCGACCCAGCGGCCCGCAAACTCGTTCGCAACGATCGCCGCCACCGCGACCTTGCGCAGCGGCGCATCCGTCTCGTGCCCACCCTCGCGGAACACGTCCTCCTGATAGGTCAAGATCTTTCTGACATTCATCATTTCGTCTCCCCTAGCCCCTGCGTCCCATCGATCGCCCAGGCCGTATCGTTGCCGTCCAGAAAGCGGTTCAGTATATCGTCCGCACCGTCCCAGTCGTAGGTTCGGAAGCTGTGCCCGCGCGTGACGAACTGGGCGCCGTTGTAGAACATCTCGTACTGGGTATGCCGGCTGGCGAACTCGGACCCGATGGCATCCCACGCTAATTTTAGCAATTTTATCCGCTCGTATGCGCCCTCGCCGTCGCGTGCGGAGACCAGCGCGGTGTCGAACAGCTTAGCCAGTTCCGGGTTTGCGAGATCGGCGGCCGACGAGGGCAGCATGATCAACCCACCGCCGGCAAGCTCCCGAAGCTCGGCGATGAAATTCGGATAGAGCGCTTGCGTGTAGACCGACGCGGCATAGAGCAGATGCCGGTTGGGCACGTAAAACTCACCGCGCTGCGTTCCCGCCGCTTCCATGCCGTATAGAAGGCCTTCCGCAACGCCGATCTGAGACGCCATCTCGCCTAGCTTCTCGCGCACGGCGGGCATCTTTATGGTGCCAATGGTTTCCGCAATCCGCCGCGCGATGGCGAGCAGGAACTTCATCTTCACGGTGAAGCGAATCTGTGCCTGGTAGTTCTGGCAAACATGGCCCGGCGTTTCGTGAAACTGCGCCCGGCACATATTCACGTCGCGAAACACGAACACCCGCTCCCAAGGCACCTTCACGTCGTCAAAATAGATTAGCGCATCGTTCTCATCGAAGCGGTAGGACAGCGGGTTATCCCAGGCGCTCAAGGCGCTCTGCTCATAGCTTTTGCGCGACAGGATCTTGATACCCTTGGCCTCGAGCGGCATGGCGAAGGAAATCGCGAGATCCTCTTCGCCCTCTTGGAGGGGTTGGAGGTTGGCGACGAAGACCTCCTCGGCCATGATCGCGCTGGTTCCCAGCATCTTCGCGCCGCGCACGGTGATGCCCGTCGAATCTTCGTCGACGATGCGGGTCGTGAGATTCTCCCTGGCCTGTTCGCCCCAGGCCTTCGACCGGTCGGCCTGCGGATTGATGATGACGTAGGTCAGGAAGACGTCGTTGTCGCGGGCGTATTCGTAATACTCCCGGAAGGCGGTCGCGAACTTCGCGCCGTGCCGCTCGAACACCTCCAGCCCCATGATCTGCCCAGCAATAGCGCAGGCCAGGTGATCGGGCGAGCGGCCCATGAAGCCACCATGCTGCTCCGCCCAGGCGGTCATCGCCTTGCGGTTCGCAACCAGGTCGTCGTAAGAGCGCGGCAAGTTCCAGGCGCGGTTGGCGCGCCGTCCCGAGCCCGTATCGAACGTCATCCACTCGACGTTCTCAGGGTCGGCCTGGAAATCGTAGAGTGCCGCCGCCGACTGGCAGCAGTTAGCGAAGGCGGGATGGGCAGCGACCCGCGAAACCAGCTCGCCGTCAAGATAAACCGCCCGGTCCCGGTCTAGATTTGCAAGGTGCTGGGCTCCATCCTTGACCGACATAGCGGGCTCCCTTTCTTTTATGCTGGCCCGGCGCTTATTCGGATTGCGCCGTGACGATCTTGAGCTCGACCGGCGTGGTCTGCCCGCCGTTGCAATCGCTGCATTCGTCGGGACACGAGGTCACTGCCACCAGGCAGTCCATCTCGGCGGTCAGCTCCACATAATCGCCCGCATTCGATTCGGGCAGCTTGATCGAAAGGTTGTTCTCCGCGTCCACGGCCGTGTGCATGAACAGGTTGAACGGGTCTGGCACCGCGTCTTCCGATATTCCGTAGGGGGCAAGCGCATCGCGCAGGATTTCCAGGCAACCAGTGTTGCCCGGTCGATCGAACACGTTGGCATATAGCCACCGGTTGCACGACGCGAACAGCAGGTCGTGGACGCCCACCGTATCCTTGCCGATGGTGAACATCACGGCGCTACGGTTGGAGAACAGCCGGTCGCCCGTAGAGATCCGGGTCTTGAAGACATTTAGCCGCGTCTTGGCTGCCGAGAACTGCTCGGCGTGGTCGTGTTCGTTGATGCACACTAAGTCGGCGACCTGGTGGCCTTCGAGGTCGGTCACCCGCAGCGTCTCGCCCGCGCGCATCGTCAGCGCTGCACCGGATTTTGCCGCAATCACGGTATCCCGGGGATCGCTCATGGCCGTGATCTTGAGATGGGTGTTACTGTGTTCTCTTGCAGGGCCGCGCTCTGCTCGACGGGGATCGCGCTGCCCAAAGCGTCGCCGGCGATCAAGCCCGCCCCCGAGTGTAGCGCGCTGAGTAGCGCCAGGGCCCGATCCGTGCTGTCCACCAGCTCCGAAGTCAGGCGCGCGAAGGTCTCTAAACCACCCTGAACAAGGGGCGCGAAATGTTCGTCGTTGACCGGGCGCTGAAGTCCAGCCAGCCGGTCGAGCCGCGACTGCGCCGCGCTCGTGGTGCGCAACACGAGGCGGCGTCCGTCGTCGGGGTCGCGGAATTTTTCAACCAACACCATGGCGACCAACTTGTTCGTCTCGGTGGTCACAAAGGGGGCAGAGAGATGCAGGTGCCGGGCCAGAGCCGCAACGCTGACGTCACGCTCGTATTGCAGGTGGTGGATCGCGATCAAGACCGTGTACTGGACCCCAGTCAGCCCGATCAGGCCGGCATAGCCGTCGCGCACCGCCTGTAGCCTTGACGCGAACGCCAGAGCGTCGTGTACCATCTGGCGGAAAGCCTCGTCCGAGCCACCGACAAGCAGTTCCGGACGCGCCGTGGTCAGCTCCGCCTGGGGCCGGGGCTCGGGAAATGTCTTGCGGTTGGCCAACTCCACGTTTCGCTCTCCCTGCTCGATGCGTCTGTTAGCTTTGTTAACTAGCTATTATACAAAATGAATTTTTCTGTCTAGACCTGCTATAAAAAACAATCCCTACCGTCCGCTGATCCGACCCTTGCGCTATGTTTTACGGACGGTCGGACAAGCCGGCACCAACGCCGGAAAAACAATGTGGCGGGAGGACCCAGCGATGGCAGACACCGGCGATCATAAATTCTTAGGCGAGGCGGAGATCCTCGAGCGGGCGGCGGGTCAGTACGAAACGTCCAACCCCGACTTTCCCATCGATGCCGCAAAGACGGCACTGCTGGTGATAGATCTCCAGGAGGGCTTCGTCGCCGAGGGTGCGCGCATGTGGACACCCCAAAATCTGCGTATTCTGCCGCTCGTCAAGGAGCTGATCGAGCGCTGCCGAAAGCTCGGCGTTCCGGTCATCTTCACCGAGCACGCGCACGATCCCTCGGGCCGGGACAAGGGGCTCATGTGGGACGTGCCTCTCAACCGGCCGATTAAGGACGGCGCGCTCCGGATCGGCGCCGAGGACGTGCCAACCCACCATGAGGTCTCCCCCTTACCAGGCGAAAAGGTCATCCAGAAGCACCGCTACAGCGCCTTTTTCGATACCGACCTGCACACTTACTTGCGCGGCTGCAACGTGGATACGGTCATCATTACGGGCTGCATGACGAACTACTGCTGCGGCGCCACCGCCCGGGACGCCTTTTTTCGCGACTACAAGGTCATCTTCGGCAGCGACGTAACCGCGACCGACAACCGCGAGCTGCACGAGGCAGAACTCAAGACCCTGCGGCGTGGCTACGCCCGGGTCATCCCGGCCGACGAAATCCTGGGCGAGCTCAGCTAGAGAGTTTTCCGATCGGAAAATGCTCTAGCCCTGCCCCATAAAAACGCCCACGGCCAAGGGTCACCTCTCTCCAGCCCACAAGATCCGTTCCCGCTTTACGGGCAGCGGCGCCTGAGGGTTCTCGCTTTCGAACTCACGGGCGATGCGGTGGCCGTCGAACACGGCTTCGGCGATCATGCGCGGCGCGTAGCAATCGCCCGCCTGGTAGATGCCCGCTATCCCCTCGCCCACCCACTCGTCTCGACGTGCTTCAAGCGCATCCCACAATGCTCGGTTGGGCTTGCGCGCGGTCACCAAAATGACGCTGTCCACATCGAGGCTCTCGCTCGCTTCGCTCTCCTCAAACGGCGCCTCGCCGGTTGTTGGCCCGGGGCTGCGCTCATAGCCGCCGCGATAAAGGTCGTAATGGACCACCCGGACCTGGTTTTTGACCTCGAGGCGCTCGACCCAGCGCCCAGCCAGCGCCGTGATCCCCTTGGAGTTCATCATCCGGCGTAAGACCGAGAGCTCGGCAGTGTATTCGTGCATTGGGCCGACCACATCGTAATGGGTGATCACGCTCACCTGCTTGCCCGCGTCCGCCATCATCTCAGCCATGCCGATGCCGGTAAAATACCCGTCGGCGTCGAGTACCACGACCCGCTCGCCCACGGGTTTTCCTGCCATCACCTGCTCGGGCGTGAGCACCTGCGGTGCGCTTGCGTCGGCACCGGGTATCGCGGCGAAATTTGCTCCCGACATGCCGTCTTCCGCCCAGCGTGAGCCGGTTGCGAGAACCACCTTGTCTGCGCCGTAACCCAGCACGTCGTCGGCGGTCATCTCGCCCACCCCCGTATGGACCTCGACGTTCTTCAGTTTGTCGAGTTGGAGGCTGCGATAGCTCACCACCCGACCCCATTCGGCGAGGCCCGGGTAGCACATCACATCACGGATATTGCCGCCGACCGCGTCAGCCGCTTCGCGCAAATGCACGTCGTAGCCGCGCATGCCCAGAACCCGCGCGCATTCCAGGCCCGAGGGCCCCGCGCCAACCACCAGCACCGAGCAGGGCGCGGGCGTCATCTCAAAACGCTCCGGGTGCCAGCCGCGGCGGAACTCCTCGTTGGTCGTCGCGTTCTGGGTGCACACGATACGCGCGCCGCGCTCCCAGCGCGAGACACACATGTTGCACCCTATGCATTCGCGGATGTCCTCGTTCCGCCCTTCCTCGATCTTCTTCGGCAAAAACGGGTCGGCGATCGAAGGCCGCGCTGCGCCGATGATGTCGAGCTGACCCGAGGTGATGGCCTCAACCATGTCATCGGGACTGGTCATCCGCCCGACCCCGAGCACGGGCTTTTTCGCAACCGTCTTCACGAGCCTGACCCAGGGCGCCTGGTGGTTGGCCGGATAAAGCCGCGAGGTGCCCGCGTCCTCGATCCATTCCGTATAGCGCGTGATGTTGATGTCCCACAGATCGACCACGCCGGCCTTCTCGGCCAGCTCAATGGTGCCGAGCCCGTCTTCGTGGACCTGCAGCCCCTCAGGGCCCAGAAGTTGATCGACCGAGAAGCGGACGGCCACGGCGCAATCACTGCCCACCGCCTGCTTGATCTCGCCGAGCGTGTCGATCAGCAGCCTCGCGCGGTTTTCAAGCGCCCCGCCGTACTCGTCGGTGCGGTGGTTGAGCTTGTTCATGAGGAACTGGATCATGATGTTGCGGTGCGAGGAATAGACGTAAACGATATCGAAGCCCGCATCGCGCGCCCGCTTCGCGCCGTCCACGTAGGCCCGCGTGATCGCCGCTAGGTCGTCCGCGTCCGCCTCGCGGGAATAGGCCTGCATGCCCTTGTGCGAGACCGGCGCCCAGGCGTGCACCGCAAGCGGCACCGCGCGGGTTTCCAGGTTGGTCGAGCCGTGCCCCGAATACGTCATCTCGACGCCCGCTAGCGCGCCGTGGGCATGCACCGCGTCGGTCATGTGGCGCAGATTGTGGACGTCGCCCTCGTCCCACAAGCTCGCCAGCCGGGTCGGCGCGCTGTCGGCATCGGGGTGGATGGAACAGGCTTCCGTGCACACCGCACCCCAGCCGCCCTCCGCCTTCATCGCCCGGTGCGCGGCCTGCGTGCCCGGCTCGTCCACGCCTGCACCGATGCAGTGGGGCACTTGGTAGAAGCGGTTTTTCATCACCTTCGGGCCGATTGCGATCGGCTCGAACAGGCAATCGTATTTTGGATCCCGCGCCATGCGTACTCCCGCGCTCCCGTTACCGGCCCAGAGCTGGTATGGACCAGCTAAAAATCCTACATTCGAAAATTCGCCGTGGCAATGGTCGGCGTGCGTTACGCCGACGGCACGGATTTCGGAACGTCTTCTTATGAACCATTGCGAACATTGAACGCCGCATCAGTTGACGCCCGTGTTCAACCCAAACTAGACGTCCGTTGGGTGGTTGCTACTCCAGCCAATAACGTTCAGCGCATATCAAATTGGGTGCGGTTCGAGCGGAATGCTCATGCACGACTATTGATCACGATCGCCACCTTGTCCGTCATCCGGCCCCATGTCTAACCGGCTCCCCTACGATCTAGCCCCGTTGGGCCGGTTCTATGGCCGGTTGCCCGCAGCATCATTGACTTCATTTTCGCAGCACGGCGATAATAATCGAAGGAGCAGCCCGATGGCGCGCTCCTTTTCACTGCCTGCTGTTGAAAGCCCCTACGCTATGACCGCTTCGATCTACACCGACGATTTCAAGACCGAGCCGTACTGGCACGAGGCTGCGCCGCTCCGCGTCCTGCCTGCCGCCGCGCCGCCGCCACGTTGCGATGTCGCAATTATCGGGTCGGGCTACACGGGGCTCTCCGCCGCGCTCGATCTTGCGCGCGCCGGGCGCGATGTCGTTGTGTTCGAAGCGAACGCACCGGGTAACGGCTGTTCGACACGCAACGGCGGCATGATCGGCAACCTGCTCAAGATCTCGCTCAAGCGTTTGATGGAGCAGTACGGCCACCAAGCGGGCATCGACATGGTCCGCGAGGCCATGGACGGGCTCGATTACACCGTCGATCTGGTGCGCCGGGAAAATATCGATTGCCGCTGCGAAGTGGTGGGCAAGTTCAAGGGCTCGGTCCATCGCGGCGATTACGACAAGATGGCTCGCGAACTTGAGTTCATGCGCAAGGAAGTGAGTTACGAGGGCGAGATGGTGCCACGCGCAGAACAGCACCGGATCATCGACACCGACGCCTATCATGGTGGGCGTATCGAGCAGAGCCACGGCGGTCTGCATCCCGGGCTCTATCACGCCGGGTTGCTCGACCGCGCGCTGGCGGCGGGCGTCACCCTGCTAGCCCACACCTCCGTCGAGGGGCTCGATGAAGAGGCCGACGGGGTCTCGGTGGCCAGCTCCCGGAGCCGCACCCTCGCGCGCCACGTGATCGTCGCAACCAACGGCTACACCCGGCGCGCGACCCCCTGGGTCCGTCGCCGGCTGGTCCCCGTAGGCAGCTACGTCATCGCTACCGAACCGCTCGATGCCGGCGTCATGAACCGGCTTCTGCCGGGCCGCCACATGATCGTGGACACCCGCAAGATGATCTACTACTTCCGTCCCTCGCCGGACGGCACGCGCATTATCTTCGGGGCGCGAGCGGCCTATTCCGAGGTCTCGGACCGCGAGGGCGCACGCCGCGTCCACGCGAAGATGGCCAGCATCTTTCCTGAGCTTGCGCGTGCCAAGATAACTCACGCATGGCACGGCTTCGTCGCCATGACCTTCGACGAATTGCCCCACACGGGCGTGCGCGGGCGGGTCCACCACGCCTGCGGCTACAACGGCTCGGGCGTGGCGCCCTCGACCTGGCTTGGCCACAAGACGGCGATGGCCCTGCTCGGAAATTCGGAGCGCGCAAGCCCGTTCGACGAGCTCATCTTTCCGACCCGGGCTTTCTACACCGGTAACCCTTGGCCCCTGCCCGCGGTACTCGCGTGGTACGATCTGCGCAGCCGCCTCGGTGTCTGAAGACGGAGAAGACAAAGCTATATGGCCCAACTGCAACCCTTCCACCATGCGTTTCCCGTGCATGACCTCGACGAGGCACGGGCCTTCTATACCGGGTTTCTGGGTTGCGCCGAGGGCCGCTCCAGCCCCGTCTCGGTCGATTTCAATCTGCACGGCCACCAGATCGTCGCCCATCTCAAGCCCGATCTCGCCGGGCGCAACGCAGCCAACCCGATCGACGGCGATGCCGTGCCAGTGCCCCATTTCGGCGTCGTGCTCCAATGGCATGCCTGGCATGCCTTTGCCGAGCAACTCGAACAGGCCGGCGTCGAGTTCGTGATCGCGCCGCGCACCCGGTTCAAGGGAGAGGTCGGCGAGCAGGCGACCATGTTCTTCCGCGACCCGTCAGGCAACGCCCTCGAATTTAAATCGTTCAAGGACCCCACCAACCTGTTCCTTAGCCGCTAGGCGCACGCGTCGGGTTGGCTTAAGGCGCGGCGACGGGTAAATCAAAATTATGCGCACCCTCGCCGCTCTGCGATAGTCCGGCCATCCAACCTGCCAAGCGAGGAAGCGCGCCATGACCGAATGTCACCCCGTCAACCATGTCGGGATCACCGTCTCGGACATCGAGAAGGGCATCGAGTTCTACACCAGCACCTTCGGCCTCACCCTGATCATGGGACCGCTCGTCATGGAAACGGACGACGGCCTGCTCGGCGAAATTTGCTCCGACCTGTTCGACTACAACTTTAAGAAGGGTCGGATTGCGCATCTGGCAAGTGCGAACGGCACCGGCATCGAGCTATTCGATTTCGAGACCCCCGCGGTCGAGAAGCGCGAGAATAACTTTGAATATTGGAAGACCGGCTCGGGGATATTTCACATCTGCATGACCGCGCGCGACATCGAGGGCATGGCGCAACGCATCGTCAAAAACGGCGGGCGCCACCGCAGCAAGGTCTGGAACGTGTTCGGCGAAGAGGAGCCCTATAAGCTGACCTATTGCGAGGATCCCGACGGCAATATCATCGAGCTCTACACTCACAGCTACGAGCAGATGCTGGCGCGCCGGCTGAGTTATTGAGGCACGCCGTACCGCCCCGCCGATGACCGAGCGCCACCCCACCATCCGGCCCAAGGATGCCGCGGCCCTGATCCTGCTCCGC
>Ga0302135_10000140_pt1 | contig 42555 bp, 41 predicted proteins | sample CBN3_surface_MG_FD_203119 | JGI IMG/M metagenome (GOLD analysis project Ga0302135, IMG submission 203119) | Marine microbial communities from Western Arctic Ocean, Canada - CBN3_32.1 | ecosystem: Environmental > Aquatic > Marine > Oceanic | place: Canada: Western Arctic Ocean | collected...
CTTTGCCGCCGGCGTCTTGGCCGCGGCCGCTTTCTTCTTTGCCGCCAGCTTCTTCGCGGGCTTCGCGGGCTTGGGTTTGGCCGTCTCCGTCGCCGCCTCGGGCGGGGCCAGCAATTCCTCGATGCTCGACGGCTTATCCGTCACGCTCGCCTTCCCGAGAATGAAATCGACCGCCTTCTCCTCGTAGATCGGCCCGTGAAACTCGTCGAGCGCCTCGGGGTTCTCCTTGTAGAACTCGAGCACCTTTTGCTCCTCGCCGGGAAACTGGCTCGTCGCGCGCCGCAGCGCGGCCTGCATCAACTCGTTCTTGTTGACCTGGATATCGTTCGTCCGGCCGACCTCTGCAAGTAGCAAGCCCAGCCGGATGCGCCGCTCGGTGATACCCTGGTATTCGGCGCGCACCTCTTCCTCACTCTGGTCGAGTTCCTCGAAGGTTTTCTCGGTCTTCTTCATCTCTTCGATCAGCTGCGACCAGACACTCTCGAATTCCTGTTCCACCATGCTTTCAGGCAGCGCGAAGTCATGCTCGGCGGCAAGGCTGTCGAACAGCTCCCGCTTGAGCCGCTCGCGCGCAAGCGAATCGTATTCGCTCTGCATCTGCGTGCGCACCGCCTCGGTTAATTTTTCGACCGATTCCATGCCACGCCGTTCGGCGAACGCTTCGTCGAGTATGGCCTTGACCGGCTCGCGCACCTCTTTGACCTCAACCTCGAAGACCGCCGTTTTTCCGGCCATGGCTTCGGCCGGATACTCGGCGGGAAAGGCCGCCGTCACAGTCACGGAATCGCCGGCCTTAGCGCCCGTCAATTGCTCCTCGAAGCCCGGGATCAATGCGCCCGAGCCCAGCTCCAGCTCGAAGTTCTCGGCGGCGCCGTTCTCGATCGGTTCGCCGTCGATTTGCCCCACGAAATCGATCAGGACCATCTCCCCGCTCACCACCGCGCGGGGCTCGCTCACCGGTTCGAAGCGCTTTTCCTGTTCGACCAGGCGATCGAGGGCCTTGTCCAGTTCGCCGTCGTCGATCGTTACGGCCAGCCGGATCAGGCTGAGCTTTGTCAGGTCGCCCGGGTCGATCTCTGGCAGCACTTCGAGTTCCATGGTGTATTCGAGATCCTCGCCCTCGGCGAACTTAGTGATCTCGATCTTGGGCTGCACCGCGGGGCGCAGCTCGCGCTCGCCCATGACGTCGCGCGAACTGTGGTTGACCTGGTGCTCAAGCACTTCGCCCAGCACGGACGACACGTACCTCTTGCGAATCAGCGAGGGCGGCACCTTGCCCTTGCGAAAACCCTTGATTTCGATGGTCCGGCTGAGCTCCGCGATGCGCTCATCGATTTCGCCCTGGATCGCCGCGGCCGGCACGACGACCGTGTAGGCGCGTTTTAGACCTTCGTTCTGAGTCTCGGTCACTTCCATATCAGATATCGCCGACTCTAAAAATTGAAGACTGGGATGAATGCTCTTTAAAGGCTTGCTACGGGAACGCTGGTGCGGGCGGAGGGACTCGAACCCCCACGACTTACATCACCAGATCCTAAATCTGGCGCGTCTACCAATTCCGCCACGCCCGCCCGCCGCGCTCGACGGGACTTGCGCCCTCGGGGAAATTCCCCCAAGAACGCGAATCCATATAGCACAAAATCCCGCTTGTGCGAAAAAACCACCCCGGCTGGTTAGTCACCCGTGGCATAATTGGGCCTATGACTAAGAAGATACGAGTTCATTTCAAGAGCAATCGGGCAAGCGCGGGAAGCTGGCCCGACAGCGAAGAGGGAGAGCGCGTCTTCGCGTTCAGCCGGAAGCGCTTCGACGAGGCGGCGCTAAATCACCCCGAACTCGCGCTCCTGATCGAGCCGGTGTTCGACTGGGACCACGACAATTTCGACGATTCCATGGCCAGCGCCGAGGTCCTGGTGACCTGGGATCTGCCCACCGCCGATCTCGCGAACCACGCGCCCAATCTCAAATGGATCCACATCGTCGGCGCCGGGGTCGAGCATCTCATGCCCATGAGCTGGCTGCCCAAGAGCGTCGCGCTGACCAACAGCAAAGGCGTGCACGCGCGCAAGTCGGGCGAATACGGCCTCATGGCGCTGCTCATGCTGAACAACGCCATGCCCATCCTGATCGAGGCCCAGCGCGCCGCCCATTACGGCCCGACCTATTCCACCGCGCTCGAGGGCAAGACCCTGCTGATCCTCGGCGTCGGCCAAATCGGCAACGCGGTTGCGGCACACGCCAAGCATATGGGCATGCACGTAATCGGGATCCGCCGCTCGGGCCGCCATTCCCGCCATATCGATGAGATGGTCAAGCTCGACAAGCTCGAGGCCCAGCTGCCCCGCGCCGATTTCGTGCTCGTCAGCCTGCCCTCGACGCCCGAAACCGTGGGCGTGCTCGATGCCAAGCGCCTCGCGTTGATGAAACACGGCGCCGGGCTGGTGAACATGGCCCGCGCCTCCCTGATCGATTACGAGGCGCTGGCCACCTTGCTCCGCGCCAGGCAGTTGGGCGGCGCGGTGCTCGACGTCTTCGACCCCGAGCCCCTGCCCCGCACCTCCCCGCTGTGGACCGTGCCCAACCTGATCATCACGCCCCACGTCTCGTCCGACGAGCAGGAGCGCTACGTGCCCCTCATCCTCGACCTCTTCTTCGACAACATCGCGCGCCTCCTCGAAGGCCGCCCGTTACGCAACAAGGTCCGCCCGGAGTTAGGCTATTGATCAGGACTTTGAACGAGAGACCCGCTGCATCCATATTCTGGGCCGCGATAAGCCCGCGCCGGCCGTGCACCCGGCCAACAAAGATAATTCCGGGGGCCGCCACAGGGCCGGGGTAGTCGTGAGGCGCAGGCCAGCCCCCCAAGAAAAGATGCGGCGCCAGCCTACGCGGCGACTGAGCGCGACCCAATTACCTGCGCGGCACGTGAGAGCTATCAGATGGTCTACGTGGCTACTGAACGCCGTTGCGCTCTTGCCTCAAGAGCGCAACGGCTAACAAAGAAAATTTTATGAGCGCGCCTCCGCCCGGTCCGACCCAAAGCCGTTGGGACGTCGTCGCGCTCGCCATCATGGGCGGGATCATGGTTGGCCTGGTGGTCGGCCTGGTACCGCTCGCCATGGCCGGTACGTCACGTTCCAATTGGCCGAGGTAGCGGTGCCGAGGAGCCTGTTCCGGAAAATCTTGGGCCTGATTGATGATCTGCGACGAAGACCCGCTCCGGCGTAGGCCGAGGGAATTGACGGCAAGATCACCAAGCAATCCGTCGTTCTCGATAAGGTCACGGCGACCCGCGTGACCTTTCATCCCGGCGCGAAATGGTCGAAGCACCTCAAGGCCTATGCGGGCACCCACAGCTGTGCGCTGCCCCATGTCGCGATGGTGTTTCAGGGAACGCTCCGGGTGGTGATGGACGACGGCTCGAAGGAAGATTTCTCGGCCGGGGAAATGATGCTGTTGCCGCCGGGCCACGATGCCTGGTGCGTGGGCAAGACGGCATGCATCTTCGTGGAGTTCTTCCAGAGCAGCAATTACTACAACCAGATGGTCAAGGAGTGGCACGCCAAGAACGCGTGAGCGCGGCAAAGCGTTAATATTGGCGCGGCGCCGTCAGAAGGCTCGTGCCTGCGCAATTCCCCAGGTGAAGTCGAGAATGTCCTCTTAAGTTTTTCGATGTCTGCCGGTTCCAGCTCTCCTTTTTTTCTTTTTGTTGAGCTCGCCCAATTCCGTCTAAAGCTCGTGCAGCTTGCCCTCGTCGAGGCGGGCGAGCTTGAGCGTATAGGCCACGTCGCCGATGATGCCGTTGAGATAGGCCTCGCAGGCCCGGTACATCTCGTCGCGCAGGAGCTGGACCACGCCCGTGGCCATTGCGCTTCCGAAATTCGCATCACCGCTTCCCTCGCCCGCGATACTCAGCTGCAGCCCCAACTGCAGCACGTCCGAGAAGGCCTAGGCGATATCCGGAATCGGCTCCGCGCAGTAAATCTGTTTGGTTAAATCTGTTTCTTTTTCTTCGCGCAAACTAGGCACACATGTAATGAGCATCTGCTTGGCATCCGTCACAATAATTTGGGTAGGTAAAACAGATTTATTGCTGTCGCTGTTTACGTCGTCCAGCGAGTCGACCCTATAAATCTCCGGTTCGAAATTAGCTCGATCTTTGAAAAAATTTCACGCCGAAAGCAAGATCGCGTCCAGGGCCGTGACCGCCAAAAAAAACAGATGCTGCGCGTGTCATTCCCCTTACGGGCACTATCTTGCTTTTTATTTTTTAAGCTCCGAAGCCTATCCGTTTCAGCCGATCTGGGGCCCATGTTTTTTTGCCTAACCCGAATTTTAGAGGAGTTTTTGCACGAAACCGAAGTAAAGATTTCGTAATCTACAACCTATTTGTACAACCCCGTACCCGCCTCCTCGCTGCCGTCCGAATGAAGCGACGGGTTCGGGAAGCCCAACCCTCACGGCCGTGCCGCGAACCAGACGCCGTCTTCGCCGTCGCCGTTCACGTCGCCGGGTTTGATGTCTTCGAGAAAGCCGTAGAGCGGCTGGCCCTCATAGGCCCATTGCATGCTGCCGTTCTCGCGCGGAACCAGGGTGAAGCCGTCATGGGGCTCCGCCCCCTCCGCCACTTCCGCCGGCGGCCAGAACATGGCGCAAAAGCTCGTGCAGTTCGATTTTCCCGGCTCGTCGGGCGCGTAGGTATAAAGCGTCATACCGCCGGCGTCGGTCAGCACCGTGCCGATGGCGCTCTCGCCCGTCTCGCCGGGGCCCTCGGGGCCAAAATCCGGGGCTAGGCACGCCGCCAGAAAAACCACAGCACCCATGGCCAGCGCGCTTCGAAAAATTTTCATGTCTCCGCCTCTCCTGTTGCCGTATGCCCCTGCATAACCTTTGCCGTGAGCGCCCGCAAGTGCCCCTCCATGACCGTGAAACGCCCCTCGGGCGCCAGCGCGTCGCCCGCGCGGTGGATCGCGATCACACCGGCCGCCACCGCGCGCAGGAACGCCCCGTCGTCGCCCGCGCCGTCTGAGGGCAGGGCCAGCACCGTATCGCCGCCCCAGGTTGGGATCGGCTCTTCCCGGCCCTCGCCCGGCTGACGCGGCGACTCGCCGTTCTCTTTTAGTGCCCGCACCGCCTTGCGTAGCCGCTTCCGCATGGTGATCACGCCTTCGTCGATGGCGGTGAGATGCTCGCTCCGGTGGCGCGTGATCGCCCCCATCCCGCTCACTGCCTCGTAATCGCCGGGCCGGCGCTGGCGCTCCTCGTAAGGCCGGTCGACCACCTCGCCTTGCTCGATGCGGTCGATCCCGTCGGGCGTGTTGAACTCGATAGGGTCGCCTTTTTCACCGAAATTCGCCCAGGCGATGATGTGAGTGCTCGTGTCGTCGGCGGGCACCACCCAGCGGGTAAACGCGCTCCGCCCGAAATAGCCCGGCGTCGTGCCGTCGCAGGCAAACGCCGCGCCCGCTTGGGTGAAGTTGGGCAGGATCAGCTCGTTGATCCGCACCCAGATATTGGCGCCCACACGCCGTGTATTCGCACCATAAACCCCGCTCTCGCTCTCGAAGAAGGTGAGTTCGCCTAATTCGCCGATACCCTCGGAAAACTGCGGACCGTCGGGCGGCGAATGGAGCACCGCCGTATGGGCGGGGTCGACGATGGCGTCAAGCACCTGGAGCCAGTTGCACGGCCAGGTCATGGCGTAGGGCGTCATGGTCATGCCCGGAATGTCGAACGTATCGAACACCGGAAACGCGGGCTTCTCGTCCGGCGGGCCGAGATAGGCGAATATCAGCCCCTTGAACTCGTGAGTCGGATAGGCGCCCTGGCGCAGCGCCTTGGGCATGGCCTCCTTAGCCGGGCTCTCGTCGGGCTCAGCGGGCATGGCGAGGATGGTGCCGTCCACATCGAAGCGCCAGCCGTGATAGCGGCATTCGATGCCCCGCTCGCAGACCCGCCCGTATTCCAGCGACGCCTGGCGGTGGCAGCACTGGCGGTGGAGTAGCCCATAGCTGCCCGAACCATCGCGAAACAACACCAGATCCTCGCCCATCATCCGCACGGCCTTGGGCAGGTCGGTTAAGTCTCGCGCCAGCCCGACGGGCTGCCAGAAGCGGCGCAAGTACTCGCCCATGGGCGTTCCCGGCCCGGCCCGCGTCAGCTCGGGCTCGATCTCGGGCAGGGTGCTTTGGTAATAGCCCCCGAAGGGCTGGTCTTGATGATCCATGGTGCGGGGTCTTTGTGGCTAAATCCGCCCTCACGTTAGGCGAGGTAGCGGGCCGGTTCAAGCCGGCGCTTGGTACCCGTCCCCCCCCCCCCACGTCTCCCCGGCCACATCCATTGACGGCAACCGGCGGGCGGGCTTGAATGCGCTCGCGCCGCCCGCGCGCCCAAACCCGCACCGCACCGAGTCTCAAGGAGCCCTCCATGACCGATCCGCGAAGCCCCATCGATCCCGGCGCCCGAGGCGCCCGCAAAAAGCTCGTCGCGCTGTCCTGCAGCGCCCGGCCCGACGGCAACTCCCGCGTTGTGGCGCAAGCCGTCGTCGACGGCGCCATCGAGGCCGGTCACGACGCCGAGCTTATCCATCTGCCCGACCACATCACCCAGCTCTTTCGCGATTGCAAGACGTGCCGCGACGATGAGGGCAACTGCACCATCGACGACGGCTACAAGGACGTGTTGTGGAACAAGTTCCTGCCCGCCGACGGCATCGTCTGGGCCACGCCCATCTACTGGTACGGTGTTTCCTCGCAGATGAAGAACTTCCTCGACCGCTTCTTTTGCTACTACTCCGACGAAGGCGATAGCTTCGGCACGGGCAGCTTCGTCGAGGGCGTCTTGGATAAGAAAGCCGGCCTCGTGCTCTCAGCGGAGGAAAACTCCATCGCCGCGCGCATGCCCGCAATCCAGGAGATGATCATGCTATGCGATTACCTGCACCATGATTTCGTCGGCATCGTCCAGACCACGGCCAACAGCCGGAGCGACGTGAAGAACGACCCCAACGCCCCCCTCACAAATGGCTTCGAGTTCGGGCGCAGCTTCTTTGAGCGTCACGAGACCAACTACCGCGCCGACATCGTGCGGGAAAAGGTCATCTGGCAGGGCGAAAAATCGGGTTACAAGCGCCCCTTCTTCTGGGGCTGAAGAGCGGTTTTAGAGGCTGGCAGGGGCTACCGAATGAGGGCGTTGCCGCCCTTTGCAATCAAGAAACCGAAAGGGGCTCCGGCGGCCGTTCCACCGACTATGACCCCCACGTTATGGGCCACTGAATGGCCCTTTAGTGACGCCTCGACGAGGCTGACCACAAGCCCGAAGATCAACCAGTAAATCGCAATCCGCCGGACACTCCATTCGTCGGGCTTAGTTTTGCCATCGCGCGCATTCTTGTAATCGTTGACCACGCTATTGACAGCGTCTTTAGCTATTTCCCGGCGCTTCGGGAACTGTCTCGAAGATGGCGGAGATTATTGCGACGGTAACAAGCAATGCGCAGTAGGCACCTATCAACCACGCGGCTGACGACATAAGCCCCGTCGCCCAATTGCCATAAGTACCCGGGGTTATTTCAAGGAATGTAGCGGTCGCTTGATACCGCGAGAGAAAATAAATAATCCCGTCGCCAGGAACGAAGAAGACCCACACCAGCCAGGGGCAGAGATCCGATATGGTCACGGCGCCAACGAGATTGATGTCCGCGAGCAGTTCCCACCGATGGTTCATGGCCGTAAGAGCCTATAATTTTGATCGATGAGGAAACGCGGCCCAACCACAATGACTGGGAATCGCCCTCCGCCCCCACTCCCCGGCCGCCTTGCGCAATTTCGCCTGGGCGCCGAGCAGAGATTTCACCTGCGAGCCGATCGCCACCTTGCCCTCGCCCACGTAATCTTCGTGGTTTTCCTCGATCTGGGCGAGGCCCTTCTCCGAAGTACCACCCAGCCAGTTGATCCGCTCGATCTGCGCGCCGTTGCGCAAATGAAAGCGTGCCACCGGGTCGAGCGCCCGCCCCGTGGGTCCCCGCTCGAGCGCAAGGTAGCGCGCACACAGCCCCATCAGCGGCTCCTTGAGCGGCTCCTTGAGCGCCGCCTTGAACAGGTTCGTTTTCCGACCACCTGGCATCGAGCGCCACGCGCAGCGCCGCGATGGGGTTTTCCGTGCCTGTCAGCTCCATCAACCGCTGCGAGTCCGCGACATCGAGCAGGTCGCTCTCGGATCGCTTGCAGCAAGCCCGATCGCGATGACGTCGCGCCCGGCGGCGCGGAGCCAACCTTCTAATCGTTCGAACATCGCCTTTTCCCCGTGGTGCGAGCCTCCGGGCGGCGAACGGCCTCAACCGGCCGGCGGGATGTTCTGGTTGAGCCGGAACAGGTTGCCCGAATCGTAGCGCGTCTTGAGCTCGGCCAACCGCTCGTACTTGGCATCGCCGTAGGCGGCGCGGATGCGTGCCGTGCCCTCCTCACGGTCGAGATAATTCACATATACTCCGCCACCGCTATGGGGCTCCAGGGCGTCGTGAAGCCCGCGCACCCAGGCAACGTTGGCGTCATTGTCCGCCGCATCGGGCCAGATGCCCAAGATCAGCAGGCCGAACGCTATATCGCGATGGGCGAAGGCCGTGGCGTCTTCGGCGATCCGGCTCATGGCGCCACCGAACTGCTCGAGCACCACCGCCGTGCCGGTCGAGGGCACCTTAGCGTAATGCTCGATCATGACCTCGACCACCTCAGGCGTCAGCGCGGGAAGTGTGCCGCCCTTCCAGTAGTTCTGGGAATCGTAGGGAAATGCACCATCGAGCATCTGCTGGAGCGCGGTGTATTCCATCGGTGCGATGCCGTCGGCGAGCGGGGCTCCGAACGCCCGCATGGGTGCGAGATCGATCTCGGCCTGGGCGGTGGAACCGAAATGCGCTCCGCCCATCGCCACGACCGGGCTGCCGTCGGGACCGTGGATGAGACCCGCCGTGGTCGAGAGCGTATCGGGCACCCCGGCATCGACGAACTCGCGGTAGAAGGCGAACACCTCGCGCGCGGCCTCGAAGGGATGAACGATGAGACCACCGGTGACCGTCGGCCCGATCTCGTGGAGTGCGAAAGTAAACGCGGTAGCGACCCCGAAGTTACCGCCGCCACCGCGCAGCGCCCAGAACAGGTCGGGCTCGCTGGTCGCGGTGACGTGGCGCAAATTGCCGTCAGCGGTGACGAGATCGACCGCGACGAGGTTGTCGCAGGACAGCCCGCACACGCTCTTGAGCCAGCCGATGCCACCGCCCAGCGTCAGGCCCCCGACCCCGGTGCTTGAGATTAGCCCGCCCGTCGAGGCGAGGCCGTGAGCCTGGGTGGCGGCGTCGTAATCGCGCCAGGTGGCGCCGCCCTCGGCGATCGCGAGCTTGTTTTCCGGGTCGACCTCGACGGCAGTCATGAACGAGAGGTCGATGGTCAGCCCGCCGTCGCACAGCGCGTTGCCTGCGACGTTGTGCCCGCCGCCGCGCACCGAGAGCAGAAGCGAGTGTTCGCGGGCAAAATTGACCGACGCCTCGACATCCGCGGCATCGCGGCAACGCGCAATCAGCGCAGGCTTCTTCTGGACCGTCGCGTTCCAGATGCGCCGCGCGGTCTCGTAGTCGGGATGGCCGGCCGCCACCAGATCGCCCGACAGGCTTCCGGCCAGGGTCTCGATATCCGCCACCGGCAGTATGATCGCCTCGCCGTCTAAGTTTCGTGCCTTTAGATCAGCCATGTCCGTATTCCCTAGTTATGATGGTGGCCGTGATCGTGGCCGTGATCATCCCACTCCGTGGGGGCGTTGACGCCGTGGCGTGCCGCTTGGCTGAGCCCGAAGAGCACACGGGGCAGTGATTCGGTGAGGTCCTCGGCGATCAGGCCCGGCCCGATCAGGCTTGCCGCCTCACCGTGGATCCAGGCCGCGGCGCAGGCCGCCCCGAAGGCGGGCATGCCCTGGGCGAGCAGGCCGAGGACCAGCCCGGCCAACACGTCGCCCGCGCCCGCGGTGGCCAGCTCGGCGGGCGCGTTGGTGTTGATTGCCGCGCGGCCGTCGGGGGCCGCTATCACCGTGTCGCCGCCCTTGAGCAGGACCACCGCGCCGGCCTGGGCAGCGGCGCGGCGCGTGCGTTCGAGACGGCCCCCGGCGGGGTCGAAAAGCCGTGCGAATTCGCCCTCGTGAGGAGTTAAGACGCAGGGGGAGCTTATCGCCTCAAACAATTGATCCGGATCGGATTTAAACACCGTCAACGAATCGGCATCGAGGACGCAAGGCCGCTCAGCTGCGAGCAGTTCGAGGGTCATCGCCCGGCACTGATCGCCGAGCCCGCAGCCGGGCCCGACGAGGGCGGCGTTCTTGCGCGGATCGTCAAACATCTCGCCAAGCTGTTTGGCGGAATCCACCGCCTGGTTCATCACCGCCGTCTGCTGCGCCGCATAGACCGCCAACGCGTCGTCCGGACAGGCGACGGTGACAAGCCCGGCGCCAACCCGGAGTGCGGCGCGCGCCGCCATACGGGCCGCGCCCGAGGTGGCGACGGGGCCGCCCACCACGACGGCGTGGCCGCGGCTATATTTGTGCCCGATAATTAGAGGCCAGGGATAGGCGTCGAGCCAGCAGTCGGGGCGATTATCGACGGTGTTCGGGCCGATCGCCGCGACGGTTTCACCGGTGATGCCGATGTCGGCAACCTCGACCTCGCCGCAATGGATGCGGCCGGGAAGCAACAGATGGCCGGGCTTGCGCCGGCAGAAGGTGACCGTGAGCGCACAGCGGGGCGCGGCACCCAGAACCTCGCCCGTCTGGCCATCGACACCGCTCGGAATATCGACCGCAACACAAGGCATACCAAGGAATTCGATTGCCGCGACGGTCTCGCGCACAGGACCGTCCAGCGCACGGCCCAAGCCGACGCCGAACAAGGCATCGACCACAAGATCGACGCCGTCGAGTATCTCGGGCGTCACGGGCGCGGGCTTGCGCTTCCAGCGTTTCGCCATGAGCGCGGCATCGCCCTTGAGCTTATCGGGCTTGCCCACGAGGCCGAGCCGGACTGTCCAGCCCATCTTCGCCAAATGACGCGCGATAACGAACCCGTCGCCGCCGTTGTTGCCCGGCCCGCACAGCACCGCGACCGTGCCGGGCGCAAACCGGCGCTCGATCGCCTCGGCCGTAGCGCGCCCGGCGTTTTCCATCAGCACGTCACCCCTGGTGCCACCACTGATGGTCGCGCTGTCGCAGGCGTACATTTCCTCGACCGATAAAATTTCGACGGCGACGCCCGCTGGCGTGATGCTACGCGGTGCCATGAAAGTCTCCCCCGAGCGGATGGCTTCCTTTACACTAGTCCAAAGAATAGCGCGCCGCGCCGGGCCTGTCGTGGGCCAAAGGCATGGCCTCCGGGAGAAACCATGAGCGGCGAGACCCCCCGCCACGACACTGAACTCAAGGCCGCCTTCCGCTATCAGCGGGACCGGGGCGATGGTGCGCCGCGCCCGATCGAGCGGCCCAGCTGCCCGTCGGCGGAAGATACCGCCCGGGAGGTGCGCGAGGGCACGGAAACAGCCGTGGGCGTGTTCGACGCCTGTTTCAAGCGGATCGAGGCGGTGGAGCCCGAGGTCAGCGCATGGGTCCATCTCGCCCCGGACGTGGGCCGCGCCATGGCGCAAGCGGTCGACGCCGGGCCCCACGACGGCCCGCTGGCGGGTATCCCCGTCGCGCTCAAGGACGTGATCGACACCGCCGACCTGCCGACCGAAAAGGGCACGCCAGTCTGCGAGGGCCGCCGCCCGTCGGCCGACGCCACGGTGGTGAGCCGCCTGCGCGCGGCAGGCGCGGTACTGCCCGGCAAGGCGGTCACGACCGAATTCGCCTATTTCCACCCGGGCAAGACGCGCAATCCCTACGATCTGAACCGCACGCCGGGCGGCTCGTCGAGCGGACCGGGGGCCGCGGTAGGCGCAGGGATGGTGCCCGTGGCCCTCGGCGGCCAGACGGTCGGCTCCGTGGTCCGGCCCGCCTCGTTCTGCGGCGTCTGGGGGATGAAGCCCAGCTTCGGGCTGATCCCGGTGACGGGCGTCGATCCCATCGCTCATTCGCTCGATCATATCGGCGCCTTCACCCAGAGCGCGCGCGATCTCGCCCTGGTGATCGACGCGATCTCGGGTGACGACGGGATCGACGACGCCTCGACCGGCCAGGCGCCGAGCCAACTCGTCGCCGCGCTCGACCGGCCGCTCGAGCGGCCGCGTCTGGGCTTCGTGCGGACCTTCGCGTGGGATCAGCTTGACGACGGGCTGGATGAGCTGTTCGAGTCGGTGGCCGAGGAGCTGGGCGCGGCCGAGGTCGAGATGCCGCACCTATTCGAGGCCACTTACAACACCCACCACACCATCTTTCTGGCAGAAATGGCATTCCACCGCGCCGAGGCCTACGCCAGCCAGAGCCACCGGCTCTCGCCGCTGCTGATCGAGGGCATTGAGGCGGGCATGGAGATCAGCGCCGAGAGCTATATCGAGGCACAGCGCCGAGCGGCGGAAATGCGCACCGAATTGGCCATACTGTTCGCCGAGTTCGATGCCGTGATCAGCCCTTGCGCGAAGGGCGAAGCGCCGATCGGCATCGCGGCGACCGGCGATCCGATCTTCTGCATGCTCTGGACCATGATGGGCGCCCCCACCGTCAGCATCCCCGCGCTAGAGGGGCCCAACGGCCTGCCCGTCGGCCTCCAGGTAACCGGGCCGCACCGGACCGACGGGGCCGTGCTGCGCGCAGCCGCGTGGATCGGCGACGCGCTGGGGGTGACCGCGCCATGACCGTCTGCCGCGCCGCCCACGCAGCCGCCGCCCACTGGACGGAAGCCGCCGTGCTCTGCGCCGAACAGCTCGAAGGCCAGGACGCGGGACGGCCGGGCGGCGGGCTCGGCTTTATTTACGCCACGGATTCCTTTGCCGAAGCCCTGCCCGAAATCACCGGGTATCTGCGCAAGGCGACGGGCGTGGAAAGTTGGGTCGGCACGGTGGGGTTCGGCATCTGCGCCATGGGGCGCGACTATTTCGATCAACCGGCAGTTTCGGTGCTGATTGCGGATCTGCCCCGGGAATCATTCCGGGTCATGGAGATGGTTCACGACGCGGGCGCGGGTGCGATTGCCGCCGGCGACGATCCATCGTTCGGCGTTGTGCATGGGGACCCGCGCAACACAGACATCGCCGGCCTGATCGAGGGCCTGGCCGAGCAAAGCAATGGCTACCTGGTGGGCGGGTTGACGAGCTCGCGCGGCGGCTTTCCGCAAGTGACCCGGGACATCGCCGAGGGCGGCCTCTCAGGCGCGCTGCTATCGAGCGACGTGCCGGTGGTCACCGCGTTGAGCCAAAGCTGCGAACCGCTGGGGCCCTATCACGACGTGACCGAATGCGAGGACAACATCGTCATCGAACTCGACGGACGTTCGGCGGTCGACGTCTTTGCCGAGGACGTCGTGGTCGGGCTGGGCAACGAGATCAGTGATCTCTCGGACGTGGTGCTGGCGGCGTTTCCCGTGGTGGGCTCGGATACCGGCGACTATCTCGCGCGCCAGCTCGTGGGATTCGATTCCGAACGCGGCGTGATCGGGGTGAACCAGCAGCTTTCCCACGGCGACCGCATGATGTTTTGCCGACGCGACCGGGCGGCGGCGGAGCGCGACTTTGAGCGCATGCTGACCAACCTCAAGGACCGGCTTTCGAGCCCGCCCAAGGGCGGGCTCTATTATTCCTGCCTCGCACGGGGGCCCAACCTGTTCGGCGCGACCAGCTGGGAAGTCAACGCGATCCGCAACGCGCTGGGCGATTTTCCGCTGACCGGGTTTTTCTGCAATGGCGAGATTTCGCATAACCGGCTCTACACCTTTACGGGTGTGCTCAGCCTGTTCGCGTGATGAAGAGCTATCGCAAGGAGCTGACCTATCGCGTGCCCGCGCGGCGCGGCCTGATCAACATTACCGCCGACGTGGAAGCCTGCCTCGTGGAAAGCGGGATCGAAGAGGGCATGGTGCTGGTCAACCCCACGCACATCACCGCATCGGTCTTCATCAATGACGACGAGCGCGGCCTGCATCACGACTACGAGAAATTTTTTAAAACCCTCGTACCCCACGAGCCGGTCGGCCAGTATCGCCATAACGATACAGGCGAAGACAATGCTGACGCCCATATCAAGCGCTAGGTCATGGGCCGCGAGGTGGTCGTCGCGGTGACCGAGGGCCGGCTCGACTTCGGCACTTAGGAGCAGATTTTCTACGGCGAGTTCGACGGCAAGCGGGCCAAGAAGGTGCTGGCCAAAATTATCGGGAAATAGGGGAGAAAAGATATGGCGACGGCGAACGCGCGGGCGAACCGGCCCCACGACGAGCATTTTCTCTACGGCAACGCCTACTGGCCCCACGTGGCCCGGAACGGCGGGCTGGCGCTAGATCGGGGCGAGGGAATCTACGTCTTCGACACCTCGGGTAACCGCTACATCGAAGCCATATCCGGCGCCTGGCACATCGCCTTCGGGTTCTCCGAACAGCGCCTGATCGACGCGATGGTGGAGCAGATGAATAAACTGCCCGCCTATCATTCGTTCTTCGGTCGGGTTTCGGAAAAGGCGCTGGAGCTGGCCGACCGGCTGGCCGAGGTCGCGCCGATGCCCGTGGGCAAGGTGTTCTTCTCCAACTCGGGCTCGGAAGCGAACGAAACCGCGATCAAGATGATCTGGCTGATCAACTGGGCCAAGGGACAACCCCAGAAACGCAAGATCATCTCGCGAAACAAGGCCTATCACGGCAGCACCATCGTGGCCGGTAGCCTGATCGGCAAGGATTACATCCATCCCTTCGGCCTGCCCGTGCCCGAGGTGCGCTACGCCGACCTGCCCCACCACTGGCGCTACGCGCAAGCGGGCGAAAGCGAGGAAGACTACGCCACGCGCCTCGCCCAGCGGCTCGACGCCCTGATCGAGGCGGAGGGCCCGGAGACGGTCGCGGCCTTCATCGCCGACCCGGTGATGTCGGCCGCCGGCGTGATTGCACCGCCCACGACCTATTACGCAAAGATCCAGGCAGTGCTTGCCAAGCACGAGGTGCTGCTGATTTCCGACGAGGTCGTGACCGGACTGGGCCGGACCGGCCAGTTCTGGGGCGTTCAGACCTTCGGGGGCGATCCCGACATCATCACCACCTCGAAAGTGATGTCGGCGGGTTATTACCCGATCGGCGCGACGATGGTTTCGGAAGCGCTCTCGGCGGAGCTTGAAGAGGCTTGCGAAAAGGCCGAAGAATTCGCCCACGGCTTTACCACCGGCGGCAGCCCGATCGGCGCGGCGGTGGGGCTTCGGGTGATCGACCTGCTACTCAAGGATGGCGTGTTCGACCATATGAAGGCGGTCTCGCCCGGTTTCGGCGAGGGTCTGCACCGCTTCGACGAGCATCCGTTCATCGGCGAAATTCGCCAGGTCGGGCTGATGGGTGCGTTCGAACTGGTCGCCGACCGGGAGACCAACGCACCCTTTGCGAAGAAGCACCTCGCGACCGAAGCGATCTGCCGGATCGGCCTCGAACACGGGCTGATCCTGCGGCCGCTGGAAAACTCAGTGATCTTCGCCCCGCCCTTCGTGATCACGGATAGCGAGATAGACGACCTGTTCACACGCACCGAGCGGGTGATGGAGGATTTCGGGAAACTCGTCGCCGCCGAGGGGATGGGGGTTTAGATTGGATCTATCTCGCTCACGACAGCGAACCTAACGGTTCGCGGCTGCGCGGGCGCGGCCGCATAAGCGGCGGGCTGCGGTCGAATCCTGGGCTGTTCTCTTTACGCGCTCAAGCGCCGTGCAGGCGCGCCATGATTATTCGTTGGGGTCGGTTGCCCTGAGCCAACCCCGATCCTGCGGGCTGTATTCTTTTCGCGCTCAAACGCCACGCAGGCTCTCGGCGCATAAGCGCCAGGCTGCTGTCGCAGCCTTGGCCATTCTTGTTTTGAGAGCCGGCCGCCCTGGGCCAGCCCCGGCTCTACGGGCCCGCTAACGCTCGAGCAGAAAGGCGGGGACGTGGTCGCCCCAACCCTCGGGCGCTTCCTTAACTTCGGCGGGCTTCGCATTACGGCCGCGGCCGCGGGACGCGGGCTTTTCCGGGGCGGTGTCCTTGTCGTCTTCTGGCGCGACGCTCTCAGGCTCGGGGGTCGCCTCTTCCACCGCTTCGACCGGGGACGTTTCCGCCTTGCGCTCGGCAGCCTTGCGGCCCCGGCCCCGCGATGCACGGGACTTGGCCTCGGCTTCGTCCGAAGCTTTCTTGCTCCGGCCTGCGGCGCGCGAACGTCGCTTGGGCGCCGGCTTCTTCTCCACCGTTTTGGCCTCCACGGACTCGGCAGCGGTAGGTTCGATCTCCTCGGGTTCGGCGTCCGTGGATTCTGCGGGCGCCGCCTCGCCGGGCATGACGAGCGGCGGGATCGTCGAGCCGATCAACCGTTCGATTCCGTCAACGAACTTGGCGTCGGACCTCAGGGCAAGGGTGAAGGCGCGGCCCTTCTTGCCGGCTCGCCCGGTGCGCCCGATGCGATGGACGTAATCCTCAGCGTGGGTGGGAACGTCAAAATTGACCACAAAGGAGAGCGAGTCAATATCGAGGCCGCGCCCGGCTACGTCGCTGGCGACCAGGAACTTGATCTCTCCCGCCTTGAAACGCCCCAGCGTATCGGTGCGGCTGCCCTGATCCATGTCACCATGGAGCGTGCCCACACCTTCGATGCGATGGCGCTTGAGCGACTTGCCGAGGGTGTCGACGTCCTTCTTGCGGTTGCAAAAAATCAGCGCGTCCTTCACGTCGAAGGCGATGATCAGCTCACGTAAACGTTCGCGTTTCTTCTTGAAGAGGTCCTCGCCGCGCCGTCCGGAGACGGTCAAGATCGAGTGATCGATGCCCTCGGCGGGGCGCGCCGGCGGAGCGACGTGAACTTCCTTGGGATTGCTCAGGAATTTTTCGGCCAAGCGGCGGATTTCGCGCGGCATGGTGGCCGAGAACATCAGGGTCTGGCGCAGCGGCGGCAGCCAGCCGACAATCTTCTCGACGTCGGGGATGAAGCCCATGTCGAGCATGCGGTCGGCCTCGTCGATGACGAGAAGCTGGACGCCGCTCATGATCAACTTGCCTCGCTCGAAACAATCGAGCAGGCGGCCGGGGGTGGCGATCAGCACGTCGACGCCACGGTCGAGCTTGCGAAACTGCTCATCGAACGAGACGCCGCCGATCAACAGCGCCATCGAGAGCTTCCCGTGATTCTTGCCGTAGATCTCGAAATTCTCGGCGATCTGGGTCGCGAGTTCGCGGGTCGGCGTGAGGATGAGCGATCGCGGCATGCGCGCGCGGGCCCGGCCCGAGGCCAGAATTTCGAGCATGGGAAGCACGAAGGACGCGGTTTTTCCGGTGCCGGTCTGAGCGCAGCCCATGACGTCACGGCCCTGCAGAACAAGGGGGATCGCCTGAGCCTGAATGGGGGTGGGTACTGTATAGCCTGCGTCCACTACTGCACGGAGCAGGTCCGGGCTTAAGCCCAGCTCGTCAAATGTCATGAAACCTCTAGGGGACGTGCCGAGGTCTTTCCCGTTCCCCAGCACCGGGTGCGGCGGCGAGAATCCGACGCGGCCTGCCCGCAATCTTGAGGATCGACGGAGCCAATCTCCGTCTCGAAGCACATCATGTTCCTGTCATGTAGTCGGAACCGGGCAAGAATTCAAGGCTTTCCGGGACTGACCCCGCTACGCGCCCAAGCGCCGCGCAGGCTCTCGGCTCTTTTTGGGGGCCGGCCGTGCCTCGCGCCAACCCCGGCCCGCGGTCGCGAGCTCCGGCTTCTCTTTACGCGCGCAGGCGGCGCACGGACTCCCAGCGTCCCATTTTTTTTGGGGCCGGCCGCCCTCAGACAATCCCGGCCCTAGGGGCCGCGCCTAGACGTCAAGTTCGGTGACGAAGCGGGCGTTCTTCTGGATGAAGGCGAAGCGCTTCTCGGGCTTGCGCCCCATCAGGTCCTCGACCTGGCGCGCGGTGCGCCGGATCTCGTTGTCGGAAATGCGGACCTGGAGCAGAGCCCGTTTGTCGGGATTCATGGTCGTCTCGCGGAGCTGCGCGGGCGGCATTTCGCCCAAGCCCTTGAAACGGCTGATCTCGACCTTGCCCGCGCCCTTGAAAGTGCTCGCCATCAGCTCTTCGCGATGCGCGTCGTCGCGCGCATAAAGCACGGCGTCGCCCCGCGCCAGGCGGTAGAGCGGCGGCTGGGCGAGGTGGAGATGGCCGTGCGCGATCAACTCGGGCATCTCGCGGTAGAAGAAGGTCATCAGCAGGGTTGCGATATGGGCGCCGTCGACATCGGCGTCGGTCATGATGATGACCCGCTCGTAGCGCAGCTTGGTCAAATCCAAGCTCGCGCCCATGCCGCAGCCGAGCGCAAGCACGAGGTCGGCGAGCTCCTGGTTGGCGCGCAGCTTGTCCGCGCTGGCCGAGGCGACGTTGAGGATCTTACCGCGCAAGGGCAGCACGGCCTGGGTGTCGCGCCGACGTGCCTGCTTGGCCGAACCGCCCGCGGAATCGCCCTCGACCAGGAAAATTTCGGTGCCCTCGCGCCCGGCGCGCGAGCAATCGGAGAGCTTGCCCGGCAGGCGCAGTTTGCGCGTCGCCTGCTTGCGCGCAACCTCCTTTTCCTGGCGCCGGCGGCGACGCTCGTCGGCGCGCTCGCAGATCCGCGCGAGCAGCGCGTTCGCCGCCTTGGGATCGCCCGAAAGCCAGTGGTCGAAGTGATCCTTGATCGCCACCTCGACGAGACGCTGGGCGCCCGGGTTCGAGAGACGCTCCTTGGTCTGGCCCTGGAACTGAGGATCGGCGATGAACACCGAGAGCAGCGCGCAGGCCCCGCCGGTCGCGTCCTCGCCGGTGATCTGCGTCGCCACGCGGTTGCCGACCAACTCGCCGTAAGCCTTCAGGCTGCGCGCGAGCCCGGCGCGAAAGCCCGCCTCATGGGTGCCGCCCTGGGGCGTCGCCACGGTGTTGACGTGGGACGCGGCAAAGCCGTCCTCGTCCTCAGGCCAAGCAATCGCCCACTCGACCCGGCCCTCGGAGCCCTTAGTAAGCACCGCCTCGCCCGTAAAGGGGCTCGGCGTAACGGCAGCGCGCTCGCCGAGCCTGGCGGCGAGGTAGTCGGACAGGCCGCCCGGAAAACGCAGGGTCTCACGCTCGGGCGTCGCACCCTCGAGCAGGGCGGGATCGGCGGACCAGCGGATCTCGACGCCGCGAAACAGGTAGGCCTTCTCTCGCGCCATGCGGTAGAGGGTGGCGGGGCGAAACGCCGCGCCTTCGCCGAAGATCTCGGGATCGGGGTGAAAGCTGATCGTCGTACCGCGCCGGTTCTTGACGCTGCCCGCCTTCTTGAGCTTGGTCAACGGCTCGCCCCGGCTATAGCTCTGGACCCAGAGTTTCTGGTCGCGCGCGACCTCGACCTCGAGCCGGTCCGAGAGCGCGTTAACGACCGAGACGCCGACCCCGTGCAGCCCGCCCGAGGTGGTGTAGACCTTGCCCGAGAACTTGCCGCCCGAATGGAGCGTGGTAAGGATGACCTCGAGCGCCGACTTGCCCTTGAATTTGGGGTGCGGATCGACCGGGATGCCGCGGCCGTTGTCGCGCACGGTGAGCGCACCGTCGGCCTGCAACGCGATCTCGATCCAGTCGGCGTGGCCCGCGATCGCCTCATCCATGGCGTTGTCGAGGACCTCCGCCACGAGGTGGTGGAGCGCGCGCTCGTCGGTGCCGCCGATATACATGCCCGGCCGCCGCCTGACCGGCTCGAGGCCCTCGAGAACCTCGATGTCCTTGGCGGAATAGTCCTGCTTGGCCGTGCGCCGATTTGGTGCGGCGGCAAACAGGTCGTCGCCCGGGGGCGGTTCAGCAATCTTGCGGCGGGCTCGAGCGGTCAATCCTGTGAGCTCCAAAAAACAGAGGAACGAGTATATCCGGGGGTTCAGATCGCCTCTATACCAAGATATGGTACGATAGGGAATGCCAAACCGAAAGCCGCCCCTGCCCGCTCACCTCTTTCATGGCGGTGTTCGACATGGTCATGCCGTTTACGATCTACGCCTTCGTCGCGCCCAAGCTACCCGCCGGCGTGGTCGGGCTGACCCTCGCGCTGATCCCGATTCTGACCTACCTGTTCGCGCTCTCCATGCGGCTCGGGGTGTTTATGGTGATCCGCATGGCCGGCATCGTGCTGGGCTTTGGCGGCGTGCTGATGATCCTTTGCCCGAAACCAGCCTGCCCAGCCGCGAGATGGTCGGCTGGGTGCTGGTCGCGATGGCGGCGCCGGTCTGCCCCGCGGGCACGTCGGACGGCGCCGTCCGCCTGCGCCCGTCGGGCAGGGGCTCTCTCGAGCTGACCGCCGGCGTTTTGACGACCTCGGCCCTGCTGACGGTGCCGATCGCGGCCTCGACTAATACCTGGTGGTGGTTTGCCGCCCCGTTCGACGCGGGCGACGGCGCGCTGCTGGGGATCGTTCTGATCCAGGCGCTGATGTGGTTCTTCCTGCTCGAGTTGATCTGCCTGTCGGGCCCGGTCTTTCTCACCATGGCCGATAATCTCTCGACGCTGAGCGGCGTGGGCTGGGGTATCTTAAATTTTGCCGAGGTCTATTCGCTGTGGATCTGGGGCGCGCTCGGCCTTTCTCTGCCCGCGGCCTTCCTGGTTAATATGACGGCGGGCGCGGTGCGTCAGAAGGGTACCCTGACCTGACAACCGGGCGCCCCCGATGGACCCGATTACTTTATTTCATTTAGCAATGTCACATTCTAACTTATTGTTATAACCAATTAATTATTTTCCCGTCGTTTCCCAAAAATTCAGTGATCTGTTATGAGCCAACCGTCTCCATCGACACCTAAAGGACTGCGCCGCTACCTCGGCAGCACAAGCCCGCTGGCGCTCCTATTGCTACTCAACAACGGCATCCTGTTCGGGCTGTTTTTTTCGATCAACCGGGTCGCCATGACCGAGGGTGTTCCGCTCGGGGCCTATATGACCTGGCAGGGCCTGGGCTCGGCGATACTTCTGCTCGCGTTCGGCGCAATTTTTGGCGGCCTGCCCGGGTTTTCAGCTGCGCATATCAAGGGCTATATCGCCATCGCCATTCCGGGCTTTATCGTGTCGTGGGGCATGGCGGCGTTCATCGCACCCAAGATCCCCGCCGGCATCTTCGCCATCGTCAATTCCCTGATCCCGATCATCACCTACTGCCTGGTTCTGACCGCCCGCCTGGAGCGCTTTCACCGGGTCCGCATGATCGGGCTGCTGCTGGGCCTTGGTAGCGTACTGCTGCTGATGCTGCCCGAAACCAGCCTGCCCGAGCGCGAGATGGCAATCTGGGTGCTGGTCTCGGTGATCGGGCCGGCAGCGTTAGCGCTCTCGACCGTGTTGATGGTGACGCTCCGCCCGGCGGGCAGTTCGTCGGCGGGCATGGGCGCCGGCGTCATGCTCGCCGCCGGCCTCATCGCGCTTCCGATCATGGTGGCGATGGGCGACTGGTGGTTTTTCGACGGCCCGTGGGGCACGGGCCACTGGGCCATGATCGGCGCCATCGTGGTCACGGCGGCCTTGTGGGGCTTCGCCTTCGAGATCGTGCGCCTAGTCGGGCCGCTGCTGTTCACCTTCGTCGATTACATCGCGATGCTGACCGGCATCGGCTGGGGCATCCTGATCTTCGGTGAGGCCCACTCGGGCTGGGTCTGGGGCGCAGTCGGGCTGATGCTGGTTGCAATCTATCTGGTCAGCAAGACCGGCGACGCGGCCCGGCTCGATACGGAGCGCTGAGCGAAATTCCTATTCGCTGTAGAGAACGATACAGCGAACCTCGATGCTCTCGCGGTCCGGGGCGTCCGGCGGCGTGGCCCGGTCCGTAAAGGCGGTGTGAAAGCTGAAGCTGCACGGCGCGTGGCCCCCGCCAATGCTGGAATCGGCCCGAGCGCCGCCCGAGCGGGCCAGCTCGCCCGCGGAATCCCACTGTTTGATCAACAAGGCCTCGTCGCGCGTCATGGCCGGGTAGTACCACCACTCGTGTTGCTTTGCGGGCTTGGCGAAGTAGTTTTCACCGATCCGATCGTGATAGTGGATTTCAAAGACCACCAGGTCCTCCGGATTCACCGTCTGTCCGTCGCATAGCGCGAGGGGATGGATTGCAACGGGCGCGGGGGCAATGTTGCGCCACAGGTTGATGATGGCAAACCGCCCGGTCTCGCCAAGCGCGCGTTCGACCCTGTCGGGATCGAGTAGGGCTTGGCCCTCGTCGAGGACCAAGCACAGCGTGTCGTTGATGCTCGGCGGCCTCGCCAAGTCGCACAAGCGTTGCGGTCCGCTGGTCAGCGTGTAATCGCCATGCACGTCGTGGGCCGGTTCCTGCACTTCCTGACCGCCGGTGATACGCCTTTTGCTCTTTTTGCCGACTTCCGAGCGGATGTTGTGATCGAAGGCTAATACCCGGGCCGCACCGGTGGCCTTCTGCACGATCCCGGCACATTCATCGTAGTATTTCCGCACGACCTGTTGGTGATCGTAGAAATCGAGATCGGGACGGGCGAGTGGCCGCGAGAACAACTCGAACCCGTGGGTTTCGATGGTGCGGCGTTGTGAACCGCTCAAGCATCGCGCGTCGTTAACGACGAGCTCGACCTCGGCCATCGCCATGCCTTCCGTGCCCGCGTCGCTGCCGTCGCGATCGCGACGGGTCAGGACCTTGCCGTTTCTTAACAGCGAGGACTTGACTGTAGGCGCCATGTAGTTGAGCGCCCCGAGAGTACCCCGAGCGTCCGGCGCCATCGTGGATGCAGACATCACCATTGCGAAGCGCCCTTGGCCATCGTGGTCTCAATTCTGCCAGGCAGGCGAACGTTTTTCCAGGAAGGCGGCGATGCCCTCCTTGCCCTCGTCGGTCTCGCGCAGGCTGGCGATGAGTTCGGTGGTTTCCTCGGCCAGCGCGGCGTCGATGGGACGGTCGCGAAACTGTTCCACGGCTGCCTTTGCCGCAGCCTGTGCGTTCGGCCCGCCCTTGGCAAATTCGGCCAGCAGGCGATCGCGCGCCGCCTCGAGCTGGTCGGGGGCAACCACTTCGCTCACGAGGCCGATCCGATACGCCTCGGTCGCGTCAAAGCGCTCAGCACTCACGAAGTAGCGCCGCGCTGCGCGGGGACCGATGGCGCGGATGACATAGGGTGCTACCACCGCGGGCGCGATGCCGAGGCGCACTTCGGAGAGCGAGAAGACCGCGCCTTCGGCGGTGACGACGACGTCGCACGCCGCGACGAGGCCGATACCGCCGGCAATCGCCGCGCCCTGAACCAGCGCCAGGGTCGGGCGGGGAAAGCGGTCGAGCCGATCGAGCATGACCGCCAGCGCGCGCGCCTGGGCGCGGTTTTCCTCGGCGCTCGCGCGGGCCGCGCGGGCCATATAGTTCAGATCGGCCCCGGCCGAGAAGATCTTGCCCTCGCCCTGAAGGACGAGGGCGCGGAGCGCCGGATCGCGCGCAAGGTCGGCGAACGCGTCGCTCAACGCGCCGATCAGCTCTTCGTCGAAGGCGTTGCGGACTTTGGGCCGGTTGAGCGTCACCGTCGCGACCCCGTTCCCGGTCACGTCGATCAGGAGCTTGGCCTCCGCCGTATCCGCCATGGTGCTGTCTCCTCCGCTCGAATCCGCACGGGTGGTCCCGATGGGAATTTTTAGCACGACCCCACAAAACTTGGTGAATTTTACCGCGATGTCGTATAGGAAGGATCATCTCGTTCAGGGCTTGTTCCGCCCCGGCAACAGATCGTAGACGAGAACAACAATATCCACAGGCCGCCGAAGTTGCATGCGCGGCAATGAGGCTTCCCTTGATTGCGCGCCACTGGCCGGTTGCGGTCGTTCTGTTCGCCGGCCTTGCCTACAGTTTTACTTTCGTGCTCAACCGCTATGTCGGCGAGGCGGGCATTCCGTTCTTCGCCTACGTCTTCTGGCAAGCGCTGGGCGGCGGGCTGATCGTGCTCGTCATCTGCGCGGCGCGGCGAAGCCTGCCACCGCTCGACTGGCGGCACGTCCGCACCTATCTCGTCTTCAGTCTGTTCGGGATTTCTTATCCCTTCAGCATACTTGCCTTCGTGGCGCCGAAAGTGCCGATCGGGATTATCGTGATCGGCCTGGCGTTGATCCCGACCTTGACCTACGGCATCTCGCTCGCGATCAGGACCGAGCGCTTCGTCTGGCTGCGCTCGTTGGGCATCCTACTGGCGCTGGGCGGGGTTCTGCTCATGGTGGTGCCCGACACCAGCCTACCCTCGCCCGACATGGTAGGCTGGGTGCTGCTGGCGCTCACCGCGCCGCTCTCTTTCACCGTCGTGACGGTTGCGGGCGAAATCCTGCAGCCGCCAGAATCGGATTCGCTGGCCACCACCGCCGGGACGCTGATCACCGCCGGCCTCTGCCTGATCCCCCTGATGGCGATCACCGGGCAATGGTGGGTGTTCGATGCACCGTTCGACCGGGCGGACGGTGCCGTCGCGCTTGCCATATTAATCATCGCATTCGGCTGGACCGCGTTTTTCATCGTCACGCGATTGCGCGGCGCCGTGTTCTGGACGCTGTCGAACTACTTCGATACCTTGTTCGGCATCGGCTGGGGCATACTGCTTTACGATGAGCGGCACTCGACGTGGATATGGGCCGCCGCCGCCGCGGTGCTGATCGGCCTGCTGCTGGTCACCAAGACCGGTCAGTCGGCGCGCAGAGCCCAAGTCACATGACCGAGCAAACCTCCACCCCGGCGCCCCGGCATGCGCCGCCCGTCGCCTACCTCATGTTGTTGGCCACGGGCATTTTCTACGGCCTGCAGCTGACGCTCACCAAGGTCGCGACGACCGGCGGCATCCCGCCTGTCCCGCTGACGTTCTGGAGCGCACTGGGCGCCGGCCTGACCCTATTCATCATCAACGGCTTTCGCGGCCACTATCCCAAGATCGACTTCCTGCATATCCGGGCCTATTTGCTGGTCGGTGTCGTCGGGTTCGGCGCTCCTTACACGCTGCTCGCCTACGTCGCGCCCCAAATCCCCGCCGGGATCGTCGCCATTACCCTGGCGCTGAACCCGATGATCGTCTATGGCCTGGCGCTGCTGATCCGGATGGAAGGTTTCCGCCGGCTCCGCTTTTTGGGCCTCGCCCTGGGCTTTGCAGGCATGATGCTGATCGTGGCGCCCGAGGCGAGCCTGCCGGAACCGGGCATGGCGCTCTGGGTGCTCATCTGCCTGGCCGGCCCGACCTGCTTTGCACTCGCGATGATCGGGAGCGATTTGTGGCGCCCACCCGAAACGGATTCGCTGGCTCTCGCTGGAGGCGCACTGCTAACCGGCGCGCTGTTTTGCCTGCTGATCACCATCGTGACGGGCGACTGGTGGTTCTTCGAAGGCTCGTTCGACTGGGCGGACGCGTCCATCCCCATCATCGCCGCCATCCTGGTCGCAAACTGGACCATGTTTTATGCGACGATTCGCGTCGCCGGTGCCGTATTCTACTCAACTGTCAGCTACGCTGAGACCCTGTGCGGCATTGCCTGGGGCTATTTAATCCTGAGCGAAACCCACAGCAGCTGGGTGTGGTCCGCCCTCGTGCTGCTCCTGGGAGGGCTCTATCTCGTGAACCGGCGTTTGAAAGAAGCAACGAAATCCGGCTCGTAACCAGCCACGCCCCCGCGCCTCGGCGCGCGCCGCCCATCGCCTACGTCATGCTGCTGGCCACGGGCTGTTTCTACGGTCTGCAACTCACGCTCAACAAGGTCGCGACGACCGGCGGCATCCCGCCCATACCGCTGATCTTCTGGACGGCGCTGGGCTCCGGCCTGGTCCTCTTCGCCATCAACGCATTCCGCGGCCAGTATCCCCGGTTCGACTTCGCCCATGTCCGGGCTTACCTGCTGGTCGGCGTCATCGGGTGCGGCGGCCCCTACATATTACTCGCTTACGTCGCGCCAAAAATTCCCGCCGGGACCGTCGCCCTGACGCTGGCGCTGGTGCCCATGGTAGTATATGGCCTAGCGCTTCTGATGCGGATGGAGGGGTTCCGCTGGCTGCGCTTTTCCGGCGTCGTCCTGGGCTTTGCCGGCATGGTGCTGATCGTGGCGCCGGACGCCAGCCTGCCGGAACCAAGCATGGGGCTGTGGGTGCTGTTGTGCCTGGCCGGACCGTTATGCTTTGCGCTCTCGGCCATCGCGGGCGACAAGTGGCGGCCGCCGGAGACGGATTCCCTGGCCATGGCGGGCGGAGCGCTCCTGACCGGAGCGCTATTTTGCCTGATCGTGACGGCGATCAGCGGCGAATGGTGGTTCTTCGAGGGCCCGTTCGATTGGGCGGATGCGTCCATTCCCATCATCGTAGTCATCCAGGTCATAAACTGGACCATGTTCTTCGCTACAATTCGCCTGGCGGGCGCCGTGTTTTACTCGACGGTCAGCTACCCCGAAACCCTGTGCGGTATCGCCTGGGGTTATTTAATTTTCAGCGAAACCCATAGCGGCTGGGTGTGGGGCGCGCTCGTGCTGCTTTTGGCCGGGCTTTATCTCGTGAACCGGCGCTCGAAGGATACGGGATGACGGCGCATCGCCTGCCCCCGCTCGACATCATCGCCATGTTCGTGCTCACGGGCGTGGGCATCGGGCTGGTCGTTTCGTGCAATCGTCTCGCCACCACCGGCGGCGTACCATTCATTCCCTTCGTCTTCTGGGAAAGTCTGATCGGCGGCGGCGCCATGCTCGCAACCCTGCTCGTTCGACGCCGCCTGCCCGGGCTGACGCCGGCCCATCTGCGCGCCTACGCGATCATCGGCGGGATCGGTATCTCCGTGCCCTACACGGTCATGGCGATGATCGCCTCGAAGCTGCCAGCCGGCATTCTGGCCCTGCAACTGGCGCTCGTGCCCATGGCGACCTACCTCATCGCGCTGGCGTTGCGCATGGACCGCTTAAAGCTGCGCCGCGCCGCCGGCCTGCTGCTGGGCTTGGTCGGGGTGCTGCTCATCCTGCTGCCCGACGCCTCGCTCCCAGCGTCGGAGATGCGCCTGTGGGTGCTCGTCGGTCTCGTCCTACCGGCCTGTTTTGCGGCCTCAATCATCGCCTGCGAGCGATTTCCGCCGCCGGATACGGGCGCGGTGGAGATGACCTGCGGCCTGATGCTCGCCGCCGCGATATTTCTGCTGCCACTCATGGCTATAAGCGGCTCCTGGTGGGCTTTCGATGGCCCCTTGGACTGGGCGAGCGGCGCAGTCATCCTGGCCGGGCTCATCTTGCCTATGTCCTGGGCGTTCGCCTTTGAGATTATTCGCCGGGCCGGCTCCGTATTTTACTCTACGGTGCTTTACCTTGAGACGCTCGCCGGGGTCGGTTGGGGGATCGTAATATTTCGCGAACACCACACCGCCTGGATATGGGTCTCGCTGTTGCTGCTTCTGGCCGGGCTCACTCTCGTGAACCGGCGTGCCGCGGACTGATGGGGTCGACATGATGAACCTCCGACTGCCGCCCGCCAGCCTCATCGCCATGTTTCCGTTTACGGGACTGAGCTTCGGGCTCGTCGTCTCGCTCAACCGGACCGTGACCACGTCGGGCGCCCCGTTCATTCCCTACGTCTTCTGGCAGGCGCTCAGTGGCGGCGGCATGCTCTTCGCGATCCTTTGCCTGCTGCGCAGGCCGGTGGGGATCATCGCCCTCGAACTGGCGCTGGTGCCCATGTCGACTTACGCGATTGCCATGATTGCCCGACTGGATCGGTTTCGCGTGCTGCGGATCGTCGGAATCCTGTTCGGGCTGGCCACGGTGCTGCTGGTCATCCTGCCTGAGCCGGGCATGATCTTTTGGGTTCTGGTGGGCATCGCAGCACCGGTCCTATTTGCGCCCTCGGTCGTGGCCTGCGAGCTCTTTCCGCCGCCGGAAAGCGGCTCCATGGAGATGGCCTGCGGTGTCTGATGCTCGCCGCAGAAATCCTGCTTCTGCCGGTTATGGCCGCAACCGGAGAATGGTGGGCGTTCGATACGCCGTTCGAGCTGGCCGACGGGCTGGTCCTGATAGTCGGCGCCATTGTTGCGACGATCTGGGTTTTCGTCTCCGAGATTGTCCGGCGCGCGGGCGCGGTATTTCATTCCACGGTGCTCTATCTCGAAACCCTGGCCGGCATCGGCTGGGGTCTGATCATTTTCGGGGAGAAAGCCACTCGGTGTGGATCTGGGCGTCTCTTGCCCTCGTTTTAACCGGTGTGTATCTAGTCAACCGAATGGGCACGGCCGCCCGGACCACCCAAACCTAGCGACGCGTTCCCGGGTTCGCGCCCGGAGTGACAGGAGACAGGCGATGACGGACAGAACCACCCTCGACATCGACTTCGTGCGGGCACAGTTTCCCGCGCTGGACCAAGGTTGGGCCTATTTTGAGAACGCCGGCGGTAGCCTGATCGCCCGCCCGGTGATCGAGCGCCTGACCGAGTTCGCGTCGAACTACCGGGTGCAGCCGGGTTATCCTTACGCGTCTTCGGCGCGGGCGGCGGAGATCCTGGCCGAAAACGAGCGCCTGATGGCGGCGATGATTAACGCGTCGCCCGACGAGGTGCTGATCGGCCCGTCGACGACCATGAACGTCTACGTGCTCTCCCACGCGCTGCTGCCGCTGTTTTCGGCCGGCGACGAGGTGATCGTGACAAACCTCGACCACGAGGCGAACAACGGGGCGTGGCGACGCCTCGCCGAGCACGGGATTACAGTCAAGGAATGGCAGATCAATCCCGAGACCGCGGACCTGGAAATCGGGACGCTTGAAGGCCTGTTGAGCGAGCGCACCCGACTGGTCTGCGTGACCCAGTGCTCGAACGTGGTGGGCTCGATCAACGACATCGCCGCGATTGCGAAGCGGGTGCACGACGCGGGCGCCTGGATCTGCGCCGACGCGGTCTCCTACGCACCGCACCGCCGGCTCGACGTCAAGGCGCTCGACGTCGATTTCTACCTGTTCAGCCTCTACAAGGTTTACGGGCCGCACCTTGCGATCCTCTACGGCAAGCGCGAGCGGCTGCTCGAAGCCCGAAGCCAGAACCATTATTTCTTCGCCGAGGACGACATCCCGGGCAAGCTCAAGCTGGGTGGCCACCAGTTCGAGGCGAGCGGCGCACTCGGCGGGCTGATCGAATATTTCGACGCACTCTACGCCCATCACTTCGAAGCCCCGGAAGACGACCTGCACACCCGCTTGGGCCGGGTCTTCGAACTGATCGCGAAGCACGAGCAGGCGCTGGCCACGCGCTTTCTCGACTTCGTCGAGGCGAAGCAGAAAATCCGCCTGATCGGGCGCAACACACCGGACAGCGCGGCGCGCGCGCCGACGTTTTCGTTCTCCGTGAAGGGCAAGGCTTCCGCCTCGGTCCCGCCAGCGTTGGTCGGCGCGAAGGTCGGGCTCAACAGCGGCGATTTCTACGGCCTACGCTGCGTTGAGGCGCTTGGCTACGACCCCGCCGACGGCGTCGTGCGAGCCAGCATGGTGCATTACAACAGCGCAGACGACGTCGAGCGCCTGATCGCGGCTCTCGACGAGACTATCTAGCTCTTCTTCTGCTTGACTATACGCCGTAAAGCGAAGCGGCGTTCTATCGCCACTCAGGCTTACGCCGTAATCTTTTTTGTGGCCGCCCGCCCTCGGCCAACCCCGGCCCTGCGGCGGCCCGTAAAATTATTTATCGGTCGCGGCCGCGGCCAGCGCAGGCTTTCCTAGCGCTTTCTTCAGTCGAGGGCGTCGAGGATGTGCTTGAGCTGGGCACCGACGGAATTCTCGCCCGGCGCGAACATCATCTCGAAGACGGCAGAGCCGACGGTCACGCCGTCGACCCCGGCCTGCTGCATGGCGTGAATGCGGGCCGGTGAATCAATGCTGCCGGCGACAATCAGGGCGGCGTCGCCAGCGCCGCGGCGCGCCGCCTCTGTCAAGGGCACCGGGTCGGCATCGACCGCCCGATAGGCCAGCAGGTCGACCCCGGCGCAGCCCAACGCTATGAGCGATGCGCAATCGGCCTCGATATCGTCTGGCATGCCGCGCAACAGTGTGGGATGGCCCTCGGTCAGGCCGCAAAACGGGTAGTAAGCAACGGGCGCATCGCCGAGCGCCTCAAGCACGGGTTCGGCCTCGAAGCCGCCGAGCAAGCGGTCGACGCCGGCGGCGACGGCCTCGCGCGCCGCGGCGACGCTGTCTTCGCGGGTTTGGCCGACCATTTCGAAATAGGCCGTCGCGCCATCGTCATGGATGCGCTCGACAAGCTTCGCCATGACCGAGCCCTCGACGCCCAAATCCTTGAAGCCGACATGGCGCAGACCCAGCGGGCGCACCGCCTCGTAGACCTCGAGGCAGTCGGGCACGGTGACGTCGTTGCGGGTCAGCATGAAGATGAAATCCATGGGCGGCGGGCCTCGCAATCAGGGGATGCCAAGCATCTTGTGGGTTTGCAGCGAAAAGCGCCAACGCGGATGTTCGCGGCAGTAGGCGAGCGTGCGCACAGTGTTGACCTCTTGCGCAAGGCCGTCCAGGGGCTGCAGAAAGAAATGGCGAAAGGCGAGCCCCTCGAAGCGCACCGGATCGACGCCTTCTTGTGGATAGACCAGCTTAAGTTCATCGCCCTCGGTGAGAGCGAGCGGGGCATCGGCCTTGGGGCTGACGCAGATCCAGTCGAGCCCGGCCGGCGGGGCCAGCGTGCCGTTGGTCTCGAGCGCAATCTCAAAACCCGCCTCGTGGAGCGCTGCCACGAGAGCCCCATCCAGCTGAAGCAGGGGCTCGCCGCCCGTGCAGACGACGAAGGGGCGCCCACCCTCGCCCGCATTTTCAGCCCAGCAACACGCCACCGCCTCGCCGAGCGCCTCGGGCGAGGCGAACTTGCCGCCGCCCGGTCCGTCGGTGCCGACGAACTCGGTGTCGCAGAAATTGCACACCGCGGTGGCGCGATCCGCTTCGCGGCCCGACCACAGATTGCAGCCTGCGAAGCGGCAGAACACCGCGGCGCGCCCGGTATTGGCGCCCTCGCCCTGGAGGGTGAAGAAGAGCTCCTTGACCGCGTAGGTCATGGCCCCGCGGCCGCAACCGTCTCGTAGGCGATAGGATCGGTCAGGCCCGCTTCCGCGAAGCCCTTGAGGCGGAGCTGGCAGGCATCGCATTCGCCGCACGCGCGGCCTGTTCCACCGGGGTCGTAGCAGCTGACCGTGAGCCCGTAATCAACGCCGAGCGCCCGGCCGGTCTTGATGATTTCGGCCTTGGTCATGGCGATCAGCGGGGTCTGGATGCTGACCCTTGAGGTCCCCTCGACCCCGGTTCGGGTCGCGAGGCGGGCCACGGCCTCGAAGGCGGCGATGAAGTCGGGCCGGCAATCGGGATAGCCGGAGTAATCGAGCGCGTTGACGCCGATAAAGATGTCGTCAGCGCCGAGTACCTCGGCCCAGGCCAGGCCGTAGGCGAGAAAGATCGTGTTGCGCGCGGGCACGTAGGTGATGGGGATCTCGCTCGCTATGGCCTCGGGCGCGCGGTCCTTGGGCACGCCTATGTCGGCGGTGAGCGCCGAGCCGCCGATCGCGTCGAGGCCGAGATCAAGAACGAGATGCTCGGCCGCACCGAGCACGCCCGCGATGCGCGCCGCGGCGTCGAGCTCGGCGGCGTGGCGCTGGCCGTAGCGGAAGCTGAGCGCGTAGGCACCGAAGCCCTGATCACGCACGATCGCGAGAACAGTGGTTGAATCGAGGCCGCCACTGAGCAGGACGACGGCGCGGGCAGGATCGGTCATAGCTCTCTCATCGGACTATCGTACCAGGCGCATCATACCCCGAAGCGCAACGTCGCGGTGGCTAGGGAATTAGGCTCCCATCGGTGCAATTCGGTCTCGATCAGAGCCCCAGTTGGTAGTTTTGTCGCCGACCCCCGAGGGTCCCGAGACTGTGCGGAGGCGCCGCAGTGACGCCGGGCCCACTCCTGTTCAATGTTGGCCGCATTCACGGCCGGCACGGCCTTGAGCGATTCCCGATAACCGGGATCGCTCCCGTTTGATATAGTGCGCGCCATGTCATTTTTCGACTTCACCCGGAACCCCACCAAGGCGCTGCGCAAGCTCTCGCCCGCCCAGTACGGGCTGGTGGCGGTGATCGCGGCCGTCGTGCTGGGCATGGTGGTCGAAGCCATGAAGGGGCCCGAGCCGCCCACGGACCCCGAAGCCCTGGCGCTGATCGAACCCCTGACGAGGAGCTTCGAGACGCTGGCGTTCGGCCCCGCCGATGCGCCAGTGAGCGAGCGGCTGGCCAAGTGGCGCGGACGAGTGCGCGTCGAATTGGAAGGGGATACGGGCTTGCTCGGCGCTGAGGTGCAAGATCTTGTCGGCGAGCTGGGCGACCTCTCGGGCCTTGAGATTACGTTCGTAGCACCCGGCGAGCGTGCGACGCTGGTTGTAACCCGGGACGAGGACGCGGCGGGAGGCTGCGGCCTCGAACTCGAGCCACCCGAGGGCGGCGTGATCGAGCGTACAGTGCTGACGCTTGGCACGGCACTCGCTCCCGAACAGCAACACGCGTGCCTTGCGAGCGGTCTCTCTCGCGCGCTCGGCCTGCCGGGAACGTCCGAGCTGTTGACGCCGTCGGTCTTCTCGCCGGAGGCGGCCGCGACGGAACTTTCGACGACCGACCGGCTGCTGATCAGGGCGCTTTACGATATACGGTTGCGCCCGGGCATGTCGCGCAAGGTCGCGATGGGAGAAGTGCGCGAGGTGTTCCCCGACCTGCTCCGTAACTAAAATCGAGACCGCGTAGCTTTGTGGGACAAAGCGAAGCGCCGTTCAGTCGCCACGCTGGCATTTTGATCGCGCTCAAGCGCCGCGCCGGCTGGCACCGCATAGGCGGCGGCCCGCCCTCGAACACTGATAGTTGGCCGCGTACGCGGCCGGCGCGGGCTTACGAGAACCGAGCGATTTCAGGTTGTCGGATTTCGCACGAACCAAGGGTTACATGCGACCCCGATCGCCGGTGAGGTGAGATTTGAGCGCATCGTTCGGTGCCGAAGAAGACGTGCTTCGACATGTCGAGGGAGTAGGCTGAAGGGCGTGGGGCGCGGCCCAGGGCCTCGACCAGCGCGCAGATATAGATCGGCGCCGCGCCGCAGAAAACGCCCAGATAATAGATCCGCATCTCATGCGCGGCCCGCGCGAAGGCGACTATTTCGTATCGGTTGCACGCGAGCGGCTCGGGCGCGGTGTGAAAGGTATGGCCCTGGGGCAGGCAGGAACAACCGTGAGCCGGAAGGTTGAAGGAGGTCGGATGCTCGGGCGTGGTGCGATAGGGCACAGGCAAAGCCGCGACGGGGCACGCGACTTCGGCGCAGATCTCGCCCAGCAGGGTGAGCGTCATCCTCCGGTCCCCGACAACAGTTTACGCCGACCACCGCGGGCCCGAGTCGGCCAGCGCCTTGCAGCCCTCCACTGGGCTGGTGCCGCGTCGAGCAGGCGGCCTTCTGCGGGCACCGCTCAGGTCACCGCCGCCGGCAGGCCCGCCGCGCGGACCGCATCGAGCGCAAGCAGCGCCTCACCGAGATAGTTGAAGGTCTCGGCGACGATAAAGTCGACTCCGACCTCCGCCGCCCAACCGACCTGCTCGTCGAACATGGTGCGCGCCTCGGCCCAGGATTCCTCGTCGCCGGGATCGTCAAGATTGGTGTTGCAGATATTGCCCACGACCAGAGACGGCTCGCCCTCCGCTTCCGCCGCGACCGCCTTGGCGATCTCCAGCGCGGCTCGGTTGAGGGGTTCGAGAAATTTTTCCTCGCCGATCAGGCGCAGCTTAGCGCGGTGGCCGTAATAGGTGAAGGCAAACACCACCTCGGAGCCGGCATGGACGAAATCGCGGTGGGACTGGGCGACGATCTCGGCGAGCCTGTCGGCAAGCGAGCGGTGGGCGGGACGGAACGCGTTTTCCATAGCGGCCTCGAATGCGCTCTACTTTCCGTGTTTCGGAAAGAACCCATCAAGGCTCGGTTGCAAGGAAGAATCGGGCCGGCGAGGACGACACCATAAAAGAGGCCATGCTTGCAAACTTGCGCCAATTCGCGCGCTACAACCACTGGGCGAACACATGCCTATTCGTGGCTTTCGCGAAACTTGACGAGAGCGACTACAAGGCGCCGCGCGCCGCGTTCTTTGGCTCGATCCATGGCACGCTGAACCACATCCTGGTCAACGACCTGCTTTGGGTGCCGCGCCTGGAGGGGCACACCTGTGCGACCAAGGCGCTCGACGAGGAGCTTTACGGCCGGCTTGAGAGTTTACGCGCCGCGCAAGACGCGGACGATGCACGGCTGACCGACCTGGTCGACGGGCTGGACGACGCGGGCCTCACGCAGGTCGTGCCTTATACGACGATCGACAATACGGGCAGTCTTGCCGACGCGGCCTGGCTTATGCTGGTCAATCTGTTCGACCACCGGGGTCAGATCCACGACCTGTTGCGCCAGACGACGGTCGCGCCGCCTCCGCTCGATCTTATTCTTTACGTGCGGGAGGCTAATGGCTGACGACGACGGCGTCGACGGCGCTGGCGAAGACGTCGATGACCTCGCCTTCATTGACCCGGTTATCCGCCGACAGGTTGAGCAGCAAGGTCTCGACGCCGGCAGTCGCCGAGTCACACTCGATACGCAGGTAACTGCCCTGAAAGAGCACCTTGGTGACCCGGGCGCGACCGAGCATTAGCGCGCAGTCGCCCTCGGGACGCTGAATTCTTAGTTGCTCGGGGCGCAACACTACAGAAAATTTCTGGCCAGGCTCCATCGCGCCCGTGAGCGACCAGTCACCGAACGGTGTGCCCACGTTGAATGCGCCGCCCGAGCCGCCCTTGCTCTCGCCCGCAATCACGTTGCTCTCGCCCATGAAGGTGGCGGTGAACAGGCTCTTGGGACGAAGATAAACCTGCCGCGGCGGGCCCATATCCTCGACCAGGCCATTGTTCAGCACGACTATCTTGTCCGCAATGCTCATCGCCTCTTCCTGGTCATGGGTGACGTGGATAAAGGTGGTGCCTATTTCCTTCTGGATGCGCACGAGCTCGTACTGCATCTGACGGCGCAGCTTGAGGTCGAGCGCTCCGAGCGGCTCGTCGAGCAGCAGCACGGTGGGCTGCACGGCGATCGCGCGGGCAAGGGCGATGCGCTGGCGCTGGCCGCCCGACATCTGGTGGATCTGGCGCTTGGCAAAGCCCTCGAGACCGACCAGGCTCAGCGTCTCCTCGACGCGCCGTGCGCGTTCGGCACCACGGACCTTGTGCATGGTCAGTCCGAAACCAATGTTGTTGGCGACGGTCATGTGGGGAAACAACGCGTAATCCTGAAACACTGTGGCGGTGGGGCGCTTGGCCGGCGGAAGACGGGTGACGTCCAGGCCTTCGATCAGGACCTGGCCCGAGGTCGGTACGACGAACCCACCCAGCATGGACAGGATGGTCGTCTTACCACTGCCCGAGGGGCCAAGCAGGACGACAAACTCGCCCTGGTCAATGTCAAGATCTACTCCTGCCACCGCGACTGTTTGATCGTATTCCTTACGGATATCGAGGAATTGCACAAGAGGTTCAGGCATTCTTACGCCTCAAACGAAGGTTCAATAATATCGCCAGCAACACGAAAGTCATAGAGATGCCGAACACAATACTACCCGCCGCGTTGATCTCGGGGTTGAGCCCCGTGCGCAGCATTTCGAAGAGCATCACCGGCATAGTCACTTCAAAACGGGTGAGCAGAAAGGCGATGATAAACTCGTCCCACGAAAGTGTAAAAGAGATGCAGAATGCCGCGAACAGGGAGGGCCGCAGCATGGGCACAGTCACCCGCGACAAGGTCTGAAAATCGTTGGCGCCCAGATCGTGGGCTGCCCTTTCGATATTGCGCTGATGCTCACCCAAGGCCGCAAACACAATGCCGAAGCAGAGCGGCAGATTGATGATCACGTGCCCCGCCCCCAGCGTCCAAAGTGTTTTGGGCACTCCCATGATGTGCAGGCTGATAAGCAGGCCCATGCCGACGATCAGGTAGGAGACGGTAATCGGCGCCATCATAGCATAGCGCATCAAGCCGTCGAACCGGCTTGTATTGCGCGCAATGGAATAGGCCGCAAGAAAGCCCAGGGTCGTGGCCACGAGCGCAGAACCTACACCGACGATCACGGAGTTGATCAGGGCGTCGACCAGCCGTTCGTTGTTCAGGACCTTATTGTACCAGCGCAGGCTCGGCCCCTCGAACGGCGGCAGGGGAATGTCGCGTGAGGTAAACGAGAAGAACACGAGAATAGCGACGGGCAGAAAGATGAACCCGAAAGCAAGGACGAGATAGACCCAACCGGGAAGCGTGCGCCAGAACGCCATGCCCCTAGACCCTATCCATCTTAAGCCATCTAGCGAGCAGGAAATAGGCGATGGTCACGCTGATCATTAGCAGGACGCTCATTGCCGAGGCCATGGGAAAATCGTTAGCTCGCTGGACCTGGAGCATGATCGCCTGGGGCAACAGCATCTCGTTACCACCGCCCAAGATCATCGGTGTGATAAAGTCGCCGATCGCAATGACAAAGGTAATGAAGGCACCAATCGCAATTCCCGGGAGGCTTAGTGGCAGGGTGATGCGCAAGAAGACTTGGAACTTATTGGCGCCGAGATCCTCGCCGGCCAGGCGGTAGGATTTACTAATCTGAACCAGATTGGAGTAGATCGTCAGCGTCAGCAGCATCATGAAAAAATGGACGAACCCCAGAACGGTCGCGCCCCGCGTATAACCGATCTGCATGGGATCATCGATGATGCCAATACTAAGCAGGACAGTATTGATAATGCCCGTCTCGGAGAGCACGATCGTCCAGGCGTAGGAGCGCACGAGGTAGGACGTCCAGAACGGCAGAATGCAAAGAATGAGCGCGAATTTTTGCCAGTGCTTGGGCACCTGATAGGCCAGGACATAGGCCAGCGGATACGCCACCAGGATACTGACCACCGTGGTGATTAACGCGACCTCGATGGAGTTAAACCAGCCCTCGAGAAGATAGCTTTTCTTGAAGAGTTTTTCGTAGTTTACGAATGACCAGACTGCTTCCAGCTTGCCGCCTACACGCTGCCAGAAGCTCACGATAATCATGACCACTATCGGCGCGGCGAAGAATATCGCGACGTAGACCAGCGAAGGCGCAACAGCCCAACGGGAGACGTTCAGGTAAAACGAACGCCTACCCGCTGAGCGGTGCGGTACGGCCATCAGTCAAGCACCGGATAGCGGTGTTAGACCCTGAATTCCTGCCTAGTGCCTACGACGCCAGGTATTCCGTCCAGAGGTCGATCATCGCTGCGTCTACGTCGGGCGTGCCCATGGTAGAGGGATAGGAATTGGCCAGAATACCCGGCTGTTCGTCCCAACGCAGGATGGCCTTCTCGTCATCCGTAAGCGGCGTATTCTTCATGACTGGCATTGCCCAGTAGCAATCCGAGGTGGCTAGATAACGCTGACCGTCCGGGGTGAGCGTGGTATCGATGCAATCCCAGACTGCGTCCTTATTCTCGGAATCACTCACGATGCTGAGCGCTTCGTTCCACATGAGCGCCCCTTCGTCGAAGTACTGATAGTCAAGCCAGGGCGAATTGGCCATATCTAGGGCGACAGACCATTCCGCACCGCCGACGATGATATCGACGGATTCCGTATGGAGTGCGTTCAGAGTCGTTAGGATATCGCCGGTCAACAGGGAATTCGCCTTGAGCTCCAGCAACGGCTCGCGGATGACAGATTCCAGATTCTCGACGGTGATATCGGCGGGAATGATGCCCTTGGAGATACCGACGAGCTGCATTATTACGAAGTAGTAGTCATAGACAGCGATACGACCCTTGTATTTCGGGTCATACATGATCGCGCCCGACTTGGCATCCTCGGGGTCGACCTTGTCTTTATTATAGGCGACGCCGTAATAGCCGAACTTGTCGGGCACGCCGTAAAGCTTGCCGTTCGTATAGGCGTGGGGCTGGGCCTGAATACCTTCAAACATCCCATCCCAAGGCACGCGGCTGTCGTCGAGCTGGTCGATGATGCCAGTGGCCGAAACCATACCCGTGTCCTGGAAATCGCACATAAACATATCCCAATCGCCGGGTTGCGACTGCTCGATAGTCGCGAGTGCACTTCCCGTACCCTCGTAGCTCTTGACGTTGACCTTACCGCCGATGGCCTCCTCGTAGAGCCCTATCAGGCGCGCGTCGGTGTGATCGCACCAGGTAAGGAAGCTTATATCGTTGCCGGCGTAACTCTTGGTCGGCGCCATCATGCCGGCAGCAGCGGCCCCGCCGGTGACCGCGGCGGCGCCCTTCATGAAGCGGCGGCGGTTCATCAAAGTGCTTACGCTTCTATCATAGGGCGAAAAAGGCCCGTTGGGTCGAATGGGTTTCATTATTACCGTCCTCCTAATCTAATCGCGTCGCTCATTAATCATTGTAATCTGGGAATCGGTTCCCTAGCTCGTTCACAAGGGCCGTTTGCCATCATATGTAGATTATATCATAGTTCAGGTTGTACGGTAACATACCCAAGCTAACCCACAATAGACCCCAATAGGTTCTGTTTCGGATGCTCATTAGCCGGCGCCCGCCCGCTTAGCGTCCTGCACGAGCCGCCCGGGACGTGTTCCATGGCTGCGCCATGAGCCAAGACGCAAAATCAATTCGGAGCACTGCGAATGACAGCTTCCACGCCCGAGGCGGCCCCTATCGCAGACGACGACCTCGTTAACCTGCTCGCGGAGCTGGTGCGGTGTGAAAGCCCCGATCCGCCGGGCCGCGAAACCGAGATTGCCGAATGTATCCGGGAACGGCTCGAAGGCCACGGGATCGAGGCAGTGCTCGACGAGTTCGCGCCCGGCCGGGCCAACCTGCTGGGCCGAGTCGAGGGCACAGGAGAGCGGCCCGCACTGGTGTTTTCCGCCCACATGGACACGATGCCGCCGGGCACCCAGCCGTGGCGCCACGGTCCCTATTCGGGAACCGTCGAGGAGGGCCGCATGTACGGGCGGGGAACCTGCGACATGAAATCAGGCCTGGCCGCCATGATCGCGGCGGCGGTCGCGTTAAAGGATGCCCCGGAGCCGCTAGAAGGCGACCTGGTTCTCGCCTTCTCGGGCGGCGAAAGCTCGAACTGCCTAGGAGCCAAGGTCTTCGCCAAGAACGGAGCGCTGGACGGTGCCGGGGCGCTACTCGTGGGCGAGCCCTCGAGCCTGAAGGTGCTCACGGCGGAAAAGGGCGCGCTGTGGCTGCGGGTGACCGCGCATGGCCGCTCGGGCCACGCCTCGGGCGGGCCCGGCGACGAGGCCAACGCGATCCTTAAACTGGTCTCGCATCTCGACCGCTTACGCAACCTACCCGTGCTCGCGGGCGAGCACCCACTGCTGGGCAGCGCCTCGGTCGGCGTCGGACGGATCGATGGCGGCACGGCAGTCAACATGACGCCCGATCGCTGCGATGCGGAAATCGACGTCCGCTTCCTCCCCGATCAAGATCCGGACGCCATCGAGCGGGCCATGGCGGAGGTGGCGGGCAACAACCTCGAGATCGAACGGATCGACTGCAAACCGGCGGTCGAAACGCCGGTGGACCACCCCTTCGTCGCCACCTGCCTCGACGCCTGCGCCGGTGAATTGGGCGCTGCCGACGGGCCTTACGGGGTGAGCTACTTCAGCGATTCCTCGGTGCTCGTGCCCGCGTTCGGGCTGCCCCGGGTGATCGTCGGCCCCGGCGAACTAGGATTAAGCGGCGCGCACGACGAATATTGCGAGATCGAGAAGCTCCACGCCGCCGCGCGGATTTTCCAGCGCATCGCGACGCTCACCCTGGGCGGTGACGCCGCCTACTAGAGCTTCGGCTCGGCCTGACCCCAGATCATCCGCTCGCGCTTGTAGGGTTTCTGCTTTTGCGGATTAGGCTCGTCAAGCTCGCGGGCGATCCGGTGACCGTCGAAGACGCAATCCGCGGTAACGCGCGGCGCGTAACAGTCTCCTGCCTGGTAGATACCGTTGATGTCGTTTTTCGACCACTCGTCCTGGCGCGCATGGAGCTCGTCGTAGAGCGCCTTGTTCGCCTTGCGCCCCGTCGCCAGGACCACCGAGTCGCAATTAATTTCCATAATTTCTGAACTGGCCTTGCGGGGCAATTCGTTATGCTTGCGCTCGGTCGCCCGCTGGTAGCCGTCGCGGTAGAAATAGTACGCCTTGACCTTCAGGCTGTTGCCGACCTCGACCTCTTCGACCCAATGGCTGGTGACCCGATCGATGCCCTTCTCGTGCATCATGCGCTGGAGGTTGGGAAATTCCAGGGTGTAATGGGTCAAGGGCGCGACCTCGCCGTGGCAGGTCAGGACGGTGACCTCCTTGCCCTGGTCGGCCAGATGCTCGGCCAGGCTGACGCCGTAGAAATAGCCATCGGCGTCGAGCACGAGAACCCGGTCGCCGACTTCCTTACCTTCCATGACCTGTTTAGGCGTGACGAACTGGGCCTTCGAAGCATCGACACCCGGGATCGGGTCCATGGTGTTGTAGCTGTCGCCATCCTCGTTCCAACTTGATCCGACCGCCAGGATCACTTCGTCCGCCCCGTAGGCAAGCACATCGTTGGCCGAGAGCTTGGTGTTGAGATGGATCTCGACGTTCTTTGCCTTGTCCAGCTGGATCTGGCGGTAGCTGACCACCCGGCCCCACTCGGCGAGGCCGGGATAGCGCATCACGTCTTTCATGTGACCGCCAAGCTCGCCAGATTCTTCGACCAGATGAACGTCGTAGCCACGCAAGCCTGCGACCCGCGCCGCCTCCATGCCGGCGGGGCCGCCGCCGACCACAAGAACCGAGCGCGGATTATCGGTTTGTTCGAATTTCTCGGGATGCCAGCCGCGGCGGTATTCCTCGTTGGCTACGGGGTTCTGGGTGCAACCTAGCGGCGCTCCCCGCCCCCAGCGCGCGATGCAGATGTTGCACCCGATGCATTCGCGAATATCCTCGTTCCGCCCCTCGTAGATCTTGTTGGGCAGGAAGGGATCGGCGATCGAGGGCCGCGCCGAGCCGATCAGGTCGCACTGGCCGGACTTGATGACCTCAACCATGTCGTCCGGGCTGGTGAAGCGGCCGACATTGACCACCGGCGCCGTCGCGATCTCCTTGACGTGCTTGGTGAACGGCGCCTCGTGATTCGCCTTGTAGAAGCGCGAGGGACCGGCGTTCTCGCCCCACTCGTAGGAAATGCTGGTCACCACGTCCCAGACGTCGACGACATTCATCTTCGTCGCCGTCTCCACGATGTAGACGCCCTCTTCCTCCCATTGGATGCCGTCCTCGCCCAACAGGTGGTCTGCCGACATCCGGGCGGCGATGGCCGCGTCCCCGCCCACCGCGTTTTTCATCATCTCGAGGGTTTCGAGCCAGAAGCGGGCGCGGTTCTCGAGCGAGCCGCCATACTCGTCGCTTCGCTTGTTGTAGAACTTGGACAGGAACTGCTCGGGCAGGAAGCCGTGCGAGCCCATCATGTAGATGATGTCGAAACCGGTATCGACCGCGCGTTTCGAGGCCTCGACATAGGATTTTTGGTAGCGCCGGATATCGTCGATATCCATCTCGTGGGTGGTCGAAGAAATCATCCAGTCCGAGCCCGACTGCGACGCCGACGAGGTCGCTGTACGGGTTGCGAGATTGTTCGCAACAACGCCCACATGGTTGAGTTCGACACCCGCGAGCGAACCCCACTCGTGGATCGCGTCGCACATCAGGCGCAGGTTGATCACGTCGCCCTCGTCCGAGAGCACGGCCAGGACGTTCGGGGTCATCTCGGCCTCGTCATCGATCGCGCACTGCTCGGTGCAGACGACGCCCCAGCCGCCTTCCGCCTTCATGCCCCGGAACGCGGCCTGGGTGCCGGGATAGACCGAGCCCGCCCCGTTGCAGTGGGGCACCTGGTAAAACCGGTTGCGCGCCACCTTGGGGCCGATCTTCACCTCGTCGAACAGAATGTCATATTTGGGATCGCGGGCCATGGACAGGGTCTCCCTCCCGGTCGATCGTCCGATTTTCGGACACTATCCTCCGAGCTTAGACCCTGCTCTTAGCGCTCGCAAGGACGAGAGAAACGACCCTGAAACAGCGACGGGCGGCGATGCCTTCCGGCTTCGCCGCCCGTATGACTTTTGCGCATGCGTCTACTGAAATTTCGCGTCCGGCTGTCCCCAGATCATCCGCTCGCGCTTGTATTTTTTCTGCTTCTGTGGATTGGGTTCGTCGAGCTCGCGGGCGATCCGGTGGCCGTCGAAGACGCAGTCCGCGGTCATGCGCGGCGCGTAGCAGTCGCCCGCCTGGTAGACGCCGTTGATCTCGTTCGCCGACCATTCGTCGCGCCGCGCGTGGAGCTCGTCGTAGAGCGCCTTGTTCGATTTGCGCCCGG
>Ga0302135_10000141_pt1 | contig 42519 bp, 44 predicted proteins | sample CBN3_surface_MG_FD_203119 | JGI IMG/M metagenome (GOLD analysis project Ga0302135, IMG submission 203119) | Marine microbial communities from Western Arctic Ocean, Canada - CBN3_32.1 | ecosystem: Environmental > Aquatic > Marine > Oceanic | place: Canada: Western Arctic Ocean | collected...
TAAACGGGGTCCAATACACCACCATTAGGTGGGGCATACTAGTTTGGGAAAGCAAAAGAGAGCCGGATTACCCGACTCTCTTAGCTAGGACTCAGCTTTGGCGGAGGGGATGGGATTCGAACCCATGAATAGTTGCCCATTACCTGTTTTCAAGACAGGCGCCTTCGTCCACTCGGCCACCCCTCCAGGATTACGAGACTAGGCTGTGATTACATCATAGCCCATGTACGGTTGGAGCACCTCTGGTACTTCCACTGAGCCGTCTGCTCGCTGGTAGTTCTCCAGTATGGCAATAATGATACGCGGTAGGGCAAGTCCAGAGCCGTTTAATGTATGCATGAACTGAGGTCGTGCCCCGGCTTCTGGGCGGTAGCGCAGATTGGACCGTCTAGCCTGGAAATCCTCGCAGGTGGAGCAGGAGCTGACTTCCAGCCACTCCTCGCACCCGGGCGACCACACCTCGATGTCGTAGGTCTTCGCCGACTGGAACCCAATGTCGCCGGCGCACAATGACAGTATGCGGTACGGCAGGCCAAGCCGCTGGCACAGGTCTTCTGCGTCTGCCACCAGGGACTCCAACTCCGCCGCGCTCTCCTTTGGGTCAACCAGCTTATACATCTCCACCTTGCTGAACTGGTGGACGCGTTTGATTCCTCGAGTATCACGACCCGCCGCGGACTTCTCTCTACGGAAGCAGGGGGTCTGGGCCACGTAGCGAATCGGCAGCGTACCAGGCTCCAGGATTTCATCGCGGTGAAGGCCCGTTAGCGGCACCTCAGCGGTGGGCAGCATCCACAGGTCTTCCTCAGCATCGTGGTAGAGGTTGTCGCCGAACTTGGGTAGGTTGCCGGAACCAATCATGGTCTGCTCTCTCACCATGGCAGGCAGGGCCATCTCCGTGTAGCCGTGCTCCCGGGTGTGCACGTTCAGCATCCAGTTAATGAGGGCGCGTTCAAGCTGTGCGCCGGCACCCTTGAGTACGTAGAAGCGAGCGCCGGAGAGCTTGGAGCCTCGCTCCATGTCTATGATGCCAAGTTGCTCACCCAAATCCCAGTGGGCCTGAGGGGTGAAGTCATATGTACGGGGCTCTCCCCATGAACGGGAAACCTGGTTGAAAGCCTCATCAAGGCCGTCCGGGACGGTGGACAGCGGCAGGTTAGGAATCACCAGCATCATCGTCTCGATAGCGGCTTCGGCGCCCTTGATATCGGTATCGAGGGCATCTATACGCTCGCTGGTGGCCTGGGTCTCCGCGCGTAACGCAGTCATGCGAGCTTCATCCCCGCCGCCTTGCTTGGATGCGGCCATCAGCTTGCCGAACTCGCGGCTCATCTCGTTGTGCGTGGCCCGTAGCGCATCACGTTCCGTGGTCATTGAGCGACGATTAGCGTCCAACTCCAACAACTTTGGCAGGGCCGCTTCCTCGCCACGGCGGGCCAGAGCTGCGGCAACCATTTCAGGCTCCCGGCGAATGAGTTCAATGCTCAACATGGCGCACACGTCCGATACTCAAAGTTGTAGGTGCTGGCGAATCCCGTTGTAGGTTCTCCCAAGGACGTTTAATGATAGCTTGCAGCAAGGCAGGGTTCAACCAGACGGGTTGTTGTTAGCTCACCGGCGGACGCTGCGTTGACCAGGACGTAGCACCTTCGTAGGCGTGGGCTAATCGCAGCAGCGTCGCTTCTTCAAAGGGCTTGGCAGCAAGCTGGAACCCAATAGGCAATCCGTCAGCGGTGAAACCGCAGGGGACGGAGATGGCCGGGAAGCCTGTTAGGTTGAAGGGCTGGGTGAACCTGGTGACGGCGGCTCTCACGTCAAAACTTGCTCCAGAAACGGTCACCTGCTCCTGGTTTATGGGGGGTGCTCCCAGGGGCATCATGGGGAGAATAACCGCGTCCAGGTTGTCCATTCCTTCCAGCAATAGCTGCTGGATACGATGCTGTGTGCGCTGGGCCTGGACGTAGGCCGTTGCTGGAAGGTTTCTCCCAATGTCTAATCGTTCAAACACGCTGTCACCGTAGTCGCCGGGCCGCTCGTTCATGTTGGCTTCATGGAAGGTAGCAGCCTCGGAGGAGATGATGGTGATGTTGGCCTTCAGCGTTTCTTCAATGTAGGGGAATTCCACATTGTCTAATACGGTTGCGCCGAGATCCTTCAGCGTCGCCACCGCAGCAGCCATCGCGCTTTCCACCTCGGCGTCTATCGGGGTTATATAACTGCCGCGAAGCACGGCCACGCGTAGACCCTTAATGCCCTTCCCCAGGCCTGCGGTGTAGTCCGGCACCGGCACGTTCAACGAATTCTCGTCCTGGGCGTCGTATCCGGCGATGACCTGGAGCATGAGTGCTGCGTCCTCTGCCGTGCGGGTCATTGGCCCGACATGATCCAGCGACCACGATAGCGGCAGCACTCCGCGTTTGCTGACTCTACCGTAGGTGGGTTTGAGGCCAATAATGCCGCAGAAACAGGCGGGAATCCGGATGGAGCCGCCGGTGTCAGACCCCAGCGTGGCCGCTGTGAGACCGGCTGCAGTGGCTGCACCGGAACCACCGCTGGAGCCGCCAGTGATGCGGTCTGTGTTCCAGGGGTTTCGTGCCGCGCCATAGTGGGGGTTTACGTTGGTGATACCGAAGGCGAACTCGTGCATATTGAGCTTACCCAGCAGCACTGCACCGGCATCGGCAAGGCGGGATGCAACAACGCAATCCTCGTCTGGCACGCGGTCAGCCATGATCTTGCTGCCGCCAGTGGTACGTATGCCCTTTGTATCAAAGAGGTCTTTCAGGGCGATGGGCATGCCGTGGAATGGCCCCTTGTATTTACCGGCGATTATCTCAGTTTCTGCTTGCCTGGCCTGCGCGAGGGCATGTTCAGCCGTTACTGTGATGTAGGCGTTGACCACGGGGTTCAGGGTTGCAATGCGGTCAAGGTAGGATTGCGTTAGTTCCACAGGCGATAGGCGTTTGGCGGCAATCTCCGCTGCGGCCTGGGCTACGCTGAGGTAATACAGTTCAGTGTTGGGCATCAGGATTCTCCTGTTTTATATTTGGGGTGAGAGCGAGTTCTATCTCCTCTAATACCCAAGGGTCGGTTTCCGTTTCCTGAGCAGCTAGCAACGCTCTTTCGACTTCAGTCCCACCGATTTGCCCAAGCGCCCAGGCAGCGTGGCCACGCACGAGAGCTGAGGCGTCCAGCAATGCTATCACCAATGATGGAATAGCTCCTGCATCACCAAGGTTGCCAAGTACCACACAGGCGTTGCGGCGTAGTCCCTCCCAAGTGGCCCGGCGTATCGGGTTTCCCTGAAACCTCGCTCGAAAAGACTCCTCGTCCAGGGCCAGCACCGATATCGGGTCAAGGGATGACCAATCCGGGTTGGGAGCGAAGGCATCGTCGCCTACGGTCTTTCCTCGCACCGTGTTGACCGGGCAGACATCCTGACAAAGATCGCAGCCGAAAATCCAATCGGCAATGAGCGGTCGCAACTCCCGGGGGATGGGGCCACGGTGTTCTATGGTCAGGTAGGAGATGCACCGGTTGCTATCAATGACGTAGGGCGCCACGATTGCGCCGGTGGGGCAGGCTGGCATGCACTTGGTGCAGGAGCCGCAGGACTTCTGGGATGGGGCGTCCGGGACAAGTTCTAAGTCTGTGATTATCTGGCCCAGGAACGTCCATGAACCGACCTCTGTGAGAATCATGGTGTTCTTGCCAAAGAAACCCACACCTGCGCGATGTGCGACTGATCTGTCCATCATTGGGCCGTCGTCCACGTAGACCTTGTGGGCAATGGGATGCTCTAACTGCTGTGAGAGTTTGGCTACAAGTTGCTTTAGGCGTTTTTTGAGCACGTTGTGGTAGTCACGACCCCAGGCGTACCGTGCAACCCTGCCGCTACCGCGAGTCCCAGTCTGCTCTGAGTAATAACTTGCTGCTATGGAAATGATGGAGCGCGCGCCGGGGAGTATTGTAGTTGGGTGCGCCCCACGCTGAATACGTTCCTCCGTGTACCAGGGCAGGTTGCCCATAAGGCCGTCACCCAGTCTGGCTGATGCGACTTTCGCCTCTTCCGTGAAGGGCTCCGCAGAGGTGACGCCGACTATCGTCAGTCCAAGGTCTTTTGCGCAGGCGTCAAGCTGACTACGAAGGGCTTTTGCGCGGATTAATGTGGAGTTCTGCATTGCGTGTTCAGCATAGTGGGCATTGATGCTGGGTGGCAAGTTGATAGGGGCGTAGCTGAACGGCAGGGAATTCCGTGCTATAATTCCTTTGAAAAGAGGGGATATAGCTCAGCTGGGAGAGCGCTGCGTTCGCAACGCAGAGGTCGGGGGTTCGAATCCCCCTATCTCCACAGAGCCCCTGTAGCTCAGAGGATAGAGCGCCTCCGTCCTAAGGAGGGCGCCGGGGGTTCGAATCCCTCCAGGGGCACCACTTTTCATACGTGTAGGAGCGTAGCTCAGTTGGTAGAGCGTCGGTCTCCAAAACCGAATGTCCGGGGTTCGAATCCTCGCGCTCCTGCCAGAAGAAAACGAGCCCGTCCCGATTATCGGGACGGGCTTTTCTTTTTGTGTGGTGCCGCTGGTTGGGTGCGCGGCCCGGCCCGCATAGCTTGACACCGGTTGGCTTGGAAACTACAGTCGCGTTATAGCATCTAAGCCGTGTGTCAGGGAGAATGAACATATGCTGAAGACCGAATGTGACCACGCTGGCCAAATTGTAGAGGGCGTGGAGCCTAAAGCAGCAGCGTGCGAGACGTGCGGGATTGAAGGCCCGTTGCGAATGTGCGCCACCTGCGGGTACGTTGGCTGCTGCGAGTCCAAGAACTCCCATGACACTGACCATTGGCAGGAGACCGGTCACGCCATCATCATGAGAATGCCAATCAACGCTGATTCTTTTACGTATTGCTACGAGCACAAGGACTATTTAAAGTAGCAGGGGGATTCCAATGCGGGGCGTTTGGCCCTGGAAAGGAGATTACCTATGTCAATGTTGAAGACTGCGTGTGAGCATGCCGACCAGATTGTGGAAGACATGCAGCCTCGAGCGACATTGTGCGAAGAGTGCGGTTCTGAAGGTCCTCTCCGCTTTTGCGCTACCTGCGGCTACGTAGGATGCTGAGAGTCCTTAGCCTCCCATGACACGGAGCACTGGAAGAAGACTGGACACGCGATTATTCGCAAGATGCCGTTTACTGAAGAGTCTTTCACCTGGTGCTACGAACATCAGGAATACCTGAAGTAGCTACCGTGTCAAAATGAGGCAAGCAGGGTCTGGGACTCTGCACGAAGATTGTTTAGACAACAGACACCTCCGTTATCGGAGGTGTCTTGTTTTGGTTAGGGGTTAGGCTGTGGTGGCAAGGGCTAGGCCAAAATACCGTAGCGGGTCTGTGTACCACGTATCCAGATTCATACCAGCCTCCTGGAGCATGGCTGTAGCGGTGGTCTGGGTGAACTTATGGGAACTCTCTGTCCAGATGGACTCGCCTTTGGCTATCTCCACCGTCATGTCCAGGTCAGTAATGTGCACGGTCTGGGCCGATTGCGCATAGAGGTGCATCTCTATCCTGTCCAGATCATGGTTGTAGTGGGAGCGATGCCGGAACTCATCCACGTTGAAATCAGCGTGCAATGCGTTGTTGATGGCTTTGAGCACGTTGAGGTTGAAAGCTGCCGTTACCCCTCCCGCATCGTTGTATGCGGCCTCCAGCACGGCAACGTCCTTGATTTGATCCATTCCCAACAGGAGGTAATCCCCCGGGGCTAGCATCTTCCGAATCTCGCGGAGGAGCGCTAGACGGTCGGCGGGCTCAAGGTTCCCGATGGTGCTGCCGATAAAGAGTACTAGGCGCTTCCCCACGGCAGGCGGAACCAAGCCCAAGTGTCGCTCAAAATCGCCGATGACGCCGTGGAGCTGCATGTCCGGGTAGCGTTGCTCCAGCTCGACGCAAGCGCTTTCAACGATTGTCTGGCTGACATCAAAGGGTACGTACCGGGTTAACGTCTTTGCATTGTAGCCTGCGTCCAGGAGCATCCTAGTCTTGGTGGAAGAACCGGAACCAAGCTCCACCACCTCCTTGGGCGCTACACGCTCCATCACCTCAGTGGCAATGGTTGTGAGAATGCTGAGTTCTGTGCGGGTGGGGTAATACTCTGGTGCCTCTGTGACCTGTTCAAAGAGCAGGGACCCCTCGGCATCGTAGAGGAATTTAGGGAGCAGGAGTTTCTGGGGTGCGCTGAGGCCTCGTCGGACATCATCCGCAATGGAATCCAGCAAACCGTGCTCGCTCAAATGGACATCAATAGGGAACCCTGGCATGACGCCTCCGATGTTGTGTTTCCGGTTCGACCGATTTCACCTGCATAGCAGCATCGGGCGGCGGAACAGTGTTTTGGGTGACTAGAAATAAGGTAGGGGGCGGACATCAGCCTCGTCAACAGTGCCCTACGTTAGGCTTCTACTTCTGGAACAACTTTTCGTGCAGAGACTATGTATACCGGGTCTAACGGCGTCCCCAGCTTTGGACTGATGTCTAACATCTTTGGTTGTTCCCACCCACCGGATACCGCGAAATAGGATGTGAGGAGCTGACCCCGTTGAAAATCGTCCAGGGCCTTCCACGCAGCTACGGCCTTGGTGGCGAACATGCGGTTGGAGTAGATGATGTGGAAGGTGCCATGGTCCTCTAGTACCCGGTTAACCTCTTGAAAAACCTCAATGGGCTTTGTCAGGTACTGGGCGGAAACCGTGATTACCGCAGCATGCATGCAGGAGTCCCTAAAGGGTAGGCCGGGGAGGGTGTTGATGTCCTGGACGATACGGTGATCCAGCTGCGGGTTCTCCGCCAACTCTACAGCGTTGAGCCCAAGGCCAACCAACTGCTCCTTCACAAAGTCTTCAGGCAGATGGGTGCGCCAGCTGCTCATCAGGTCAAGTATTAGTCCGTCATGGGGTAGGGCTTCACTAAAATACTCGCCAATGGCAGCTATGGCGTGCTCGTCTATGTGCACCAGCAGTCGAGGCTCCTTGTAAAACAGGGAGTCGTCGGATTCGTCCTCTCGTTGAAAGAACTCTGGTCGGAAGGGGTTTTCAGATGCTTCTGTCATAGTAGTAGAACCATCGTACTGAATTGCGAGGCTAGGGTAAACCCTGGATAGGGTCTAGGACGCTAAGCCTCGCCTCTGAACCCGGCTTCCTGGTGTTTATCTGTGACGAGTATCAGATAAATGACTGGAAGGTAGGGATTCTGTGGCCCGTTTTCAGGTACTCACACATTGACATGAGGCAACTCAGAATGGGAAGATGGCTATGGAGCCAACGCCTCATTGGTTCTGACTTGTTTGTAGCTTGAGCGCTGCCCAGGTGGTGGAATTGGTAGACACGCGGTCTTGAGGGGGCCGTGGGGCAACCTGTGTGGGTTCGAGTCCCGCCCTGGGCACCAGAATCTCCAAGGCGACGTAGCCAAGTGGTTAAGGCGAGGGTCTGCAAAACCCTTATTCGGCGGTTCGACTCCGCCCGTCGCCTCCAATCAGATTTCCTCTAGCACTATCTATCGTTGCTGCAGTCTCACGCCCACGATAGAATGTTGTTGTGCTCAGGTGATAGGCCGAGGTGGCGGAATGGTAGACGCGGCGGACTTAAAATCCTCTATCCGCAAGGGTGTGTGGGTTCGAATCCCACCCTCGGCACCTCTAGCTAATCCATAGTTGAGAGAGCAGGAAAACCCTGCTCTCTTTTGCTGTCAATTAGTAAGCGTTTACAGCCTATCGTGAGGTTGAGTGATTCAACCGACCCTCGTCTTGATTATGCAGATCTTCCCTATCAGCAACGCTTGTACAGAGCACACCAAGAGCCATAGGGACGCACAGAGAGCTGGGGTATCCCAAACCGTAAGGGGTATAGAAGAGGTGGAATGTGATTAGGGATAGGTCAACCGTGCCTATATTTGATGTAGTGCTTATTTCGCCTGAGATACCTCAAAATACGGGGAATATCATTCGTCTTTGTGCGAATGTCGGCGCTTGCCTGCATCTTGTTAAGCCATTGGGGTTTAGTTTGGATGACCCGCGATTGAAGCGTGCGTCTTTAGATTATTCTGATATTGTAAATATTGTTGTGCATGAATCATCAGCTCAATTATTTAGTTCCCGTATGATTAACCGCGTTTTCGCCGCGACGACGAAAGGTTCCGTAACGTACACTCAGCCAAACTATCAACTTGGCGACACCATTGTTTTGGGTCGGGAAAGCCTTGGCCTAAGTGATGACATCATCGAGAACGTTCTACCTGAAAATAGAGTCCGTATACCAATGCAACCTGCGAATCGTAGCCTTAATTTATCAAATGCAGCTGCAATTATTGTTTATGAAATGTGGAGACAACTCGAATTTCATGGAGCATCATCGCTAATTGACGATAATAAGTCTTATTTTGTATAAAATCACTTAAAGCTAAAGGCTCGATGTCTGTCAGGCCTCTTTTTCGTACCTCTTGGGGACAGTTTGGACACAATAACTTTTACTATGTTGCTATGGAAGAAAGCCATCACAAAACCAAATCTCTATTCTAGAGAATGTATCGCTAATGTAGGTAATAATGCAGGTAAATCCCGAGGCATAATCTTGAATAAATACCCGTGATCCCTAACTGTTTTTTGCGTTTCATCTTTGGCATGCATCGTGTAATCCAGTGATATCACCTCAACTGCTATTAATGTTTCCAAATTGTTCAGGATTGGTAAGTATGTGTGCTCGACGTTAACGTAGTGAAATTCCTCACGTCCATTAGCCAGCTGGGATAATGCACTTACCTAAAAGGTTTCTTTATGCTTCTGTACTAAGCTTTCGCGAAGGCCCTCCATTTCCCCACTCTATTTCCTTACTCGAACACCTATTGAGACATCTCCTGTCGACCTGTACAATTCGGCCCAATTAAACAGTGATTTATATGCAACTCCTAAGGGGCATTAATATGCAGTTAAAGGATAAAGTCGTTATTGTTACAGGGGCCGCTACCCACATTGGGCAGGCTTACGCGGTACGGCTCGCGCAGGAAGGCGCGAAAGTGGTCGCCTGCGACATCCTTGATTGCGGCACCACCGCAGAGATGGTGATGGAGACTGGCGGAGAAGTATTGCCCCTCATCACGGATGTGACCAAGGAAGAAGACACCATTGAAATGGCCCGAAAGACCGTGGAACGATTCGGGCGCATTGACTGTATTGTGAACAACGCCGGCATCTTCGATGGACTGACGGCCAGGCCCATGATGGACGTGGACATGGCAGAGTGGGACAAAGTCTATGAGGTGAACGTCAAAGGAATGTTCCTGTGCTGCCGCGCAGTGTTCCCTTACATGAAAGCGCAAGGCGGCGGGAAGATCATCAACGTCGGTTCTGGCATCTGGCTCCAGGGCAGCCCAGGCATTCCCCACTATGTTTCATCAAAGGCCGCTGTCATGGGCCTGACCCGCACGCTGGCAAAGGAACTGGGTCAGTTCAACATCAACGTGAACACTCTGGCGCCAGGCGGCACCGACAGCGGCGCAAAGATTGGACGGGGCGATGACGCCCCTGTAGCCCCTAGCAGAGCAGGCCGGTCCATCCCTCGAATCGAAACCCCAGAGGACCTGACGGGAACAATGGTGTTTCTTGCTTCTGAAGACAGCAATTTCATCACCGGACAGATGATTACCATCAACGGCGGAGATGCCCTGCATTAAGGCATCGTCGGCGATGTAACATCCAGAACTTCGTTAACAGAATTTTTATTTCCGTATGATGAAATTGATTGCTTCGTTTCTCCAAACCTCACGTAGTCCAACGCGTTGAATCTTACCAATCATGGACATACTGACCTCCTCATGTAGATGCTTATGCGGGTCAAGGATCTCCAGTTGTATCTAATCGCCCCATTGGTTTAGCCTCTATTAGGGCCGCGCCTATCAAGGCCACCAGAAGAATTCTGCTGGCCTTGAGGCCCAACATTGCCTGCCGCGACAGGGGTTCCTTTATAACAACCAACTGTGTAGGGATATTCTAAGGTTGCATGGTAGTGATATCCCAGTTCACCATGTTGATGACCATGGCATAAGTCTAAATCCTCATTAGACATTTCAATTCCACCTTCGCCCTTGTAACCATATATTGGGAACCCATCATTGATATATCCGACTAATCCCGAATGGACGCCCTTCAGAAGGTTATTGTCTAGTCGTTCCGGAATGAAATGGTAGTGGTAATTAGTTCCGGCTGGGTGCCCACCGAATACATCGACGATTTCGTGCGCTACCGCATCATTTCCGCGCCCATCCGCTGCGTTATAAATTGCCACCCCATTCTTCGTCACGCCGATTGCGCCCAACGAAACACAGGTTGGGGATGGGGCTTCGGAAGGGCTAACGGAATAGGTAAACGAAGACCTCTTTGCATCTGGGATTCCGGGGTTTCCATCTATCGCAGTAAACGCTTGGTAGTTAGTCATAGGCCAGTCTCCAATCTTCCCATCCACTGGCAGGTTATTTATATTTATTTGGCGATTTTCATCGGAGAGCGTTTCGGTGTAAATTCCACTTTCAGGGCTAAATGTTCCTTCGGGCAACCAGATTTTGTCGAGGAAATTCCAGACATTCTCCGTAAAAGAAATCCAGGTAAGCTTACCTACTCTTGAACCAGGAGCATTGGGGTTCTTCTCGTTACAAGAATACAGATATCCATTTTGAGGCGCAGATGTCGTCAAGTAGTCATCGCCTAATTTTAATTTAGTGCAATCAGGCCCTTGGTTATTACCGCAAAGTGCCGACGTAATTTCGAATTGGGATCCGCCGCTTGGCGAAACAGTATTGGATTCTACCGGCTCAGAAGTTGCGTTGGTACTAGTGGTTTGGGATCCATCCACGTTTCCATTGCTACTAGGCGGTTGGGACTCCTCCCTAATTACTTTGTTAATCAGCATCAAAAGTTCACCCCTTGAAGGAGGAGGGCCCTGTAGGCCAGGCGGCCCTTGGATCCCTTGTTCTCCCCGCGACCCCGGGGGGCCTTGTTGGCCGGAAGCACCCTGTTCTCCTTGAGGACCAGTAGCAACTGCTGGACCTTTAGCCTCTGATAACCTCTGCGGTCCAGGACTCCCAGTACATGAAGTTCCGACTATAAATAATGTTGCCATCAAGAAAAATAATATTTTCATAACTGGAGTATGTACCCCTTTAATCTAATTAACTTCACAGGTATAACAATGTAAGTAACTTATAGAAGTTAGCCAACCCCTGCGAGCTTCTCTAAATTACGTGGGGAGGGGGGAACTCGATGAGAAAACTGGCTAGCTTCCCCTAGGGTTTGAGCCTCAAGGCCTAGCCCATTAAGGATAGGCTAGATTTGGCATTTGTCTGAAGTTAGAGAACACAGATGGGGACCATTTAATTCAGTGAATTTCTAAACGTGGTTACGGAGCATTAATTCTTCAGGATAGGGACTCAAGTAAACTTGCTGATTGACCCATTCGGGCACCCGATTGCGACTAAGATGATGACGTAATAGTATAAGCGGAACAATCAAAGGTAGACGCTCTATGCGATAGGCTTCGATAAGATCAAGCAATTCTTGCTTATCTTCTGTAGAGAGGTCGCGCTTTAGATAACCTATCAAGTGATGTAACACATTAGTATTTCTTTTGGGGTTCGCAATACATCGCAGGCAATCTGTCATCAATCTTGAATACTGTGCTGTGAGTTGCTTCCAAGGTAGTACGCCCGCCTTTGCTACAAGTTGGCCAGCTTCCCGATAATACTTGTTGCTGTGGGCCATGAAGGTCAACTTATGAGCGGTATGGAATTGAACTAGGCCATTTGGTGTGGGGTTTGTCTCTAACATACGGCGCCAACGCCTTCGAGTAAAAATCTGTTCGATGAAATTCTCACGGATACGCGAATCGTGGAGTCGCCCGTTTTCCTCTACCGGCAGATCCCATATGTTCTCCGTGAGAGTCCGAGCAAAAATACCGACACCATTTCTAACAGCTATTGGATTATTGTCTGGATATACACGGACTCGATGCAATCCGCAACTTGGGGAGTCTTTAGCAAAAACAAAACCATCAAGGTTCATGTCTGACAACTCTATGACGCGTCGTTCAGCCCAATTGATCATGTTCATGGTATGGTCCTCGCCAGATCTAGACCCAATTAATCTAGGATCCGTAGAATTCCCAGTCAGCCGAATTTCTTCACGTGGTACGCCCATCCCCATTTCTACCTCGGGGCATACCGGAACCCACTCAACGTACTTTGAAAAAATGCCCATCAAAAAGGAATCATTAAGGTGCCCCCCGTTGTATCGAACCTTTTGGCCCGTGAGACAGGCACTCATGCCTATTCGAACGCTTAACTCCATGGGGATCCTCCTAGTGTTCAAGGAAAAAATGTTCTAGGTTGAAGAATGCCGGACCAAACTCGAGAGAGAAACCTCCAAGGCGTCAGCAATCTTAGATAGTGCTCCCAATGTAAGATTTTGTCTCCCGTTTTCTACCAAGCTTATGTACGTGCGATCTAATTCAGAGTGGTCTGCGAGTTCTTGTTGTGTCATTTGAAGTTGTGTGCGGAAGGCCCTAATTTGGATGCCTATAACAATGAGATGGCTTTCAAAATCAATTTTCTCATTTGCTAATCCGACGATTTTTCTGGCTTCTTTGATTCCTTCAACTGCGTCTTTCGCAATTCCATGCACACCTAATACCGACCAGTCGGCATTGATGTGTTCCAAAAATGATCCGCCTAGTAGCACTTTTGATGAAAGTCCTTGCTCCCTGAGAGTCTCAACAATCTGTTTTGTTTTTGATTGAGAACTTGGCATCGTGCATGAAAGCGCTAAAAGATCAACCCGTCTAGCCCTGATAAAGTCAATCAAGTCGGGTACTGGCATAGGGTCGATTAAGACATCAACCGTCCAGCCATCCATAAGCAAAAAATCGGCAAACATTCTTGCACCAATGGTATGGTGCTCATCTTCAAGAACTGCAATTGCAGCCCGGACCCCTAGATGTCCACGGGGTTTCATTTCATGCCGAAAGTGCTCCATTACCCCTGTGGTTATGGATGTGGCTAGGTGTTCTTGTGCTATGTTGAGTACTCCTGCAAGCCACATTTCACCTAAGGAAACCTGAGCAGGTGCTAAAACGTCAATGTAAAGCTGGCTAATGCTAATCCGGTTCTTCAGTGCATCAACCATGAGAGCAAGGGCTAGTTCTTGCTCTCCGCCAGCAATTGCGTCCAAGTACTTATTTCTTAATTCTTCTATATGATTCTCAATCGCCACTTCACCTCAACTCTAATAATGATGTTTATATTTGACATTAAATAATATTATGTTATTGTTATTCTGCATATATGCTAAATATAATCAACGAAAGGCAATATTATGATAAATATATAGAACATTAATGTCAATTGAAAAGCCATTGCTGTTGAAGAGAATAATGGAAATGTCGCTGGAATAAATTCAGTGGCGAATTGATTGGACCTCACTACCTAGATGGTGGATGCAACAAGTGTTTAATAGGTGGCGCAATCAGTGGTGTTGGCAGGGTGTTACATAAGAGTCCGAAGTGTCAAACCAGTCCAAAACGTAATGAATTACTAATATACAAATCAAACATATGAAAAGGAAAAAACTATGGAATTAGCTCAATCAATCGGAATTATTTTAGCTTTTGTTGGCGCGTTAAATTGGGGGCTTGTTGGGATAGCAAAATTTGATTTAGTGGCGTTAATTGGTGGTGGCCTCAAATTTGGGGAAACGAATGTGTTCACCCGTGCCATCTATATCGCAGTAATGGCCGCAGGGGTATTAGCGGTTACGTCGTTGTTTTAAGGGGAATAATCAACATGAGGGCCTGTAGAGGAGTTCGGGTTCGCCTTCAGAACCTCTACAGGCTTCTGTCTCCAGTTGATTGACAAGGGTCTTATTTTGCAGAAAGGATTCACACAGATGAAATGGTTTATTGAAGCTAACGATCGCTGCTACGAAGATTCAACAGGTGTAGAGAACTTCGTTAAAAGGATGGAGCTTGAGTTCAGAAATGGCGGTCCTCCGATCGAAGGGTTTCATTTTCTCAACTCGCCATTTGAGATGCTTGATTACAGCCGAGAAATAGAGAATGAAGTCAGGACTAATCCACAGAATGCCGATCTCTACGTAGGTTTTCAAACTTACAAAAAAGTGACCAATGGAATTTTAAACCGCTATAGCGACCTCCTCGGCGCTGGGGTAAAAATCGTCGGTTTTGGAGAGGGAGTATCTCCGTTCCCTTCGATTCATAACGGATTGGAATGGATACCTCTTAAGCGGGACGTGGATGCGTTGGAGAACCAATGGTATCTCGTTTCGCTGCTACCCACGCCGATTGCTTTTGTCGGTTGGGAGACCTCCCCTGCAAAAAACTTCGGCATTGGTGGTTTGTCAACTCCTGGTAAACGGTTTAAAGGATTTGTTACGAATGATTTAAGAGTCGTTGAGGGTATAGTCGATCACCTAGAGTCTCTGCGACCAACAAAAACCCCTACAGTAATGTGGGAACCCTCCGCTGATGGCCAAGATAAACCGGTTATCAACAGAATTTTAACTATTACTCATAGTAAGCAATCTTCCGAATTACTTGCCTTACAATCGAGTGCGGTAGCGATTGCCTTGTCTCAAGGGGCTGACATGCTTCTCTATGAAATGTCAGCTGCTTCTTACTTAATCAGTCCCTATCCTGAAGGGGACAAGGGGAGGTGGCTAAGGCCGTTAGATGCGCAAGAACTGACTCGTTTTGGTAGGGGAGAGGTCACGAGTCAACTGAACGAGATTAAATCCAAAGGTGTTCAAGTAAAGGCCATACTTCCAGCGACTCATGGGTTTAAACATCTTGCAGAGTGGGCAGAAAAAGAAGAGGTAGACCTAATTATTCTTCCTTCTTCGCTTGTAAACTCTAACTTACTTAATCGCCTCCGGGGCTATAACCTGACATCCTTGCTTGAGCATTCAAAAAAGAGAATCATTGTACTGGAGCCTGATGGCGATATATGGCAAGCGAATGAAGGAACTACGGAAAGAATCGGTGTCTCTAAATCAAAGGTTGAAATTTAGATGTTCAAGAATTGATCCGACCCATTAAGCCTGATCACCCCACAGGCAGAACGTGCGCCTCCGCAACCTTATACTAGGCGGTTTTGTCCTGAACCTTGATGGTTGCCGTTTCTGTTATGGTTTTTGTACACCTCTGGATGCCCTAGAGCGTAGGAGGTAAGTACCCAAAATATTTCAAACCTACTCATTCCTGGGGGACGCGAACCGATGCACTCCCGGGTGCTACCTTTTGACAGGCACCATGACAGCTAGATACAGAGATAGCCTACAATGCGTTTACCTGATGGATTTCGATCATGAGCAGTTATGAAATCGACTCCATCCGACGATTTCTACAACCTTAACGGAGGCAATTTTTGAGTTTTCTTACCGCAATCGCCTTGCGACGGCAATCAGTGACAGTTTTACTGATCATCATGGTACTGATAGGAGGGGTCTTCACTTTTAGAAACCTTCCAGTAGAACTCTTCCCTGAAATTGAGTTTCCCCTAATCACTGTTTCCACCTTCTACCCTTCGGCAAACCCAGAGGCAGTGGTTCGTGATGTTACCGAACCCATAGAGAACGCCATCTTAGGAATAGATGGCGTTGAAAGCGTCCAGACCACCTCTTCAGAGAACCGCTCAGTTGTACTAGTTAATTTCACGTTCGGCATCGATATGAACGAAGCTGAGCGGACGATAACGAGTAATATTTCCAGCATTCAGTTCCCGGAATTGGTCCAGAAACCTAAAATCGGCCGAATTAATCCAAACAATTTTCCTGTCATCCAACTGAGCATCCTTGGGGATCGTGATATATCCGAACTCCAAAATATAGTTGCTGCAAGTGTTATACCTGCAATTGAACAAATAAAAGGCGTATTCAGCTTAGAAATCACTGGAGATGTACGCCGACAAGTGATGATTACCGTCGACCCGGAGAAATTATCTACAACGGGGCTCTCACTTTTCCAGGTGTCGAATGCCTTACGAGAAAATAACGTTAACGTTCCTGCCGGCGCGATAGCGTCTGTGGGGCAGACATTCCCTGTCCGAACCACCAACATCTACAACTCCTTGGAATCAATTAGTAATTTGATTGTCGGGGTTACAAATATTTCGGAATCACCCAAACCTAATCCTGTTCTGCTTTCCGATGTCGCGACAATTGTCGTCGCCCCAGGTGGAGCATCAAGTGTCTCCCGTACCAACGGCGCACCTAGCCTAGGCATTGGCGTCCTAAAAGATCCTGACGCGAATACTGTTGACGTAACAGAGGGTATCCTCAGAGCATTGGGAGTAGTTCAAGCTACCTTGCCATCGGATGTTCAAATAGTCACGTTGACCAATGATGGGCCGGAAATTAAAGCCCAGTTAGATGCACTGCTCCAAGAAGCTCTGCTGGGGTTCCTCTTTGCAATTATTGCTGTATTTATTTTCCTCATTAACCTTCGGCCAACAATCCTTAGAGGGCTGGGTCTGACTCTTCGGCCAACAGTAATCATTACGATGTCGATTCCGCTCAGTATTTTCATGGGTATTTTGCTTATGGGCTTCCAAGGCATGACGTTGAATTTCATGACGCTGGGCGGACTTGCTATCGCAATCGGAAGGGTGGTAGACGACAGCATTGTAGTGCTGGAGAACATCTACAGACATCTCCAACGTGATGAGGAAAGATGGCGTGTCGCGTTGGACGCGACGCGAGAAGTAGCTCCTGCTATCACCGCATCCACTCTCACAACCATTGCTGTATTCGTACCGTTGGGTTTCATTCAAGGACTAGTTGGTTCATTTTTCCTCCCCTTCGCCATGACTGTGAGTTTTTGCCTATTGGCCTCACTACTGGTGTCTTTGACCGCCGTACCTGTGCTAGGTGCGATCTTCCTCAGACCTGGAGACTTGTCCGATGAGGCAATAACTGAGAATGACGTCACGATTCCAAACAACTGGATACATCGGTTGTACACCCCTTCATTGCTTTGGGCATTGCGTCATCGAGCGGCCACCCTAATCACCGCTTTTTCTCTCGTTATTGCAAGCTTAGGCCTTACGTTCTTTATTCCTGTAACCCTTTTCCCGAGTGACGGGAATCAATTCCTGACCGTACAGATGTCTCTACCAGTGGGGACATCTATTGATAGAACTTTTGCTGAAGTTGATATGGTGGAGGCTGAATTAGCAGATCTCTCAACAAGGGGTTTGGTGGAAATATACAATACGACTGTTGGCGCTCCGTCGGAGACATTTGGCAGGGGGACCCAACTCACTGGTGGCTTTAACGAAGCAAATATCTTCATTCGGCTGGCTAAAAATGCTCCGAATAACCTCGAGAAAGACCTACGAGACAAGTTCCCCTCAAATGACCAGCGAATCGTCACGGTCACTGCACTGCAAGACGGCCCCCCATCCGCAGGTGTAGAAATCATGATTACTGGCAGTGATTACCCGTCTGTCTCGTCAGTAACGAAACAACTTTCTGAGGAAATTAGGGGAATTGATGGCATCGTCAATCTTTTCACCGAAGTTGCGACTGCTCGTGATGAAATTGTGATAAATGTCGATCCCGGATCGGCCATTGCTTTAGGGCTATCGGCTAGGAATGTGGCTCTCCAGGTTAATCAATATTTAGTGGGCCAGACCGTGGCCCAGATGAACCTTGAGGGTACTCCCACAGACATAATTCTTCGAGGACGAGCAGATACAGTAAATGATATTGATGCTGTTCGGAATTTAAGCATTGTTGGCCGAGCAGGTTCAGCGATGTTAGGGAACATCGCTAACGTCAGCTTCCAAAAGGGTCCAGTCTCTATTAGCCGCACGAACGGTGTACGGTCAGCTAGCATCAGAGGCTTAATAACGGATAAAGATACCCAAGCCATTGGACGTAACATTCAAGATCGTATCGATGCTCTTATTCTTCCTTTAGGCGTGGAAATCACCACAGGCGGGATTTTCAATCAAATTGCTGAGGGATTTCAGGATATCTTTCTAGCAATGGCAATTGGCATTGCTTTGGTGTACTTAGTCATGGTTGCCAGCTTAGGATCCCTGAGGAACCCCTTCATCATTGTGATGAGCCTGCCACTAGCGCTCATTGGCGCGCTGGTGGCTCTCTTAATCACGGGGAGAACGCTTGGTCTTCCAGCTATGATGGGAATTCTTATCCTAGTAGGTCTGGTAGTTACCAACGCTATCGTACTCATCGCGTTTGTTGAGCAATTGAGAGAAAGAGGAGCCAGCTTGCAGGATGCCTTGGTCCAAGGTGGAAAGGTCCGTCTTCGCCCCATCTTAATGACGGCGTTCACCACTAGTTTTGCGTTGATCCCGCTAGCAGCTTTCGGGGGAGATGAGGGAGGTATCATCGGTGCTGAACTAGCTACCGTGGTTATCGGAGGATTGGCCAGTTCCACATTCCTGACCTTAATCGTCGTACCCGTGATTTACATCATCATGCACCAGAGCATACCTAAATTATTCGAACGGGTTTTGCATAAGGGTAATGCACGAGCGTTATAGGGTAGCGATGGGATAGGATGCATAGGAAAAGGAATGGATGGAAGACCAACAGCTCAACAATGACGGGCACTGGCAACTCCATGAATCACCTTCTGATGGTAGTATGCGCGGAGGTGCTTCAGGTTTGGCCTGAAGCTAGTCTAGTAGCGTGAATAGCTGCGTTTCAGTCCTGTCCGGATTCCAATACGGGGACACCACTAGCCAACCAAGTCGGACTGAGTGCTTCGAATTCCCTTTTCTCAAAATTCCCTGAAGTATCTTTTTAGGCTAAACGTCCCCTTGCAACTTTCCCTGCAGATGTGGCAGGTATTGAAACATCTCCTCGCAAAAAAATACGTTCGAGATGTGAGAATTGGAGATGCTCCTAACATTTTTGATTTATTAACGTTTTCAAATTGAGACTAGAACTGCAAGGAGTAAGTAATGCAAAACCCAGCCGTTAATAGGTTAACTATTCCCGTGGCGTTAATTATTGTTGCTATGGCCATGGTCATCTCTAGCTTGATATTCGTGTTAATAGGAAACACAGAGACCGAAGGACAAGCCCCAGAGTTGGCAAATAATTCCATCGCAATGGAGGGTTCCTCACTTGACAATAACAGTCAATTTAATCGATTGCAGCGACAAAATTTCGGCCGCCATGCGAGGCCTAATCTCGGTAAATTGCGTGCTTTCATGGCTGAGAAAAAGGCAAGGTCAAACCCTCAGATTTTTGGTAAAGGCAAACCCGGTTTGAGTGGAGAGAAGAAAGGAAACATAAGGCCTCAGTTTTCTGGTAAAGGCAAACTGCGCCCAGACGGGGACAAGCCTTGATACTCCGATGAATAGCAATGAATAGCATGTGATAGTGTAGGGTTGCTTGGGAAAACGGATAGATTTTGAATGAAGGTTAACTCCTAAAATGCTAATGTTGATTAACAGCTACTCTTTTGTCGGGCTTGGATTGTTAATCGTTCTAATTGGGGCATTGATAAGTTGGCGCTTAGGGAGTCCAGTTTTGGTTGTGGTTACTGTTGCTGTGACACTCGTAGCTTTAGTTTCCTTTCAGTTAACGGCAAGCACGAAATTCAATACTGTTTCTAACGCAGAAAATTTTAATAGGGCTCTGGCGACTGGGAAACCAGTACTCCTTGAGTTGTACTCCAATTATTGAGTTGTATGCCTTAGGGCTAAGCCTGAGGTGGACAGGCTAGAATGGGAACTGAAAGACTCATTCCTCGTCATTAGAATCAACGTTATTTCAGATTTAGGTAAGGGTCTTCGATCAAGATATAAAACAGGAGTGGTTCCGACGTTTATTGTTTTTGATAACGTTGGGAAAGAGGCTTGGAGACATAGTGGGAGCGTGCCTGACTTAGAGGAAATTTTGATTTTGGGTTTGGAGATAAAGAATAATTAAATTAAAACTCTTGCATACCTAATCTTGGGAAGCCCTTGTATTTTATCGCGGTGGGATTAATCCCGTTGGATTAATCTCGAGAGAATAAATTTCCACAAAAATATAAGAATGGGGATGATTATCATCATCCAGCATTTGCAGTTACGTATAATATGAGCACCTAAAATAGATTTAACGAGTGGTTCATGAGTATCACTGCAGTAGTAGCGTTGAAGATCGCTGATTTTGAAATTTGTGAAGTAGCGTTCAACTCAAGAGAGAATGTGCGTGTAGCAGCTGGAATCGATGTCAAAGGATATCGGGATATAGACAATGCGAACCGGGTCGGCGCAATTGGAATCGTGCCGTCAAAGGAAGCTTTGTTCAGGTTTATGCCTAGTCCGGAACAACAAGAAGCAATGAAAATTACGGAGGTTTAAGGCCCGCTCGATGTTACTTTTTTAAAAGGGTAAAGTGATACGCTGGAGGGCTTCCTTTCCATGGCTCTAGGGTGTCAGATCAACAGCGGCTCCCCACTGAATATATCGCTTTGGTGCCTTCGTAGACATACCGAGCAAAACCGGAGTATTGTCAACGAGTTGGACATACCATATCCCATCACCCTTGTCATCCGCGATTAGCTTCCACTAGGCGGCATACCCGTTGCAGCCTGTGTCTGTGCGCAGCATCCCCTGCACAAGGCCTATAACCTCTCCTTCTGAGTACTGCGGCACGTCCGATACTGGCTGTGGTGGGACTGCTGCCTCAGAGAAGCACGCTGCGCGCTAGAGTAGTCCGAACTCCCTCGCCACTAGCTCGTAAGAACGGATACGGTCTGTCAGCGCATGTGTAATCGAAACGATTCCTACATCCGTCGTCTCGTATCGCTCAGACGCTGCCAGTATCCCCGCTTTAACATGTTCAGGGTCGCCGTCTATACACCCGCCCACGTACGCTTGAACGTGCGCCCTCGCGGCTTCTGTCAACGGCTTTGCGATGGCCTCTTCGGGGGGCAAAAGACCTTCCCCTATTTCCTCGCCTTGGGCCGCCAACACTCGCCGAGCGCGATTAAAATTCCGAGTAGCGGACACCCGTTTGGCCTCTTCCTCGGTAGGCGCGCAAATTACCTGGACGGTCACATTCAGGCGTGGCGCCTCACACAACGCCGATGGCTTAAACTCCCGTCGGTACAACTCGGCTACCGTCGGCCCGTGGCCGCTCGTCGTTCCAAAGAAATCGGCGAACGCGAATGGCAAACCCAGCTGAGCCGCCAACCGAGCCGAATAGTCAGAAGATCCTAACAACCAGATTTCAGGTGCGGTCTCAGGTTTCAGACCAGGAGCCGCTTTAAGCGGCGCGAACGGGTGATCGGGTGGGAGTTCGTCGTACAGGTACCCTACTACGTCCACCACCTGCTGGGGGAACGTCTCAACATCGACTGGGCGCTTGGGGTAGGCCAATGCAAGCATCGTGCGCTGGTCGCTGCCGGGCGCACGGCCTATACCCAGATCCACCCGACCCGGGTAGAACGAGTCCAGCATCCTGAACTGCTCAGCGATCTTCAGCGCCGAGTAGTGGGTCAGCATCACTCCACCGCTGCCCACGCGTATGCGCGACGTATTAGCGAGTATCTGCCCGATTAGTATCTCTGGGCTCGTGCCAGCGAATGTTCCTGCACTGTGGTGCTCCGCCACCCAGAACCGGGCGTAGCCCAGCGCTTCCGTGGCTTTCGCTAACTCTACTGTATCCCGCAACGCGTGAGCGCCCGTCTCCCCGTGGCGCATGGGTGATTGGTCGACGACGCTAAGGATTAATTCAGACGACAGAACGCACCTCACTTGAACGATTTACCTTGCATAACTGACTGGCAGTGGGTTGGAGGAACAATACGCACCCAAGAATCTGGAGGACTATGGTTGCACCATCTCGTAGAACTCTATGGAACTCTCCTCTTGGAGCTCTTGGAGCTGTTCATATAATCCTCGAATTCCTTCAGGTTGTTTAGCGGCTTCGGCGTAGGGAGAGCCTAGGGTTTCTTGAGTCCAGTCCATGTAAACCGTGTTGCTGGGACCTGGTACGGTATAGCCACTCCAATACACCCTAGCTGTTGAACGCCCGATCTTCTCATACTCTTTCGCTAATTGAGAGATGATTTGGGCTGCCTTATAGGTGGTGCCTGGCTTGACCTTGAACACACGTCTAATTACGTACATCTCATACTTCTTCCTATCTAAGTATCCAGAACTTGCGCGGACTGCATTATATGTCAGGTTTACATTAAACTGCGGGGCTCAGACGCGCCCCCCGACTGTGAGGCCTATCGCACCCATGCTGGCACTTCTGGATGTCGAGGCCACTCTTCGTTGACATGGCTAGCCTGTGACCTACAGCAGAGGCATCTTGCTTGGTTGAGTTGACGAGATGCCTGAGGGACAAATGCAGAGTGGTCATCTCTCCCAGATAGATGCCTAACCCACCTTGCTACTATGGCAGGGGCGTGATGCTTGAGTCCTAGAGTTAACGACCTTCGAGAGCCCGTGGCCATCAGTACGATACCCTCCCTTGGCACTACAGGTTGGAAATGGAAAATAGGCACCCTAAATGGGATGCCTATTTTCGTTTTGACCGTTAAGTGAAATTCAAAAACGCTTGGAGAGATTACCTCTTTATGCCTGCCAGACGATTCTGAATGCCTTCTGTTGCCCATGGACCCCAGGGCATGGTGAAGAACTTGAAACCCTTATCCACATAGAAATTGGGATCCATGCCTGGTGGGATGAAATACATACCTGGTACCACTCCGTGTTTTTTGCAGGCAGCAGCAACTTTGTCCAACGCTTCTTGGTACGTATCGCACGGGTAATCAAGCGGCACTCCCAAATCGATGGAGAAATCTGATGGGCCAACTAACAGGACATCTATCCCTGGAACACTGAGTATCTCGTCTATATTATCTAGAGCTAGTTGAGTCTCAATCATTGGAATGATTAGAAGCTCCTCATTAACCATATCCATGTGACTGCGATAGTCTTTACTCTCGCCCCAGTCACCATGAACACCTGAGTTGCTGCGCTCACCAAGTGGGGAGTATCTGCAACTCCTCACTATAGCTGTGGCCTCTTCTTTTGTGTTGACCATGGGCACGATGATGCCTCTGGCACCGGCATCCAAAGCGAAGCAGATCAAATCTGCACGGTTTGAACTGACGCGGATGATTGGTGCTGCCTTCTTTCCGCGCATGGCTTGTAGGGCAGGGTTTAACTGTTTGATTTCCACAGGAGCGTGTTGGGTGTCGAATAGCAAGAAATCGAAACCGGAATCAGCCAACATGGCCATATCGCCAAACGGAGTCCCGGCTGTCCCAATAACGGTCTTCCCAGATTTTAAAAGATCTTTTACAACGTTCATTTTATAAAACCTCCTGAATGCATGATATATGGAGAAAAGCACTAGCTAAGGCTTATACTCCCCAGGGAATGATTGCTTCTTTGAGCGCCTTGTACCCGTCCAAGAACCCTGGACGATCTCCGGCGTACACTTTGTCAAAGGTTTCAAGGGCACTATCGAGCCACTTACGAAGCTCTGCGTTGTCCGGATTGGCGTCTAGATACGCGTCACGAATCAGGACAAAGTGTATTCGTGGGTCATAGGGCTGCTTGGTTCCGCCCACCCACTCGTCGCCATCCAGCAGGCGAAGAAGCATTGCGTCTGCAGAACCCAGTGTCTGTTCATGGATTGGTGGGCCTTCCATCCGATACATCACTGAGGTCATGTCGCGGCCATTCCCTGTTGTGTAACCCATTTCCGACCATACCTTTGACGTATTGATGTCTGTGCCAAGATGCTTGGCAACTTTTGCACCATACGCGCGCAGCGGATCAGAAATATCGGCCAAGAGGTCAGTGAGGCGGTCACCGTCCAGGTCCGTTGCTAGGACAATGGTGTCACGCTGTTCAATCAAGTCCCAGATCAATAGGCCGTAGTTGGTGTCAGCGATGTGTTGTTCAATGCGCCCGCCCCAGTTTTCCATGCCGTCCCTGAAATCCGCGGGGAGCAGGCTGGCAATGCGGTCGATGCTCTCTTTGTGCTCCTCATACGGGTCAACGGCATAACGGCGGCCAACCTGGAACTTGGTACCTTGCAGCAACCAAGAGTGCAGGCCAGCGTTGATGCCGTCTTCCATGGCCTGGGTGGGCTTCATGGCAACACGGCCAAGACGCCCTGTCTCATGAACCATCTTGAGAAAAAGTCGGTTTGCATATGCCATCTGAATACCGGGCGTATTCATTTCAGAGTGGACATTGCCTGTGGCATCCACTTCAAAACTCGCCTTGTTCTGAGAGTAGGGCAGGCATGGCATGGCACGGACCACCGTAATTGGACCGTAGGGACGTACATTGCAGTACACGCCGGCCTGGGTGCGTAGGGGCGCGTTTCCTGACTTACCTGCTACAACTACCCTATTGCCGTTCTTGTCATTTACGTAGGCGTCACCTGCAGTAGACCATTTGATTGATGTGCAGGGCATGTTGCCGAACCAGCCGAGTGATGCTAGTTCAGTATCCTGACGATACTGAGACCACATTGGCACTCCATAAAACGGAAGCCCCAGGATATCTGCCGCAGCAATAGTTCCCAGAAGCGCATAAGCATCTGTTAAAGAATGGGCTACGGGCTTAACCTTTCCGTCGTGGTTGCCACCCTTCCAAACCACTGCATCAGAATAGCCATCAGGCTTTACGTCAGCTGGTTCATAGAGCGCGGCTAGTTCACCAAACAGATCTCCACCGACGCTTTCCGTCTTTGCAATGGACAACAAATCAATCACTAGAACACCTCTCATTCGATAATCTCATAGAATTCTATAAAGTTGGATTCTATAGAGTTTTCTTCTTCTTGGCTAGAAAGCCCTTCGGGGCCGTTAAGTGCATTTGGTTTTGGGGAAATAGAGAGTTTGAGCATGAGAGGCGTCGCATCGTGATAGACTTAGTAAAGTAAGCAAGAGATACCATCGAGTTGCCGTGACGACTACTTAGGGACGTAAGGCCCGCTTCCCGCAAGGGAGCGTGGATTCAATGTCCCCCCTCGGCACCACTCTCAAACGATAGCCACGTTGTCTAACTGGTTGGCATCTAATCCAATAAAAGGGTCAATATGCTTAGTGCTGTCAATGTAGGGAAGACCTACGGTGATAAAACGCTGTTTGAAAACCTCACCATTAATATTGTGGACGGGCAGCGTATTGCGTTGATTGGGCCTAACGGCTCCGGAAAGACTACTTTCATGGACATTCTGGCAGGTCAAACTGCCGCAGACCTTGGAAGTGTATCCCGGAAGCGAGATATCACTATTGGATATCTGACGCAGGATATAGGCGTGGGTTCTGAAAAATCCCTCCTGGATGAGGTGCTTGAAGAACCTATTGAAGTAACTGCTCTCAGGATTAGAATTGCAACTGCCTATGAGGCTCTCTCCGTAGAAAAAGACGCGGATATTCAAAACCAGTTACTGGATGAACTGGGAAGTCTTGAGACGTCCTTGGAGGCCGCTGGCGGCATCTATAGAGAGCACGAGGCTGAGGCTATTCTTGCCGGGTTGGGCTTTAAAGAAACAGACTTCATACGACGTCTTAATGAATTCAGCGGTGGTTGGCTTATGCGAGCCGCCCTGGCAAAATTGCTGCTCAGGGCCCCAGATGTGTTGCTCTTGGACGAGCCTACCAACCATTTGGATCTTGATGCAAACGTGTGGTTTGAGAAGTATTTAATATCATTCCGTGGGGCAGTTCTGGTCACATCCCATGACCGCGCTTTCCTGAACACGGTGGCAACATCAATTCTTGCCCTTGAGCCCGGGGAAGCAGTAATCATGAAGGGTGATTACGATGACTACCTTGAAGCTCGTGAGCATGCCCTGGAGATTAAACAAGCCACGGTAGCAAGGCAAGACCGTGAGCATGATCGACAAATGCGCTTCGTGGAGCGCTTCCGTTCCAAGGCTTCAAAAGCCACGCAAGTGCAGAGCCGCTTGAAGCAGATGGGCAAAGTGAAGCGCATTGAGCTGCCGCGGGCTACCAAGCGGGTTCACTACGCCTTCCCTGAGCCGGCACGGAGCGGGGTTGAGACAATCTCGTTGAGAAACGTGGGTAAGTCATACGGCGAGAAGGTTGTGTACCGCGAGCTGAACCTTGATTTGGAGCGTGGCGACCGAGTGGCTCTGGTGGGGCCGAATGGGGCTGGCAAGACGACCTTATTGAAAATCCTTGCGGGGGTTCTTCCCTTTGAGGAGGGTGAACGCAAGATGGGTTTCAATGTGACTACAGGGTATTACGCGCAGCATTTGTTGGAACTGCTTAACCCTAGAAATACGCTATTGGAAGAGCTTCACCAGTCCGCGCCCGGCGAGTCTGAGCAGCGCCTGCGACACATTCTTGGAGGCTTCCTTTTCAGCGGCGACGATGTACGCAAACCTATATCGGTGTTGTCGGGTGGCGAAAAGGCGAGGGTGGCGTTGGCGAAACTGCTGATGCAACGAAGCAATCTGCTCCTGATGGACGAGCCTACCAACCACCTAGACATTGATTCCAGGGAGACCCTTGGCGATGCTCTGAGTGAATACCCGGGCACCATCTGTTTCATTACCCATGACCGTACGCTCATACGACAGGTTGCTACGAAGATCATTGAAGTGGAAAACGGCCGACCGGTGTTTTTCCCTGGTGACTACGATAGCTATTTGTATCGAAAGCAGTCAGGGAGCGTTCCAAGCCAAGGCATTGTTGTCCCACGGGGAAACTCTTCCAGTAACGGTTTCTCCAATGGAAGTTCCGGGCGGCCCGGGCAAAAGCGGAGTGATGTGGAGGGGGCGCGTAGAGACCTCGCCAAAGAAGCCCGCCGCTTGGCTACCCGTGTTGATGAAATTAACGCGACGTTGGAGACCTACGGGACAAAGATAGCCAAACTGGAAGCCAAGTTTGCCAACCCTGAAAAGTTCAAGGACAGCGATCAGCTGGCGGCGTCTGGAGAGCAGTATAGGGAGCTTAAGGACGAAGAGAAAACGCTCATGGATGAGTGGGAGCAGTTGTCGCTGGATGCGGAATCGGTAGATAGCCAACTGCAGAAACTCAACGTGGCTGAAGTTTAACGCTACAGTAAACGTCTATGAAATACATCAAGCTCGGTAGCAAAGACGCCTCGGTCATCGGCCTTGGCGCATGGCAAATAGGCACAAGCTATTGGGGTTGGGGCACTGAGTTTGGCCCGGAGGCTGTTGCCGCCGTTCTGGATGCTGCCCGGGATACTGGCATCAACCTCATTGATACCGCAGAGATTTACGGCCAAGGCGAATCGGAACGTCAGCTTGGCTATAACCTACCCTTGGACGATGAGCACTTCATTCTGGCCTCCAAAGCCTCGCCGTGGCACCTGAGCGCGTCTGGTGTACATCGCGCTGCAATACGGTCACTCCAAAGGCTCCAGCGGCCCTCAATGCATCTCTACCAGATTCACTTTCCCAATCCTCTCATGCCACTAACCAGGACCATGTCAGGCATGGCGATGCTCCAGCGAGAGGATTCGGTCAAGGAAGTGGGGGTGAGCAACTTCTCACTGGCACGATGGCGGAGGGCTGAAAAGGCGCTAGGCGCCCCTGTCATTACCAACCAGGTGGACTACAGCCTCTTGCGACCTAGAGCGCTCACTGCGCTTAAACCCATGTTGGACGAGGGGCATGTGATGATTGCCTACAGCCCGCTGGCAATGGGTCTCCTCAGCGGTAAATACAACGAAGAGCAGCATCCCACGGGCGCTCGGTTACGGCTTCCTGCCTTCAGTGGAAAGAACTACGGGAATGTGCGGCGGGTGCTGGATGTGGTGGAAGGCATAGCCAGGACGCACACCGCAACGGTAAGTCAGATAGCCTTGGCATGGGTTGTGGCTCACCCTAACGTGATTGCCATACCTGGTGCGAAATCGCCGGAGCAGGTCAGGCAGAACGCAGAAGCTGCCGACATTCAGCTTAGTGACTCAGAATTGGCGACCCTGGACGAAGTCTCATCAACCTACAGGCCTGCAGCTCATATCCCACGACCCTTTGAGGTTGCCAAGTGGTTGGTCAATAGGAACTGATGTCCGGTACTGATGAACAACGTAAAAGGGCACCCGCTGAAGTGCCCTTTTTCTTAGGCTATGGCTACTCGGACTTTATTGGAGGATCGTAGTTAGAGTCGCCAAACATGCGGGCACATATACTATCGCCTCGGGTAATAAGCGATGAGTCGTACGCCATAGTGAACTCCCTGGCTCCCAGGGGAATGTCGTACTCCCGTACGATGTCTGTAGTGTCATCATTGCAAGAGAAGCTGCCGTCCACGTCCATCCAGACCAGCAATGTCCACTTGAAATCGGTTACAAACTCCTGTGGTACTTCTGCCCTGCCTCGACCGCGCTCATAGTGCGCCTGGTAGGGGCCGATTTTGTGGCCGTCCTCAGCAATTAACCGGGCATTAATCATGACATCCCCAAACTCTTCCAATCCTGTCCAGCGCAACGTAAGCGGCGCATCAGAACTGCTGCCACCGTTGTCCTGCTCGGTTGCAGACTCGCCACATGCCGCCAGGAAAATGATGGAAACCAGAAGTGCTCCGAGAAATATGGTCAATTTCTTGAACATGTGATGTCACCCCAAAAACTCTATTTGTAGCTTAGGTTGTATAGCAGGCGCGTGGCAGTATCCCACTTTCTATACCTTGTTAATGCCCTGACGCCCCCTCCTTATGCTGTGTTAATACCAATGGGGTAGTGTGAATGAGTACACCACTGCACTGGGTGTTGCCAGAGTTCACCCGGTGATTGCAGCAGGCGCTTCTGGTGTACATGGAGGGGGGAAGATGAACTGGTTGGATATCGAATTATTGGTTCTTGTTGGCGCCAGCGCTGTAGCGGGGATGCGCATTGGGTTGATTAGCGCGTCACTGGCGGTTGTTGGGGTATTCCTTGGATTATCAGTAGCGAGTCAGGTCACTGTTGAGGCCCGCAGCATGTTTGATGAGTCTGTTTCAAATAACTCCATATTTACTATTGTGTCCTACGCTGCCCTGATAGTTATAGCCCTGGTGGTTTCACGGTTTACCGCTCAGATTACCAAGTCAATACTTAAGGTGCTGACGTTAGGGCTGTCAGGCATGATGGATAAGCTTGGTGGAGTTGCCCTAGGGGCTGCGTTTGGTGTGGCAATTACGGCTGTGATTGTCATGGTGGGTGCAAAGATTGCTTACGACTTTGATGCAGAGTCCCTTCAAGCCCGGATTCCTTCACAAGCGGCGGAGAAAATTTCGCCGGAGAGGTTAGCCACGGTAGAAAAATCTCTTGGGATGATTGAATGCGTCCTGGAAGAGTCTCAAGCCGTAGCCATGCTGGTGAGTGTCTCAGACGTTTTGCCAGAGAGCACGTTGAATATGATGCCCGGGGGTTTCCGTACAGCCCTGGATATCATGAAATCAAAGGGTATTGGGAAGGATGATATATCCACCCCTTCACAACCGTAGATCAGGGGGTAGGCTCTCCTGGTCTACGGTCTTGCGTGTCTGAAACCCCAGGTGGTAACAAGTACCTGGGGTTTCAGGTTTTGTCTGGCCCCATTGGGGGAACTAGCTTGCTACGAGTTGGCTTTCCCAACAAGACTTGGGCTGGGTGTCCCCATCAAACCACACCATGTACTGCAGAGGGGTGCCCGCTGGTCGAGTGGTGTCAAACATTGTGACAATCTGAAAGATGTACCCGACGCGGTCAAAGAGCGTTGTTGGTGGAGCCGGATCAGCAGCTTCCCTGTTCACTTTGACCCGCTGGTTTTCTGAAAACTTCGCCATGTATATCCTCCGGGTTTAATCCTTTGTTCTTAGGCCTTTTCTAGAGATACTTCCGGTACGGCGTACGTGCGGTTCGGCTCGTCGTCAAACTGTACCATCAGACCTTGATCGCGAGGGGCTTGCTCTACCACCACGGCTACTCGGCCAGTCCAGCTGTCCGGCAGCGCACCGACCGCCTCTTTAATTCGCACTTTCTGTCCTGCGTTAAACGCTGTCATTACAATCCTCCTGCATGAAGTGATTGGAGAACTCTACACAACGATATCAATAACGACAAGGGCCATTTGCCCCCAGGGGCGGCCCCGCGGCCCCGTTGATTGACACCAACAAAGGCAGTTACTAGACTTCTACCAGAATACGTTGGAGGAGACAGTGGTGAAGTATATCGTACAAATAGAGATAGACCCGGACATAGGTTCAGAGCTTGAAGAGGACCCTGAATTGATGCAGTCATTCCTGGGTACATGGCAGGCACTGAAGCCCATAGGTATGTACTTTTCCATGACCCGGCGTGCCGTAACCATCATTGTGGACGTTCCTAACGAAGACGGTATGTTCGAAGCGATTCACCAAACTTGGGAGATCACTCGGAGCTACCCTGAAATATGGCCCGTTGCAGAGATGGCTGAATTTGGTTCATTGTTGCAGCGTATAGCCAAGGCCTAGCAGTAGGCGATTCCCATAGACAAAGCAAAAGCAGGGCCTCCATTGGAGACCCTGCTTTTAATTGGCTTGAGAGACCTTGCTGGCCTGGCTGGTTTGTTAGCTGGCCGGTTGAAGGACAACGGTCTGGACAGCAATCTTGCCATCTTTGATGACAAGGGTGTCAGTGCCTAATGCGAAGAAACCATCAACGCTCTACGCGGTGAAGGCAACGTCTCCGACGACCTCTTGCTTAATCATCTTGAAGGCGGCCATAAACTTGGGAGTTACCATAGGGAACATTCCTTCAAAAAGGGCGCGAATCTCGGCGAGCCCTCGGCATGTTTGATCCTGCAACATAATCACGGAATCCTCCGTGTAGTCGGAAATAATCCCATCCAAGTCCGTAATCCCAAACATCTGCATGTGATGGCCAAATACGGCCTCTGTATCTGCTGAACTCATAGTGATAGCTCTCCTTCAGGTGATTAAATTCGTCTATTACTGTACGTGGATAGAAGATGCCGTAGCAAGCTATTTGATGCAGCGGTGACCTCACAATGCTTGACACAAATGCCCTTCGAAAATAGGCTTGGAGCGTTACAAGATTTATGAGTTGAAACTTGGTGAAGGGGAGGGGAACCATGGCAATAGCACTATCGCACGGGGGCGCTACCCAATATGCCTCGTTGGAGCGCTCTAAAGAGCTGCTGGTGGGGACGAAAGAGGGCGTGGCAATCCTTGAACAGGACGCGGCAGGTTCGTGGAAGCTAGTTCATCGGGGTCTTCCAGATTTGCATATCAGCTCCATCATCATGCCGTCCAAGGGTGACCTTATTTTCGCGGGGGCCTTCCACGGCTCTATCCACGCAAGCGCAGACGGTGGCCGGACGTGGGAACGTAGAGATACGGGCCTGACGCAGGACGATGTGTACAGCATGGCTTGGGTGGAGCGCGATGGTGGCGTTCGCCTGTACGCAGGAACCGAGCCTGCACACCTCTTCTTCAGCGATGACTTCGGCGGAAGCTGGACGGAGTTGCCGGGGATTCGCAATGTGGAGAGTATCCCCAACTGGACGTTCCCTGCACCGCCCCACGTTGCCCACACCAAGCACATCACCTTTGACCCGGCAAACCCGGACATCATGATGGTGAGCATTGAGCAGGGCGGCCTTTTGACCAGCACAGACGCTGGGCACACGTTCAAGGACCTAGAGGGGTTCCACGACGATGTTCACCGTATCCTTGTCCACCCTGAAGACTCAAATCGTATTTTCATGACCGGCGGGAACGGTGTCTACGTCAGCACCGATGGTGGCGTTACCTGGGATCACCGCACGGACAGGACGGACAACATTGGCGGGTACCCGGACACGCTAGTGCTCCACCCCCGGCAGCCGGACCTGATGTTCATTGGCGCTGCCCACAGCAACCCCGGAAGCTGGCGGGAGAGCCATTACGCAGGGGCCAAAGTATCCAGGAGCAACGATGCAGGGAAATCATGGATTCAGGTGAAGAGCGGTTTGCCGGACGACCTGCAGGGAAGCATTGAGGCCATGTGCCTTGAGGATCATGGAGATTCATTCTCCATCTTCTTTGGTACTACTGCTGGAGAGGTGTTCTCCAGCCAGGACGGCGGAGAGCACTGGAGCCTCATTATGGAGGGGCTGACGCCTATCTCCAAGGGCGGACACTACCGGGCTTTGACTACGGCCTAATTAGCCAATAGAGGAAAAAAGAAAAGGCCCCGTTATCCGGGGTCTTTTCTTTTTGTTCAGCGGAACCATGTTCTTGTTATACGGACGCGGGCTCAGTCTCCCTTGGATCTTCGTACACACCGGGGCTCGGCTCCCGGAGTCGGAGCAAGAAGAACAGAGCTGGGAGCATCAGTGCCATGCCAAAGAGGCCCAGGGTGGGAAACCCAAGGTACTCCACCACTACGCCGCCTATCAGGGGCATGCTAATGGCAGCCGCTGCGGTAAACGTATCGTTGGCACCTATGACCCGCCCACGTTCTGCGGGGCTTGTAGTGTCAGCGTAGAGGGCGGTTGCGGCAATGTTGACGCAGGACCAACCAAGACCCACAAGGAATGTCCCTGTTGTTATCACGGTATACGCGGGCGTTGCTACCACAAGCCATGACCCAGCGGATGCCAATACCAGCCCCATTAGCATCACGTTCCGTCTGCCAACTCTGTCCGCAAGCTTGCCCATTGGGAGGGAGAGGCCGAACATCCCCATGACGTGGATGGCTACAGAGAGTGAGATGGCGGACAACGAGAAGTCGTGGCGGCGAAGGGCCAGAGCGGTCATAGCCATCATCATGTTCATGTTTCCTTGTACGCAAAACATGGAAACAAAAGCAGTCAGCTTGGGATAGTGGTTGAGGAAGTAGAGAATGCTGACTTTACCGGGAGCGCGCTGCTGCGCTTCAGTCGGCACGTAATCGGGGTAATAATCAGCAAGGTTGGCGGCAATTTCCTTGGGGTCTGGCCGGACGCGCAACACCATGGCCATACTGACAAGCACGGCTATGGGGACGAAGAACCATGCAAGGGCGATGGGCTCCAATCCAACATTATCTGCAACAACCTCTGATGTCCTGATGAGGATTGGGCCAATCAGAGCGCCTACCAGTGAACCTGTAAGGACGTAGCCCAATCCCTCAGCGCGGCGGTTGGGCGGGAACATGTCTGCTGCTGCTACGCGGAGTTGCTGAACCGCGCCGGTACCCAGTCCCATGACTAGGATGCCGAACAAGAATAGGGGGAAGTACTCCAGCATGGCTGCAACGCCGATGATGGATGCGCCTGCCCCTACAAGCAGGAGTCCAAGGATGACCCCAGCCTTCCTGCCGTAAGCGTCTGTGAACTTGCCTATTGGGTAGGCAATAAGCAAGCGACTTAGCCCTGTGATGCTGGTGCCAATCCCCGCTAGGGCAGCTGTTCCTATCATTTGGGTGACAAGCACCGGCCCTAACGTAGGTACCATTTGCCCACCAGCGCCGGTGAACGCTTGAGAGGATGCTAGGTACAGCGTGTTCCTCTTGATAAGCGGTGGGATAGGTGATTTGGTTTTGGACTTTGCCACGGTCAACTCCTGCTCATCAGCAATTGCTTACGCTGAGAATTCTGTCTTTTGGTATGCGTCTACGTCAAAGTCCGCACCGTTTAGGGTGAATGCGCCCTCAATGGGGACACCTGTGATGACCGTGTTGCCAATGATGCATGCGTTACGAGCGTTCCGTATGACCTTGGCCACGTCCGCGGGGTCAGAAGGGGAATCAATCTCATAGGTAGTTTCTATGCGAGTACAGACGCCCCATATGGTCTCTTGAATGGCAGACCCCCCCACCTCTTCATAGGCCATAATGTGGGATTTCACCTTGGTAATCTCCACCTTGAACATATCAGCGAACCGGCCGATTTGAGCCATCTTTCAGAAAAGAATGGAAGCAACAAAGTAGTCCATAGCGCCTGGAGCGGAATCATCACCGCCAAAGGCTAAGCTCTCGTCGCACAGGAGTTCTCTGCCCTTAACTGTTGCCTTTTTGAGATGCTTGCCCAGGGACTCACCGAATCCCTCTGCTATGTACGTACGCTTGCCTGCTGGTCGCCCCTGGGTTGTGTCTGCCATGGTTCTGCTCCTTCGGGAAGCACTGGCTTTGGGTCATATGGGTGCGGGTCTCCACACATTCACTGAATCTGTGGCTATAATAGAGCAGTTTCTACCCAGCCCTCAATAGCGGTGCGTCCTTGCCGTGTCTGTTTTGAGGACTATCAACCGTTTATTGAGGAATAGTCATGCTTGGTGCTCTCTTTGCAGTACTGTCCGCATTCACCTTTGGCATTAGTAATGTAGCAACCAGGCGAGGCGTGGGCGGGAGCTCCGCGTCGTTTGGTCTTTACATTACAGTTATCCTTGGTGTCCCGCTCTTCGTGATTGCCGCTGCCGCTACGGGTCAGCTTCTGGACATCTTCGACCTTCCCACGCGGTCTTGGGTGCTCTTGAGTGCTGCCGGAGTGCTGCACTTCTTGATAGGCCGCTACTGCAATTTCCGTGCAATTGACGCCATTGGCTCAAACCGAACCCAGCCTATTCAGATGACCAACACCCTCTATTCCGTAGGAATTGCTGTTGCGCTATTGGGGGAGGAGTTGACGTTCTTAATGGGAGCGGGCATCGCATTGATCATGATTAGCCCTCTCGTCATGGTAGAGCGAAAAAAGCGCGCCAAACCCGCTCCTGCAGTCAGTGATGTAAACCCTTCAGTAGCTGATGCCGCGCTTGACGATGCGGCGACTCCCTCGGTCAGTGTAGCAGAACCTCGCAACGCCGCTACAGCACCTCGCTATGCAGAAGGGTACTTGTTTGGCCTCATCTCAGCGATGGCATACGGCACAAGCCCTGTGATGATTAGGTCTGCCTTAAGTGATACCGGGTTGGGCATTGCTGGCGGCCTGGTGGCTTATGCGGCAGCGGCAGCAGTGTTGGTGATTTCATTGATGCTTCCGGGCAAGATACGGGAGTTGCGAGGCGTTGATGTGAAGGTACTGCCTTTTTTCATGGTAAGCACAGTGTCGGTGTTCCTGGCGCAGATGTTCCGATTTGCAGCCCTGGCCATTGCCCCTGTGACCGTAGTGGCGCCGCTGGCCAGACTAGGAGTGGTGTTCACTCCTATCTTGGGGTTCTTCTTCAACCGGCACCTGGAGAGTTTCAGCCCTCGGGTATTGGTGGGAATCGCTTTCTCGGCCGCGGGTGCTATTCTTCTGGCACTTGGCATTAATTAACGCTGCTGGCTGGCATAGCCTAGGCTGCGTGTGGAGTTCAACGGATACTGGATGGACACTGAGAAGTTAGAACCTACTGAAAACACCGGCCTTTTCTATGGCTGGTGGATTGTCTTGGCATCTATGAGCGCTCTGATGCTTGCCAGCGCCTTTTACTGGCAAGGGTTTGGTGTCTTCTTCCTTGCCCTCCAAGCCGAGTTCTCTACGAACCGTGCTGCTCTCTCCGGGGCCATTGCCATGTCTCAACTTGAGGGTGGCATGCTGGGACCCGTGGGCGGGTACCTAGTAGACCGTTATGGCCCTAGACGTATGATGACCATCGGCATCACAATGATGGGCATCGGCTTTATAGTGTTGAGCCAGGTCCACTCACTGGTCACGTTTTACATTGTATTTCTGGGAATCATTTCCGTAGGTATGTCCATAGGCATTCGGGTTCCGGCCCTGGTGGCCCCGGCCAACTGGTTTATCAAGAAGCGTGGTATGGCTATTGGCATCTCCCTGACGGGCGGAGGCCTTGGGGGTTTTTTCGTCCCTGTCCTTGGTTGGCTGATTGCCAGCTACGGTTGGCGCACAACAATGGTCATTGCTGGGATAACGATTCTGATGCTAGGCCTTCCAATAGCAACGGTCATGCGGAGACGGCCGGAGGAGTATGGCCTGCTGCCCGATGGTGAGTGGCCCGTGGCACAGCTCCAACGCGTTGAAACTGTGCCGGGCGATGAGACTGTTGAGGAAGCTCCTTCCCCAGAGCCTGCTGAAGCGAATTTTAGCCTGCGAGACGCCCTTAAGATGCCGGTCTTCTGGTTCCTGGCTGTAGCTTTTGGCATGAGGCAGTTTGCCGTGGGGGCTATATCGCTGCACCAGGTACCGTTCCTGGTGGATAGTGGTAGGAGCTTGCAGACGGCTTCGATAATCCTGGCGTTTGTGACGGTGACCAGCGTTTTGGGTCGTATTGGGTTTGGGTGGCTGGCGGATCGGTTCACTCCACGCTACATCATGGCTTTAAGCATGATGATGGTGGGGCTTGGTGCGTTCATTCTGAGCAACGTAACAGAGGGGATGCCCATGCTCATCCTCTACATTGTGGTGTACGCCATTGGTTGGGGCGGGGGCGCTACAACGATGAACGCTACCCGTGGGGCGTACTTCGGCAGGCGGTCGTTTGGAACTATCTCCGGGACGATGGATTTTGTGCAGATGTTCGGACTGGTGCTGGGGCCAGTCTACGCAGGCTTGGTGTTTGATATTACTGAGAGCTACACCATGGCGTTCAACAGCTTCGCAATTTCAGCAGCAGCGGCGGGAGTGTTGATGTTCTTCTTACGTCCTCCACGCATGGTTGAAGCTGAACCAAAGATTCCTGTGGAGTAGTTTCCTTTTCAGTATGCAAGGGAATTTTTCTATCAAGCAAGGGTGAACACGAAGCTCCGCAGCCATCACCTGGTTGAGGGGCTTCGTTGTTTAACCGTCAGGCCATATGGAGCGAGGGTCAGCCTCGCTAGTGCAGCGGGCAGACGCCGACCAGGTTGTATTTCCAGCCGGCAACGGCTGTGCCATCTTGGGACAAGGCTTCAGCGGCGTACACATCGCCCGAGACGACGAAGGCCCCGATGTAGATGACGATTGCCGCCACAAAGGGCACAAACAATAAGGCGGTGAACGCTAGGATGCCCCACGTTAGCTTGGGCCGCTGTTCTAGCTCTTCCGGAGCCTGTTCCATCTGAAGCGCTCCGCCTCTCATTGGCAATGTATTTTTATCAGGCGTCTAACGTTCAACGCCCATTGGGGTGTACCACAGCCTGCCTCGATTACGCTGGATGAGTTAGTATCTCCCAGCTATGACCGTTGGCATCCTTGAAATAGAGCCCGCGACCACCTCTACGATTGTTGATCTGCATATCTTCCTGGGACGTAGGCAAGCTACCGTAGACAACCTTCTCTGACTCTATGCGACCAAAGATATTGTCGAATTCTTCGTCGCTGACTTGGAAGGCATAGTGGTGAGAATCAAAAGTTTCACGATTGTCAAAGTCCAGGGTAAACTTGTCATCTACTCGAACGGGAACGAAGTGCCCCATAGCCTGTATGCGCTCCAACCCCAGGATGTGGGCGATGTGTTTGGCCGAGGACTCCTTGTCATAGGACGGAACGATTGTGTGGTTAAGAGAAATAGCCATATTTTCTTCCTCCCCTGTTTATCGAACCAACTCAGCTTAAAAGTATTCCCGGACACCGCGCATGTCAATGCGGCAGGGTCTAGCCCTGGCTAGCTTCCTCGTCAAAAACCTCTTTGGCTACTTCAAAGGCGTTGATGGCGGTGGGCCAGCCTGCGTAGAAGGCCATGTGCATAAGTACTTCACCTATCTCGTCCGTAGTTACCCCGTTGGCTAAGGCCCGACGCATGTGGCTGCGAAGCTGGTTGGTGCGATACATCGCTGTCAGCGCGGCAAGAGTGATAAGGCTGCGGTCTCGCTTGGAGAGGCCGGGTCGCTCCCATATCTCCCCGTATACCAACTCACGGGTCAACTCTCCAAGCCTCGGCATAAGATCGTTGTATGGTCCTGTTCCTGGTTGGTTTGTCATATCACTCCTTTCGTATTGGGCCTGCAAATTTGGCCTACTCTAGCATGGAGCTGTCTGTGGTGTCGCCAAGCCCTGACTGCTACTATGAGCGTGTTAAAAGGATGCCCGCATGTCCACATTATTCAGAGGGATGTATGGAACGCTTGGACTTCTTCTCAGCCGTAGGCAATACGCCTTTAGTTGAGCTTACCCACTCAAGCCCAAAGAAGAGTGTGCGACTTTTTGCCAAGCTGGAGGGAAACAACCCCAGTGGTAGCATCAAGGACAGGGTGGCTTCCTACATCATCCGCAGCGCAGAGGTGAGCGGCGCGTTGACGCCGGGACAGACGATTATTGAGGCTAGCACTGGCAACATGGCTATGGCGCTGGCTGCAGCTGCCAAGCAACGCGGCTATCAGATGCAAGCAGTGGTGCCCCCACAAGTAGCTCCCGGCATCCCGGACTTGCTGAAGCTTTTTGGCGTGGGAATCACGTGGATGGAGCCCAGATCAGGGATGCTTGGGCCTATAGAAGAGGCGCAACGGCTGGCTAAGGAGAATGGATGGTGGTTCTCGCAGCAGTTCGCCAACCCGGCCAACGTCATGGCTCATTACGAGACCACCGGCCCGGAAATACTGGCGGCGCTGCCCCAGGTTGACGCTTTTGTGGCGGGCATAGGCACCGGCGGTACGGTGACAGGGGTTGGTAGGCTGTTAAAGGAAAGAAACCCAAATACCATCATTGTGGGCGTAGAGCCCAAGTTTGGGGAGAGACTCCAGGGTCTGCGCAGCCTTGAAGAGGGCTACATTCCGCCACTCCTTGATATGACGCTACTGAACCGGAGATTCATAGTTGATAGCGCATCGGCGTTTGAGGCGGTCAGGCGACTTGTGGAGATGGAGGGCATCTTTGCCGGCATTTCTTCAGGCGCGGTGCTTCATGCGGCGTTGCGTGTGGCAGAGGGTATGGAGAGCGGGAACGTGGTGATGGCCTTTGCTGACCAGGGGTGGAAGTACGTGAACGCCTTTCCGTGGATGTCGCATCAAGACCGTCCTGAGGGAACTCCTGACGATGTTGCTTGGTGGTAAAAGGGCTTAGCCCTTTACCCATGTTCCGCTTCGCGACCTAGAATGGCACCAGCACTATACGGACAATAGGAATTGTAGCGACTATGGCAGAGAAGTTGACCATTGAACAACTGGTGGAGTTTATCCAAAAGCGCGTGGAAACCAGGCAAGGCGGTGTGACGTTTGTCGCCATTGATGGCCCAAGCGGTGCAGGGAAGACCACCATTGCCGATGCGCTTCAGCAATCGGACTTAGCCGCCACGGTTATTCACATCGATGACTTCTACAGTGATGAGGGTGTAAACCCGCTAGGCGGCCTGACCCCTGAGGAAGCATGCGATGAGTATGTGGACTGGCAACGACTCCAGGAGTTGGTGCTTGAGCCACTAAAGGATGGAGATACTGGCTACTACCCGGTTTATGACTGGGTGGCCCGGAAGCCCGGTGAGTGGGTGACGTTGCAACCAAGGGGAGTGCTGGTTATCGAAGGTGTGTATGCCATGCGGCCAGAGATTCGAGACTCCTATGACGTTACCGTCTACGTTGATACGCCACCTGAGACTAGGCTCGGGCGCCTCAGTGAACGATCCGATAACCCTGTGTGGGTGAAGCGATGGGCGCAGGCTGAAGAGTGGTACAACGAGAACATCCGGCCAGCTGACTATGCTGACGTAATGGTCTCAGGGTTCTGAGGTTGGCGAGTCTTAGCCCGGAGCATGAGGGGCATTGCGGCGATAATGCCCAGACTGAACACCCAGAAAGCCAGTTGATAGCTGTCCCGCACATCGGCAACCCATCCAGCGAAGACCGGCCCGGCCAGCCCGCCAACCAATGCTACAGTCTCCATTGCCCCCATGACCTTCCCAAAGCCCCTGCTACCAAAGAGGTCTGCCTGGAGTGCCCTGCGTACCGGGATATAGCCGCCAATACCAAATCCATAAAAAGCCATAGAGATCATGATTCCCCAAGCACTATCGAAACCCATTGCGAGAACTATCAGCCCAATTAATTGGCTGCCCATAGACGTGATCATGATGAACCGTTTGTCGTAGTAATCGGCCAGAGTGCCCATAACCAATCGTCCGCCAATGCTGAAGACAGGGATGGCTGAAGCGGCGATACCTGCCACTGCTAGGCTGGCGTGGGCGTCCAGGGTTAAGGCGGGGATGATGTGGGCTACAACGCCGGTATGGGCGAATATCCACAGCGAATTCACTATGCCAAGCACCCAAAAAGCCTCTGTTCGTACTGTCCGGGAGAAGCTGAACGCGGGATCTGGTGTTCGCTGTACACCTTCGGGCAAAGCTTCTGGCGGAATGCCGTCAGGGTAGGTGCCGTACTGCTCCGGGCGGTGGCGAAAGGTCATGCTCAAAGGTATTCCGATGATCCAGAGGCCGACTCCAAGCATGAGTAGGGCCTGTCGCCAACCCATGACATCTATGAGCCAGACAACTGCCCCCACCATGAATCCGCTGATGCCCGCGCCTGTGGCCAAGATAGCCATGGCTCTGGATCGCCTTCTGCGAAACCAGTTTGCTATGGCTATATAGCCCACGGTTGGGCTGGCGGCGCTGAAGCCAATGGCAGAGATGAAGAAGGCTGCGTAAAAGGTTGGAAGGCTGTTGATACGACTGAGTAGTACCAGTCCGAGGCCAGCTATGATGACTCCGCCTATCATGACGCGTCGAGGCCCATAGTGGTCTGCCAGTATCCCAACGATGGGGGCTGCAACCCCACTCTCGCCCCGTTGCAGGGTGAAGGCAAGAGAAGTGGCGGCACGAGTCCAGCCGAACTCAGCTCGTAGAGGATTGAAGAGGGCCGTAAACCCGTAAAAGAAGACGCCACTGGTGTAGATGCTTAGCGTCATTCCCGCAGTGACAATCCACCAACCATAGAAAATGGGGGTGCGGTGGTCAGCATCTTCACTACCGGGCGGGCTGGATTCCGGGGGTGTGGACATAGATGAGTTGGCCCTTTCTACGGCTTTATTAGAGCACTGTGCGCTATAGAGCGTCAAGAAACCCTTCAACGGGCCAATCACTGTGGTATCATCCAAAGGTCTTAATTTATACGAATCTCCGGCTTCTGGAGGCTGAATGTACACCGTTGACCTGACCGGGAAGAACGCCCTCATCTTTGGAGTTGCCAACCACAGGAGCATTGCATGGGCAATTGCTCAGGCCCTGTATAGCGCAGGTGCAAGGGTTGGACTCACGTATCAGACAGAGCGACTCAAGGAGTCTGTAGAGGAACTGGCCAAAGAGATTGGTGACGCGCCGCTGTTCCAGTGCGATGTCTCCAACGACGGTGAGGTAGAGGAACTCTACAAGCAAGTTGGAGAGACCATGGGCCCGCTTTCAACGGTGGTGCACAGTATCGCCTTTGCCAATCGAGACGACCTCGGTGGCGACTTCTCTAAGACGGAGCGAGAAGGATTCCGTGTGGCGCTGGACGTGAGTGCGTTCTCCCTGCTCCCTGTAGTTCGTTACGCAGCGCCGTTGATGGAGGATGGCGGCACCGTAATTGCCATGACTTTCTTTGCGGCTGAGAAGGTGTTCCCAGGCTACAACGTGATGGGTGTCGCCAAGGCGGCGTTGGAAAATAGCGTGAAGCAGCTTGCGGCGGAGTTTGGTCCCGTTGGGATTCGAGTGAACGCTATTTCTGCTGGCCCTCTGGACACACTGTCATCCCGGGTTATCACCGGCTACCGTGATATGAAGCGTATCCACCAGGAACGCGCACCAATGGCCCGTAACATCACGCATGAGGATGTGGGTGGTACAGCACTGTACCTGGCCAGCGAACTCTCTTCAGGCGTTACGGGAGAGATTATCCATGTGGACGTTGGCTATAGCATCATGGGGCTTTAACCACTACTGACCTCGTATCGTGAAAACAGAAAGGGGCGGGTTATAACCCGCCCCTTTTCATTGCCCTTAAATAGCCCCGTCACATGGGTGAAGGGCTAGTCCTTCTACTGGAATCCTGAGAGTTCGTTGGGGAGTGATACCTCTATAAGGTGGAATTCCTTCTTAGTCACAGCCGCCGCCACTGTCTTCTCCAACTCTGCCAGTGTAGCGACCCGTGTGGCTCTCAGACCGTAGGACTCTGTGAGTCGTACGAAGTCCGGGTTCACCAAATCGGAGGCTATAAGCCGGTTATCGAAGGCGGCCTTCTGCGTCCCCTTGAGCACCCCCCAGGCATTGTTGTTCCAGATGATGGCCACGATGGGGATGTTGTACTGGGCGGCAGTGCCAAGCTCTTGAAGGTTCAACTGAAAGCCACCATCGCCGCTCATCAGCACCACCGGCACATCAGGTCGACCGACCGCCGCGCCAAGGGCCGCAGGGAACCCGAAGCCGATGTCTGCCCAACCGTGGGGTCCTATGAATGTCCGAGGCTCATAGACCGGAAAGGCCTGAACGGCTGAGTACGCCGCAAGGGTAGCGTCGCAGACAACCACGGCCTCTCGAGGGATGACGCGGCGTAGGGCGTCAAGGGCACGTAGGTGGCCGGCTTCGTTGGCTGCGAAGGTGTCACGAACCTGCTGGCGAAGCCCACCTGCTTCCTGTGCCTGGGATTGGCCCCTG
>Ga0302135_10000144_pt1 | contig 41648 bp, 41 predicted proteins | sample CBN3_surface_MG_FD_203119 | JGI IMG/M metagenome (GOLD analysis project Ga0302135, IMG submission 203119) | Marine microbial communities from Western Arctic Ocean, Canada - CBN3_32.1 | ecosystem: Environmental > Aquatic > Marine > Oceanic | place: Canada: Western Arctic Ocean | collected...
GCACGTTTGTTCTGGCCGACGGCATTGAAGTTGTCGCCGCCGAGTTAAATCACGGCCTTCTTAACATTGACCTCGAGCGACCTGAACCCGCAATGCAGGTGCGCAAGGTTGAGATTAAGACGGGCGGTAAGGCCGGGACCGGCCAGATGTATGTCGGCGAGGATGTTCGTCGCGAACAAAACAAAGTTATAGAGTAAGGTGAACATGATGATCGATTTACAAAGACTTCGCGAGATGACAAGTCAGGAGTTTGGCCTGCTCGGAGCAGGCGAACTTGCGTATGTTAAACACATCGTTTTCGAAGACGTGCCGTGTTTTGCCGTCAATGCGGCCGATGGGCGTCAGCTCGGGATTGCAGTGGACTATGCGAGTGCAGTTTCGGCAATTCGCGAGCACGAACTATATCCGGTGAGTGTTCACTGACGTCGCGGCAACCTGAACTCATCGAAGCAATGGTATCATTTGCCATCCACCAAATTTCACAATCCACCAAATTTCACAATCCAATTGTGCGCGGACATCTTTCTGCTGCTGGGCTGTTTTGAGGGTCGATCCATCCAATGTTGCCGTCGCTACGTCGATAGACGGTGCTAAGCCCGCCGTGAACGCTATTTCGGAACATCATCGCCGATAACTCTCGTAACTCCATCCGCATAACGGCCTCACCGACGGTAAGTGTTTCAATCTCAGTTTCGGCTTCGGCGACAATTACCGGTTCATCATTTTCAACAGGATCAATTTGCTCTTCTGGTAAAGCTATTTCGGGCTCAACAGCAATAACGTACTGCAATGCGCGTTCAGCGCTCTCTGGCCCCGTGGCCCTTTGTGATGGTCGCACAGTCGCCGTTTGTATCGCCTTAGGCGCTTGGACACGTGCTCCGCTGCCTTGTCGAATGATGTATAGGGATCGGCGCCTATGGCGTGACCCTTAATGACAATGCGCTTGCCAGCATGAACAGTAATGTCAGCGCGAAATCCATGACCATCTTTCGACATGGTAACGTGCGAATCGCTCGCATTCTCGAAATATTTGGCGACGGCGGCATGAAGTGCCTGCTCGATGTGAGTCTGGAGCGCGTCGCCGACGTCAAGTTGTATTGTTTATTGCGCCTTGGTCATTTTGTGGGCTCTGAAAATTGAAGTGAACTGGAGATATGAACACCGGAAGTTTGGCACTTTAGACGGAAAAAATACAAGTATGATGACATACCTTGCGCGGACGGAAGCAAAGTTCATTGGTCGAATCAAGTGATCTCTAAAATGCAGCCGCTCTCGGCCCTGTCAACAAGACATACACCATTAAAACTCGCGCATCCGTTCGCGGCGGCGTTGTACGGATGAAGCAATATTCATGGATTTCAGATACTTGGCGAGGGCGCGGCGCGCTATCTCGATCCCATCAACGCGCAATAGTTCAACGAGCTTGTCATCCGAAAGGACTGCTTCAGATAGTTCGACGTCAATCAATTTTTTGATATGGAACCGCACTGATTCTGCGGAATAGGAATCACCACCCGATGAACTGGCAATGGAAGGGGTAAAGAAATACTTCAACTCAAACGTTCCGCGTGGCGTGGCAATATACTTGTTCGAAGTCACCCTACTCACGGTACTTTCATGCATCTCAATCTCTTCTGCGATGCCACGGAGAATTAGTGGTCGCAAATGTTCGACGCCACTTGTGAAAAATGCGTCTTGCTGCCGCACGATTTCGCCGGCAACTTTTAGAATGGTTGTCGCCCTCTGATGCAATGATTTTACGAGCCAATTGGCGGTCTGAAAACGTTCTGAAATATAGTCTTTTTCCTCACGTTTGCGGACTTCACGACTAATCTTTTGGAAGTACTGACTGTTCACCAATACGCGCGGCAGTGTAGCTGGGTTCAGTTCGATGATCCAACTGCCATCCGGATGCCGGCGCATCAGGACGTCAGGTGCAACAGCCTGAGCTACAATCGTATTGTCGGCTTCACCCGGCTTAGGATTGAGCGTCCGGAGTTCCGAAACCAAAGCGCTCAATTCATCGCCGTCTATTCCACAGGATTTTTTTAGTTTTGTTGCGTCACCGCTTCCAACCAATTCCAAATTGTCGAGGAATTCTGCCATCGCGGAGGTCAGGCGATCGCGATCCTTAAGTTGCAGGGCCAAGCATTCGCGAAGATCTCGCGCAAAAATTCCCGGCGGTTCAAAACGTTGGAGTTGCTCGAGAACCGCTTCAACACGCTGTAGTTTACAATTGAGCGCTACGGCGACAGTACTGATTTCGTCAGACAGCCAACCACTGTCGTCGAGCAGATCCACAAGCATTAAACCGATCATTCGGTCAGCCGGGCTTGCTATGTCCATATTGATCTGCGCTTGCAATTTATCATGCAGCGTGAGTTCGCCGCTCAGTGTTGCTTCAAAGCCCTCCGTCGCTTGGCATTGTTTTTGACATCGTCAGATCTATGGCATGGCCACCAGTGTCAACATCTTCAAAGCCGTCGATCTCGATATCGTCGGATGAGGAATCGGCGACTGCGCCGCCGTCTGGATCATCTCGCTCTAGGAGGGGGTTCTGCTCTAACTTCGATTCGACAAAGTTGAATAGCTCGACGCTCGACATCTGCAACAGCTTTATCGCCTGCTGCAACTGCGGCGTCATGACCAAAGTCTGGGTCTGTCTTAGGTCAAGGCGGGTGGATAGCGCCATGAGGACTCTTAATCGTTCTAGAGGCTAAACTTTTCGCCCAAATAGACGCGTCTAACCTCCTTGTGAGCAACAATCTCAGACGGGGCGCCTTGCATGAGAACGCGCCCTTCGTGGAGGATATATGCACGATCCACCAAATCCAGAGTCTCGCGCACATTGTGCTCCGTTATCAGAACGCCGATACCGCGCTGCTTAAGATGAGCTACCAAATCGCGGATGTCACGGACGGCAATTGGATCAATTCCTGCAAGTGGTTCGTCGAGCAAAATAAAATGTGGTTGCGAGGCCAACGCTCGAGCAATTTCTACTCGCCTTCGCTCACCACCTGATAGCGCGAGTGCAGGTGTCCGTCGAAGATGGGTAATCGAAAACTCTGCTAACAATGTGTCGAGCATCGTTTCGCGGCGATCTCGGTCGCGTTCGGTGAGCTCAAGCACAGCGCGAATATTTTGCTCCACAGTGAGGCCGCGAAAAATTGAAGCTTCTTGCGGCAAATAGCCGACGCCGAGGCGGGCGCGACGATACATGGGGAGATCAGAAATATCCTGACCATCGAGCGTGACCTGCCCGTAGTCAGCGGCGATCAATCCAGTAATGATGTAAAAGCAGGTTGTCTTGCCGGCTCCATTTGGCCCAAGCAGGCCTACTGCTTCACCGCGTTGTACGGCTATACTGACATCACGCAAAACTGGGCGCTTTTTGAATTGTTTGCCAAGATTGCTCGCTACCAAACCGGTATTGTTGGCGACCAGCCGCGGTGCCAGCGAACCGCGACCTTGAAGCTCACCGGGATTGTCGCCAATTGGCGTCATGCAGAGCTACCCATTGACCAAGTGTTACGATACGGCATGCCTATAGCCCACCCTGCGTTGTAATTAGTCCTTTGACGCGTCCAGAACCACCTAACAGGCGGCTGATTCCGGCGTTCAAATTGACCTCTGCACACTCGCCATTCAACTGACTATCACCGCGTGTAATGCGAACGTTACCGCACAATGTTGCTATGCCAGTTTCCAGAATATACATACCTTCGTCGCCGCGGGCGATTTCTGTGGGCGTTGAGATGTGCACTTCACCAAACGCGTCTATCTGCTCGACACTCTGACTGCCCGACGCATTAGTCGCAAAATGCGCCGATAGAACATTGGCCTTTAGTCGGTTTTCGCCTTGCTTGATGACCGCATCTCCTCTGGCAACGGCTAACTGCCTAATCTGCCAATACTCCAAACTATCGCGTGCCGTAATTACGGCATTGGTTGTTTCGAGACGCAATCCTTTGCCAAGCAACACGACAACCGCTTCATCCATATGATAAACCGCTTTGTCGCCAAATGCGCGCTCCGAAGCAGAGACGATACGAACGTTACCGTCGGCGTCTACGCGAAAGATTTTCTGGTCATCCCCGTCCGCTTGAACTCGGTAGTGAGCTGTTAATGTATCTGCAAGCACTTCGAACCCACCGCGAGATGCCTTTGCGTTGCCACGCGCAACATAGGTTTTCGCATCGCGGATCCACTCAATGCCGTCTTCCGCTTCAATTTCAATTGAATCGTCAACGGCCGTGTTGGCGTTCTCTTGCGTTTGGCCTGAAAATGTAAAAAGTGTAACGACGACCATTGAAGCGAGAGAGAATCTGCGCCTCATTAGTTTGCGCTACTATTCGGATATATGTTGATTTTTGATTGTCCGACGAGTTCTATCCGCTCACCTTGATTGTGAATGCGAAATCCGTCTGCAGACAACTGGCCAAAGGGACCCTGACCCGAGACACGTTCTTGGCCGATCGCATCACCAGCCATCAGATCGAGGATGGCGCTCGTGGTATGAAATTCGTATCCACTATCGTGAAATAGATTGACGTTGCCAGCAAGCTCAAGAATTTGCGCTTCGCGGTCGTATGTGCCGTCTTCCGCCGTAATAGCGATCCAGGATTGATTCGAAAGAAGGATATCGGCTTTCGGCGCATTCAACTTCACGAGCCGCGCGTCAGCTGATCTTTGATCCGCGGTATCTGCGGTAATCGCATATGGGCGGCTCTTCCGATCAACCCCGGTATACCGGGCATTCAGCATGCGAAAATTTTCCGCATCTTCTGGACCGATTTCCACAGGCGCAAGACTAAACCGTCCGTCTTGATCGCTAAGATAGGGCCACGCAAATACTAAGGTAATGAGAATAATAGCCAGTGTCGGCAACAACAACTTCATGATGCCCACGAAGCGGCCATAGCCGGCGCTTAGGCGGCGCGGGCTCGATGGGTCCGGAATATTGGCAAACCGGCTGTCTGTTGGTCCCGCCAAAGTCGTGTCCATAAGATCACCTAACTCCCGCGCGCAACAAATCGTGGATATGAATGATACCAACCGGGCCAGTGTCATCAACGACGTAGAGCGCTGTAATTGGCCGTGTTGGATCGTTCATAAGCGCTAAAGCTTCTACAGCAAGCGCCTGGGGGCGAATTGTCATTGGTGCTGCCGTCATGACCTCGCCTGCGGTGCGGCCCAGTAGGTGTGTATCCATATGCCGGCGTAGGTCGCCGTCTGTGACAATGCCAATTAGTTGATCATCAGGGCCAGTTACGCCCAAGCAGCCAAATTGCTTCGACGTCATCAACAATATGGCTTCACTCATGTCTTGTTCGGACGTGCAAAGCGGGACTGCATCCCCAGTATGCATGAGTTCACTTACGCGGCGCAGGCCGGCACCCAGACGACCACCTGGATGAAGTACACTGTAGTCTTCTGCGGTAAACCCTTTGCGTTGCAAGAGGGCCACGGCAATTGCGTCGCCTAACGCCAATGATGCCGTTGTTGACGTCGTCGGTGCCAAACCCATCGGGCACGCTTCCGGAACCGACGGCAAAAGAAGCGTAATATCAGCAGTCTCAGCGAGTGTGCTATTCTCTTTTGCCGTTATCGCGATCAGGGGAATTGAAAATCGCCGTGTGTATTCGAGTATGTCTCGAAGCTCGACGGTTCCGCCGGAGTTTGATAGGGCGATCACGGCGTCTTGAGCTGTAATCATGCCGAGATCTCCATGGCTTGCCTCGCCAGGATGAACATAGAATGCCGGAGTGCCGGTGGATGCAAGGGTTGCGGCGATTTTGCCGGCTATATACCCGCTCTTTCCCATCCCGGTAACGACAATTCGTCCGGTTGCGGACTCAAGTAAATCCAACGCTTTTCTGAAATTGTCATCGATCAAATCGGTCAGCGCACGGATGCCGTCCGCTTCCAATTTGAGCACCATCAGTGCTGCTTCCATGTCGCTACTAGCCGCGATGGTGTCTTCAGGTTCGATTTGGGCGTGTGTTTGGCTCATGTTAGCTATGTTGCCCAATCAATCTTCTTGATGTGACGCGTCGTCCCATACAATCAAAATAGTTTCCTGAATCCACGCTATGCGAGCCCAGAGACACGTCTCCGGAGTATGCAGCGCAATCCGAGAAACGTCAATGAATCCAATTGACTTCTGGCTGTGTTTTCAACTATGCGCGAAGATATCCGTTTGCTCCCAACCCATAAGATCGAGAGCTGCGCGAGCCGGGAGAAACTCGAATGCGGCTTGCGCAGTTTTGTCTCTACCTTCCCTAAGGAGCATGACGTCTAATTTCTCGCGTAGCGCATGCAGGTGTAGTACATCCGATGCGGCGTAATTAAGTTGAGCTTCCGAAAGTGTCGGGCCGCCCCAGTCAGACGACTGCTGCTGCTTTGACAACTCCACACCGAGGAGTTCTCGGCACAAGTCCTTCAATCCGTGGCGGTCGGTGTAGGAACGAGCAAGTTTGGACGCAATCTTTGTGCAGTAAAGTGGTGTGCAGGTGACGTCCAGATATCGTCGAAGAACGGCGATATCAAATCGCGCAAAATGAAATAATTTCAGAACGTTTGTATCGCCGAGAATGCGTTTGAGATTAGGGGCGCTGTACCCACCTACCTCAAATTGTACGAGATGACATATCCCGTCGCCCGCCGAAAGCTGAGCGACACAGAGTCGGTCACTGAATGGCTTGAGACCCATTGTCTCTGTATCAACCGCGACGACGTTGCCAAAGTCGAGGCCGTCCGGCAGGTCACCATGGTGCAACTCAATGGCCAAATGCAATCCTCAAACGGTTCGCTGAAACTGGCACGCTAGAATGGTGCCCAGGAGAAGACTCGAACTTCCACGACCTTGCGGCCACAGGTACCTGAAACCTGCGCGTCTACCAATTCCGCCACCTGGGCGATTTGCGCGTTCTCGCCATCTGGGCGGTCGCACGTTCGCATTGTGTGCATGAGGGTTGGATTGTCAACTGGCATTTGCGCTGGTTTAGCACCGCTTCAGCCGGTAAGCTGAGTAACGCAGAGCCATTGCTGCACCGCGACTTGACGGGCAAATTTATGGGCACACAACTTGTCACCGTGTTCGGCGGCTCAGGATTTATCGGCCGCCATTTAGTTGGTCGGCTTGCAGCTACGGGCGCGCATGTACGTATTGCCGTTAGAAACCCTGATGCGGCACTTTTTCTAAAGCCAATGGGCTACGTTGGACAAATTACGCCTGTCCAAGCGAATGTGCGCTTTGCTGCGTCGGTGCATGCTGCACTGGATGGAGCCGATGCGGTCGTAAACCTCGTGGGTATTCTCAATGAGACTCGGCGCCAGAGATTTATGACGGTGCATCGTGATGGAGCCACACAAATTGCACAAGCCGCAGCACAAGCCGGTGTTAAGCATTTTGTTCACATCTCGGCCATTGGCGCATCGACGCAAAGTCGTTCCCAATATGCTCGCACCAAGGCGATGGGTGAAGAAGCTGTTACGGAAGCGTTTCCGTTGGCATCAATTCTTCGTCCTAGTGTTGTTTTTGGGCCCAGCGATGATTTTTTTAATCGGTTTGCGGCGCTAGCGCAGGTGCTGCCTGTTATGCCGGTTATCGGTTGTCCATTCCCGAGAATTGTCAGTGGCCCGCTGGGACAATTTGGCAACGGAGGCCCAAAATTTCAGCCGGTGTATGTGGGTGATGTTGCCAGTGCCGTGGTGACATGCCTGGCAGAACGGCGAACTCGGGGTCAAATTTATGAACTCGGCGGACCGCTCCAATATTCCTTTAAGGAGTTGATGGAGTTGGTTCTGCGGGAAACGGGACGACGGCGTATTTTGGTTCCTGTACCGTATTGGTTGGCAACTCTCCAAGCGTACTTTCTCGAATTTCTGCCACATCCGCTGCTAACGCGTGATCAAGTAGCCCTCCTAAAATATGATAATGTCGTATCGGAGGGCATAGGTACGTTAAAGACGCTTGGTATTGCTCCAACCGCCGCCGAGGCAATTTTGCCGACCTACCTTGATCGATTTCGCCGGGGTGGGCGCTTTAATGTTGCGTAAACTGTTTAAGCTAGAGTCGAAGGTGTCGTTGAGTTTGCGCGCTTGAATGTAAATCGCCTAAATGTAAATCCACGCAAGTAGACCGCCGCCAAGTGCGATGCGGTAAATTATGAAGGGTGTGAAACTCGATTTCTTGAGCCATCGCATCAACAGAGCAATAGCAATTAGCCCCGTTACAAATGACAGTGACGCTGCAATTATCGCCGAAAGGCGGAGTGTGGTGTCACCCGTTTGATACAGCATAGCGCCGCTTAGGACGCCTGCACCGGCGATTGTCGGAATCGATAGCAGCATCGAAAAGCGCGCCGCTTGGGTGCGCTCCATGCCGAGCATTCGCCCTGCTGTCATTGTGATCCCGGCCCGACTCGTTCCCGGAATGAGGGCCAAAATCTGCAGAACTCCGATAAATAGTGCATTGCTCTTACTCAAGTGCTCGACTCGGCGAACTGTCATACCCAACCGGTCCGATACCCACAACACAATGGCAAATCCGATGGTTGCCCAAGCGAGCATCTCCATGCTGCGAATTCCGTGAGGGAAATAGCGGCTGACGACGAAGCCGGCGGCAATGACAGGCAGTGTTGCGATCGCTAAACGAACGACAAGCAGTGTTCTTGGATCGCGACGACCGGAAAGGAGGCGCAAGGCGCCGATGGTTAGGTCAAAGATGTCGCGCCAAAAATATAAAATGACGGCGAAGAGCGTACCAACATGAACCGCTACGTCGATTGCTATGCCTTGGTCAGGTAATTCCAGCACCCTGGATGCAAGGATCAAATGTCCAGAAGAGCTGATAGGCAGGAATTCGGTGACACCCTGCACAAAGGCTAACAGCATTATGTGGTATAAACTCACCTATAAAACCCCAAATATTGTGGTTTTACCGTTATATCATTCCCATCCCTCAAGCGGCAGCTAAAATATCAAGAAATTAGTATCAAAATGACGGTGATGCGGCGGTGGGGTTGCCTGCTAAAGCGAGTTTGTCGACATAAGTCACGCTGGTCGATGGAATTTTTGTATTTTATGTCAGCATATATGACGTAAGTTGTATTTTTTTCTCGCGTGGTAATAGTCGTACGCGCTAGTCTTTAGGTCAGCGAAGGCAGAATTCGCAATTGAGGCGGCCACAGAGAGCCGTTTGGGAGCGTTCAAAAAATAATTCTGCGCGAAGACCGCGGTGTAACACACGCCTGCTTTTCGGCTGCGCTGAACGTCCTCTTAGGAGCAGGCCAAAGGATTGGAAGCGTAATGACCCAACAGATGCTCAAGTTTGTGTCGGTAGAGACGCGCCGGCCGAAAAAGCGCCCGGCTGCTCGTCGCCGCCGCGATTTTGAAGAAATTTATCATGGCTTCGACTCCGATGCCGCGGCGGAGCAAGCCAGTCGCTGTTCCCAATGCGGCGTGCCGTTTTGCCAAGTTCATTGTCCGCTCAGCAACGATATTCCGGATTGGTTGCAACTAACGGCGGAGGGGCGGCTGGAGGAAGCCTATACGCTTTCCTCTGCAACAAACAATTTGCCCGAAATATGTGGCCGTATCTGCCCACATGACAGATTGTGCGAGGGTAATTGTGTTATCGAGCAGTCAGGTCACGGGACTGTAACAATCGGTTCAGTGGAGACGTTTATCACTGAGACTGCGTGGACCAATGGATGGGTGAAGCCGCCAGTACCGGTGCGTGAGCGATCAGAGTCAGTGGGAATTATCGGCGCTGGACCGGCTGGATTGGCGGCGGCAGAGCAGTTGCGGCGCAAGGGTTATCAAGTTTGTGTTTACGATCGCTATGATCGTGCCGGCGGTTTGCTGATCTATGGCATCCCAGGATTTAAGCTCGAAAAGCATTTGGTTGAGCGGCGGGTCAACTTGCTGAAGCAGGGCAAAGTCGAGTTTGCGCTCAACTTTGAAATCGGCCGAGAGGCGACCTTTAACGAGTTGAGAGCGCGCCACGATGCATTGCTCGTCGCTTCGGGTACGTATCAGGCGAGAGAACTTCCAGTACCCGGCGTGGGGTTGGCCGGCGTTGTCGAAGCTCTGGATTATCTGATTGCGAGCAATCGTAAGAGCCTGAATGACGACGTACTCGATAGTGGTTTGGACGCGAACGGGAAAAATATCGTTGTCATTGGTGGTGGTGATACAGCAATGGACTGCGTGCGTACGGCAGTTCGGCAGGGGGCAACATCAGTCAAATGCCTCTATCGCCGGGATAGAGATAACATGCCTGGCTCGCAACGCGAGGTGTCGCATGCGGAGGAGGAGGGTGTTGAGTTTGTTTGGCTGTCGGCACCTCAGGCTTTTCTCGGTGATGACAAGGCAAGCAAAGTTGTCGGCGTTCGTACCCAGAGCATGCATTTAGGATCGCCGGATGCAACTGGCCGGCAGGTTCCTGAGCCAATCGAGGGCTCGAGTCATGTCATCGACGCTGATCTCGTCATCAAGGCATTTGGTTTCGGTCCGGAAGACCTTCCTACTTTGTGGAGTGAGCCAAATCTGCCTGTTTCCCGATGGGGGACCTTGCGAGTCGATCACAGGACCATGATGACTGAAATGGAAGGTGTTTTTGCGGCAGGCGATATCGTGCGGGGTGCGTCGCTCGTCGTTTGGGCAATTCGTGACGGTCGCGATGCCGCGGCAGGTATTCACCAACATTTATCAGAGCAATCCGTGGACACCGCGGCTGCTGCTGAATAGGCAGTTTGGGGTAGGGCAATGAATAAATTCGTGCAGGATTGGCAAAAAAACGCGGAGCACTTAACCGCGAATCATGCCTACGACTCTTCGCAAGAGCATGACGCCTGTGGCGTTGGTCTGATCGCGGCAATCGACGGCAAGCCACGCCGGCAGGTCGTCGAGGCTGGTATCGAAGCGCTGAAATCCGTTTGGCATCGCGGCGCGATAGACGCCGATGGCAAGACCGGCGACGGGGCCGGTATACACGTCCAGATACCACAGGACTTCTTTAAAGAGCATGTACGGCGAACTGGACATGAAGTCGGCCGTGGTCGGCTGGCAGTTGGGATGGCATTTCTGCCGCGAACCGAGCTTGCGGCACAGGAGCGTTGTCGGACAATCGTCGAGAGCGAAATTCTTCGCGTTGGTCATACGATTTATGGTTGGCGCCAGGTTCCGGTCAATGTCGAGGTTATTGGAGAGAAGGCCAATGCGACGCGCCCGGAAATCGAGCAAATCATGATCGAGAACGCGCGAGATGTGAGTGAGAGACAGTTCGAAATTGACCTTTACGCCATTCGTCGCCGTATCGAGAAGGCGGTCCTGGCGGAAAATATTGTCGATTTTTACATCTGCTCGCTGAGTTGCCGGTCGGTCATCTACAAGGGGATGTTTTTGGCCGAGCAGTTGAGCGAATTTTATCCGGACTTACTTGATGAACGGTTTGTCTCCAACTTTGCAATCTACCATCAGCGCTACTCGACCAATACATTTCCAACATGGCGGCTCGCTCAGCCCTTCCGAGTGATTGCGCATAATGGCGAGATCAACACTCTGTTAGGTAATATCAACTGGATGAAGAGCCATGAAACCCGATTGGACGATACAGTCCTGCGGGACTATATGGACGACATCAAACCAGTGATTCAGGGTGGTAGTTCTGACTCGGCGGCGCTTGACGCGACGTTTGAGCTCTTACTTCGTGGTCAGCGCGGTTTGCCGGAAACGAAACTTCTTCTCATTCCAGAAGCGTGGGAGAAGGTTGAGGTGCTTCCACGGGCGCACCGTGATTTTTACGCATATGCAAACTCTGTGATGGAACCGTGGGACGGGCCCGCTGCTATTTGCGCGTTTGGCGGGCGCTGGGCCCTTGCTGGGATGGATCGCAACGGCTTGCGGCCGATGCGCTACGCCATTACCGGCGATGGTCTGCTAGTTGTCGGGTCGGAAACCGGGATGGTTCGCATCAATGAACGCGAGGTGGTTGAGAAAGGCCGCGTTGGGCCTGGACAGATGATTGCTGTCGACCTGGTTGATGGTCGGTTACTTCACGATCGTGAGCTCAAAGATCAGGTTGCTGCGTTACGGCCTTATGGGGAGTGGACGGACAGGATCACCAGATTGGATGATTTGATTAAGTCCGGTCCTGGCGAGAAAGGGGCGCTAACGCGTGACGTGCTAAGGCGGCGGCAGAATGCAATCGGATGGACGATTGAGGATCTTGAACTAATCCTTCAGCCCATGGTTGAGGAGGCCAAGGAAGCAACGGGCTCTATGGGCGACGACACGCCGATGGCGGTTCTTTCCGATCAGTATCGTGGTCTCCACCATTTCTTCCGGCAGAATTTTAGCCAAGTAACTAATCCACCGATCGACTCGCTCCGCGAAAAACGTGTCATGAGCCTGGTCACTCGGCTTGGTAACCTTGGCAACATCATGGAGGAAGATGAAAGTCAGCTCGATATTCTCCAGCTCGACTCCCCGGTGTTGTTGAATGGAGAGTTTGAAGTCTTACGCGGGCATATGGGCGACTCTGCCGTAGAGATCGACTGCACGTTTCGTCCTTTAGACGGTGAGAATGCTTTGCGCAATGCGATTTATCGTCTCCAGTCCGAAGCCGAGGATGCGGTCAGAGGAGGTAGCAAGCATCTCGTCTTGCACGATTGTTGTACGGACTCAGAACGCGCGCCGGTACCGATGATTCTTGCAACCGCATCGGTTCATACGCATCTCGTACAATCACGGTTGCGTACATTCACATCGCTTAATGTGCGCGCTGCGGAATGTCTCGATGTCCATTATTTGGCCGTGCTGATCGGAGTGGGCGCAACCACGGTTAATGCATACCTAGCGCAGGAATCGATCGCAGATCGGCATGCGCGAGGCTTGTTTTCCAGCATATCTCTGGACGAGGCACTACAGCGCTTTAAGACCGCGGTCGACAACGGCTTACTCAAGATTATGTCAAAGATGGGCATCTCGATCGTCAGTTCCTATCGAGGTGGTTATAATTTTGAGGCAGTTGGACTTTCCCGTGCTTTGACAGCAGAATTTATGCCCGGCTTGCCAAGCCGCATCTCAGGAATCGGCTTGGCTGGCATCGAACATAAAGTATGCGAACAGCACGCTCGCGCGTATGACGAAGATGTCACTACTCTCCCGATCGGTGGCCTTTACCGTTATCGCAAAGGAGGCGAATCCCATAACTGGGAAGCTGGCCTGATACACACGCTACAGGCCGCGGTTTCGAGTGATTCCTACGCGATTTACGGCAAGTACTCGGATGCATTGCGGGCACTTCCGCCAATACACCTTCGCGACCTACTGGACTTTGAGCCAAAAGAGGCGCCGATCAATCCTGACGACGTTGAGTCGATAACGGAAATCCGCAAACGATTCGTAACGGGCGCGATGAGTCATGGTGCTCTTTCGCGTGAAGCTCATGAAACGTTGGCAATTGCCATGAACCGAATGGGTGCCCAATCAGATTGTGGAGAGGGTGGTGAAGCGCGCGAACGCTTTAAACCCCGTGCCAATGGCGACAATGCCAATTCATCAATCAAGCAGATTGCCTCCGGCCGTTTTGGTGTGACGGCGGAATATCTCGCAAATTGCCGCGAGATCGAGATAAAAATCGCACAGGGTTCAAAGCCCGGTGAGGGCGGGCAGCTTCCTGGTTTCAAAGTTACCGCAGAAATTGCTGCGCTTAGACATTCCACTCCTGGCGTTATGTTGATTTCACCACCGCCACATCACGACATCTACTCGATCGAAGATTTGGCACAGCTAATTTATGACCTGAAGCAAATCAATCCGGAGGCGAGGGTCTGTGTGAAACTTGTGGCGCGGACTGGCATCGGCACGATCGCTTCAGGTGTCGCGAAAGCAAAAGCCGATGTCATCATGATCTCCGGTTACTCCGGCGGAACCGGCGCGAGCCCGCAGACGTCAATAAAGTATGCCGGCATTCCCTGGGAAATGGGCCTTTCTGAAGTTCATCAGGTCTTGACGCTCAATCGCCTGCGCCACACGACGCGGCTGCGGGTCGATGGTGGCTTCAAGACAGGCCGCGACGTGGTGATCGCTGCATTGCTCGGAGCGGAAGAATTCGGTGTGGGCACCGCTTCACTAATCGCTATGGGCTGTATTCTGGTTAGGCAATGCCACTCTAATACATGTCCGGTCGGCGTCTGTACGCAGGACGAGGCGTTACGTGCAAAATTTTCCGGCACGCCAGAGAAAGTCGTTAACCTGTTCAGCTTTATTGCCGAGGAAGTGCGCGAGATTTTGGCTGAACTTGGCGCCCGCACGCTTAACGAGATTATCGGTCGGACGGAACTCCTAGGTCAGGTGAGCCGAGGGTCACCGCATCTTGATGACCTCGATCTGAACCCGCTCCTCACTCAAGCCGATTCGGGCGGTTTTCCGCGCTATTGCACTTTAGAAGGTCGCAACGAAGTGCCGGAATCGCTGGACGCACAAATGATTGAAGATGCCCAGGCATTGTTCTCGGACGGCGAGAAAATGCAACTCCAGTACAATATCCGCAACACGCAGCGGGCCATTGGAGCAAGGTTGTCTGCCTTGATCACCCGACGTTTCGGAATGCGCGGATTAAATCCTGACCATCTAACTGTGCGACTTCGAGGCTCCGCCGGACAATCGCTCGGCGCTTTTGCGGTCCAGGGCCTAAAACTTGAGGTGTTGGGTGATGCCAATGATTATGTGGGTAAGGGATTATCGGGCGCGACGATTGTTGTGCGGTCCCTCACGTCGGCTCGATTGGTATCCAACGAGAATGTCATTCTTGGCAACACGGTGCTCTACGGCGCAACCGCCGGCAAACTTTTTGCGGCTGGCCAGGTAGGGGAACGCTTCGCTGTACGTAATTCGGGCGCGTCTGTTGTTGTCGAGGGGTGCGGTTCAAACGGGTGCGAATACATGACGAGCGGCACGGCAGTAATTCTGGGTCTTGTCGGCGATAACTTTGCGGCCGGCATGACAGGTGGCATGGCATTTGTATACGATTTGGACGGTGACTTGGAACGTAAGGTCAATGCTGAAACTGTAGTCTTGCAGCGGATCGAAACCGATTATTGGGAGGCGCAGTGCCGCGATCTCATTGTTGAACATGTACTGGAGACGCAGTCGTTGTGGGCTCAGCGCATTCTCGACAATTGGGACTTTGAACTGGAAAAATTTTTGCAGGTTGTCCCAAGAGAAATGGCAACCCGACTCGAACATCCGACAACTGTCGCCGCATTGGATAGTGAATTGCGGGCTTAACTTTGTTGTCTCATTCGACGTTTGTATCCGCATATCCGCGTACATAAATCGGCGCTATCCGAGTTCACCGCTGTTGGGTTAGGATGGTCAACCATGAAGCAACCGCATGCCGATTCTGATATCTCCGACCGTCCAGCGGCGTCCCATATACTTGTATTTGCATCAATTGGTCATGCCTATGCCCATCTCTTTATGGTGCTCTATCCGACGGTCGTGCTAGCGCTTGAGGCAGAGTTTGCTATGACCTATGGCGAACTCATCGGACTCGCGCTCGGCGGCTATATTTTGTTCGGCGCAGCAGCGCTTCCAGCTGGCTGGCTTGGTGACTGCTGGAGCGCCAGAGGCATGATGGCAGTTATGTTTTTTGGATTGGGCGTTGCATCAATCGCGACTGGGTTCGCCTCGTCACCGCTGCAAATAGCGCTTGGGCTCGGGTTGATCGGTGTCTTTGCCGCAATTTACCATCCAGTCGGTATCGCGATGGTTGTTCGCCACGCAACCCGACGCGGGCAAGCACTCGGTATAAACGGAATATTTGGCGGTGTGGGTGTCGCAATTGGTGCGCTCGTGGCCGGCGTCTTGTCCGACTTGGTAAGTTGGCGCGCTGCGTTCATCGTTCCTGGCACCATCAGCCTTTTGACGGGGGTCGCCTATTTGGCCTATGTGCCACGGATTGCGCGGGCCGAGGTAGTCCAAAATTCTGTTACTGAAACGCCAGCGAGGGAAGGCAAACTTGCGGATATTTTGCCAGTTCTGACCTTAATTATTCTTGCATCTGCATGCGCAGGTTTGATCTATCAATCAGCATCCGTCGGGATGCCCAAGATCTTCGCGACCCGCCTTGAGTTCCTCGACGGCGCGGTAATTGGCGTTGGGGGACTTGTCGCTTTTGTCTATTTAGTCGGTGCTGGAGGCCAGCTTATCGGCGGTTGGTTCTCTGACCGATATTCGCTGCGGCGGGTATTTGCGTTCGCATTCATGCTGCATATTCCATTGCTCGCATTCGCGGCAATTGCCGCGAATTGGTCGATGCTGTTCCTCGCACTCGGCCTTGTAACGCTTGGATCTTCGGTGCAGCCGGTTGCGGACAGCCTAGTCGCGAATTGGGTCCCATCGCGCTGGCACGCGACGGCTTTTGGTGCTCGATTTGTCGCGTCTCTCGGCGTTAGCGCATGCAGTATTCCGCTCGTTGGCATGATCTTCGACAGAACTGGGGACTTTGTTTGGCTATTTGCCGTCTTGTGTGTTCTTGCGATTGTTGCAGCAATTTTTGCATTGCTTTTGCCACGCGCACGTAATGCGACCGTGCATACGCCTGCACCGATTTCACCTGCGGTTGCTGTCGCTGATGGACCGGTTTGAACGATCTGAGTTGCTGTATGCAATTGCAGCGTCAAACATTTTCGGTCCACGTCAGACCTGTATAGATTTATAGCGCCATGCGAACGCTTTATCACCTTTGGCTTTCACCAACTTGCCGCAAGGTTCGAATTATCCTTGCGGAAAAGGGGCTCGATTTCGACATGAAGGTCGAAAAGACATGGGAGCGACGCCACGAATATTTGGCACTTGACCCCACTGGCGAGGTTCCTGTCCTTGTTGAAGAGGAAGGTACGGTGATCGCTGACGCGGTGGCGGTCGTTGAGTATTTGGAGGAACGCTATCCGGAACCGACAATGCTGGGACGCAGCCCAAGTGTACGTGCTGAAGTTCGTCGCCTGAACCAGTGGTTCGATCGTAAATTCAACAGGGAGGTTACGGAGAATATAGTCGGAGAAAAAATCATGAAGCGATTTCTCGGTCTAGGTGAACCGGATTCCAATTCAATTCGCGCTGGTGCCGCGAATATCCATGTCCATCTCGACTATATTGGTTGGCTTATAGAACGCCGCCGCTGGCTCGCAAGTGACGATTTGTCGCTCGCCGATATAGCCGCCGCTGCCCATCTGTCTGCAATCGACTACCTCGGAGATGTTCCGTGGGATGATCACCCCGCAGCCAAGGATTGGTATGCTCGTATTAAGTCCCGTCCTAGTTTTCGTTCGATCCTCGGCGATCATATTCCCGGTTGCCCGCCACCGCAGCACTACGCTGATCTTGATTTCTGACGGTTCTTCGCCGGCCAAATAGAAACTGGCCTTCGGAAACTGGGGTCTAAGGAATTTTGACGTCTAGTTTTTCGATGTTTCGGCGAGCTGCTTCGGCCGCACGAGTGCTGCTATAGAGGCGTGTAAGCGTTAACCAATCGGCGCGAGCTCCATTGTCGTCACCCATGAGGCGGCGGATTATACCCCGCTCCAGCAAGGCTTCTGGATAGTCTGGTGAGAACGTCAGCGCGGCCTCGGCGTCCTCCAACGCAAGTGGCAATTCGTCGACAAATCGATAGGCACTGGCCCGTAGCACAAGGCTAAAGGTCTGCTCCGGTCCACCTTCTTTCAATTGTTGAGCAATTTCAGTTGCCAAATTTAGGTCATCGATAGCTTCCCAATAGTTGCTAGCCTCAGCCAGCGTAATTGCACGGTCTATGAGGATCTCCGCATAACTCATGCTTCCCTGTTGTGCCAATTTTAAAGCCGATGTTTGAACTGCAAATGCTCGATCGAGATTATCAGCCCTGAGCCAAGCCTGACCCGCTTGCGCGAGGACCTCAGCACGCAGTTCGAATGAAGTTCCCGGGGCCATTTCCGTTGCAAGCGCTTCAAGGCGTGTTGCCGCTTCCTTAAAGTGTTCCATGCCTATGAGGGCAACGGCAATACAATGAAGCGCGCTGTCGCCGCCGCCGTTATCCTGCCAAGCGAGTCCCTCCTCAAATGCTTGCTCGGCATCGATCACGGCTAACTTCAGGCAGGATTCATACCATCTGGATTTATCGATATTTTGTGCCCAAACTTGGCCAGCCCACCACGACAACAAGACGCAAAGCAAAATCGCCGCAATTCGAACCGAGTTGGCCACAGGCTTGTTCCTTACATCTGCACCTTCTAAATTCATCCAAATCGTCGCTTCGTGGCAAGCCTGTTGATGAGGGGAACTACCGGACAGGTAGTAAGATAGATGAGTATTGTTGACGCTCGATTAGGCTTGTTCTGCTTTGGTCATGGCTATGTCGCCGAGGCATTGGCTGCTGCGGTTGCATTGGATGGCTGGAGATGTGCCGGTACATGCCGGACCGACAGCAAATGCAGAAGCCTCAATGCCAAGGATATAACCGCCCACCAATTTGATCGCGATCTACCTTTTGCCAATTGCGCCGAGGCACTTTCTGAGTTCACTCATGTCCTCGTGTCCGTTCCGCCGGACGAGGTAGGCGATCCGGTACTCGACCTTCATCTTTATGATCTATTTGACCATGGTCGCCTACAATGGATTGGCTATCTTTCAACGACAGGTGTCTATGGTGATTGCAACGGGGGTTGGGTGGACGAGACCACATCGGTTCGTCCTACAAGCGAACGTGGAAAGCGTCGCGCTGCGGCAGAGTCCAGATGGCTGGAGTTTGGACTAAATGCCGGCGTACCAGTCCAGATATTTCGACTTGCCGGCATTTACGGTCCCGGCCGCAACCCACTCGCACAACTAAGGGCAGGTACGGCACGTCGGATCTATAAGGAAGGGCAGGTTTTTGGTCGCATACACATCGACGATATCGTCGCAGCCCTTCGCGCCTCGATCGCCAATCCAAATTCAGGTGCAATCTATAATGTGGCCGACGATTTGCCGGCAGCGCCAGACGAAGTGATCAGCTATGCCGCTCAGCTGCTTGGCATGGAGCCGCCGCCCTTTGAGAACATCAAAACTGCCGAAATGTCGGAAATGGGGCGCAGCTTCTATACGGAGAATAAACGGGTGTTGAACCATCGGTTAAAGGATGAATTTGGACTGACACTTAAATATCCAAACTATCGTGTCGGGCTGCGGGCTCTTATGTAATCTGCGATATGACGTTGTCGACGGCGCTTGTCATTCGAACAATATTGGTGTCTTGCGACAACCTATGGTCTCCGCCCTTTATGAGCGTGACCGCAAGCGCTGAAGATGCGATTGCCTCTACAGTTCGCATCACGTGGTCGAGCGGAACCACTTCGTCTGCGAGTCCGTACAAAATATTTTCTGGCCCGGGAAAAGGTATGGGAGCGTGATTCCTCAATGAGTCTTAATGTAATTGGGTTGGCCTCATCCTCGAATTCCGACGGGCGGTTCCTGAATCCCTTGTCTTCGATTTCATGACGAATGTCTGTATCAAATTTGTTCCACATCAAATCGATTGTGAAATCAACAGCGGGGGCAAGCAGCACCATTCCTCTGATGCGATCCGGCCGTTTGAGCGCTATGAGAAGGGCGATCTAGGCGCCCATCGACGAACCAACAAGCACAACGGGGCCAGTGGTGATGTGGTCGAGGATTGACAGTGCACCGTCTCGCCACAATCCCATCGAGCCATCGGTGAACTCACCTGACGACATACCGTGTCCTTGATAGTCAAAGCGTATATACGTGTGTCTAAAGTCGTGACACTAGGTGCTTAGCGCTACGGCCTTGCTTCCGGACATGTCAGAATGATATCCGCCACAGTAAATAACGGTTGGTGATTTTCCAGTCATTTCGCGGTAGGCGATTGTTGCGCCTCCGTCTCGTGATAGAATTAGCGGCTCAGGCTGCATGAAATTACACGTCGCATAAATTAGGATCTTGCCTACACTGCAGCGCAAACAAGCTGCATCCTGACGGGCGTAGCATGGGAATAACTAGTGGCAGACATTGCTGACATTAACATGACGACCAGTAGCGATGACAAACATCCGCCCGTCGTGCTCCAGTTGCTCCCTTCGCTCGTTACTGGCGGTGTTGAGCGGGGCACGGTTGATGTTGCGCGGACGTTGGCTGAGGAGGGTTGGCATTCGTTGGTCGTTTCGGCTGGTGGACCCATGGTCCGTGAGTTGACTCGTGCTGGCGTGAACCATATTGAAATGCCGGCTGAATCCAAGAACCCATTGGTTATGCATGCCAACGTTGACAAGCTGGCTCGCATTATTCGTGACTATCATGTTGATATTGTCCACGCGCGCAGCCGGGCTCCTGCCTGGAGTGCACTTGCAGCATGTTGGAGAACCGATACATCCTTCGTCACGACGTTTCACGGTACCTACGATACCAGCCTACCATTCAAGCGAACGTATAACTCTGTAATGGCCCGGGGACAGCGAGTAATCGCGATCAGTGACTTCATCGCCCGACACCTCGTCGATAAGTATAGCACAAGCCCAGATCGCATCACCGTCATTCACCGTGGTGTTGATTTCGAGCTGTTTGATCCCCAAAAAATTAACCCGGAGCGACTTGTAAGGCACTCCCAGGAGTGGCGCCTGGTGGATGGTGTGCCCGTGATAATGCTACCTGGTCGCTTAACGGACTGGAAGGGTCAGCGGGTGCTTCTGGCAGCACTCGCTAAGTTGCCTAATCGAAATTTTCGATGTCTGTTGGTAGGTGATGATCAGGGTCGAACTGGCTATCGACGCGAGTTGGAAAGACTGATCGAAAAGTTTGAGTTGCAATCGGTAGTCCAGCTTGTTGGCAATTGTACAGACATGCCGGCGGCCTACATGCTTGCCGATGTAGTCGTCTCTGCGTCGACAAAGCCTGAAGCATTCGGGCGCGTCATTGTCGAAGCACAAGCGATGGGGAAATCGGTTATTGCCACCGATCATGGCGCCCCCCCTGAACTTGTATTGCTGGGAAAGACCGGTTTTCTCGTGCCGCCGGCTGATCCTGCTGCACTTGCTGCGCAACTCGAACACGTGCTGGCGCTTGGTTCGTCGGAAAGGGAAACGCTGGCGCGAGAGGTGCGGTCTCATGTTCGCGGACGCTTCAGCAAGGAGACAATGTGCTCTGCAACGCTTGATGTCTACCGTCGCGTCCTCACGGAAAAGGAGCGTAACGGTTCGGTGGTCGCGTGAGTGACACTGCAATTGTCGAGGACGCGTCGGTCCAACGCATTCTGGTGATTAAGCTTGGTGCCTTGGGCGACTTCGTGCTTGCGCTCGGACCGTGTGCCGCTATTCGTAATCATCATCCGCATGCGCACATTATATTGTTGACGACGGCTCCATATTTAGATTTTGCGGATGCGAGCAAATATTTTGACGAGGTCTGGATTGATGATCGGATGCCATGGTGGCGCCTTGATTGTTGGCTGGCTCTTCGTCGTCGATTGAATGGCGTTGGCTTTGATCGTGTATACGACCTGCAGACCTCTGATCGAAGTGGCTGGTATTTCAGGTTAATTGGCCGCAACACCGAATGGTCAGGCATCGTTGCTGGCTGCTCACACCTTCACGATAACCCTGACCGGGATCGGATGCACACGCTTGAACGACAGGCTGAGCAGTTGGCAATCGCTGGCATCGAGACGGTGCCGCCTCCCGAGTTGGTATGGGTGACTGCCGAGATCGACCAGTTCGAAATCGGGACATCGTCGGTTCTTATTGCCCCCGGAGGTGCTCCGCATCGGCTAGGAAAGCGTTGGCCGGCGTCCAGCTATTTAGCGCTTGCAAGAGCTCTCGTGGAAGCAGGATATCAACCTGTATTGATTGGGACGTCGTCCGAGTTGGAGGTTTCTCAATTTATTGTTGCTGGTTGTGACGGGGTGAAGGACCTGACAGGACAAACAACATTGTTGGAGATCGCAGAATTGACGCGCGTTGCATCTGCAGCGGTTGGGAACGATACGGGGCCGATGCACATTGCTGCTGTGGCAGGGTGCCGGTCGGTGGTTCTCTTTTCGTCCGACTCAGATCCAGCTCTTACGGCCCCCCGCGGTAAGGGCGTTACAGTTCTCAGGCAGGAGACCTTGGCTGACTTGCCGGTGGATGACGTGCTCGCGGCCCTTGCATCCAATTAGACTGATGAAACAGAGCCAGATTTTAGCGTAAGAAGTGGTATGCACTGCGTCGCTTCCTTGACTATCTATCCAATCACACTAAATTCCGCGAAACCTCAAAATGGGCGGCGGCTAATCTCCGTCCGAGATATAGGCGAATATTATGGTAGCCATCACGCTCCCTGACGGCAGCGTTCGCAAATTTGACGGCCCGATAGAAGGAGGGGCGTTGGCGGCGGAAATCGGCCCTGGCCTCGCAAAAGCGGCGCTGGCGATCAAAGTCGACGGTGTCCTGCAAGATCTTGCCTACTCAATTGAGTGCGACGCAAAGGTCGAGATTGTCACCCGCGATCATGATGACGCGTTGGCGCTGTTGCGGCATGACGCAGCCCATGTAATGGCCGAAGCGGTCCAAGAACTCTATCCAGATGTACAAGTGACGTTTGGGCCGGCGACGGAAGATGGATTTTTCTACGATTTTCACCGCGAAAAGCCGTTTACGCCCGACGACCTTGAGACCATTGAAAACCGCATGCGGAAAATCGTCGACCGTGATGAATTAATCACACGCGAAGTTTGGGATCGCAGTCGTGCTGTTCGCTATTTCGAGGAGAAGGGGGAAGTCTTTAAGGCAGAGCACGTCGCCTCTTTGCATGAAGATGAAGATATATCGATCTATCGCCAGGGCGAATGGCTGGATCTCTGTGCGGGGCCACACTTGCCCTCAACGAGGAGTCTCGGCCAGGCATTTAAGCTGACGAGTTTGGCAGGTTCATATTGGCGCGGTGATGCCAAAAACCCCGCTTTACAGCGCATCTATGGCACATGTTGGCGGACGGAAAAGGAACTCAAAGCGCACTTTAACCTGCTTGAAGAGGCTGAGCGCCGCGACCATCGCCGACTCGGCCGCGAGATGGATTTGTTCCATATACAAGAGGAAGCGGTAGGCAGCATATTTTGGCATCCGAACGGCTGGACGCTATACCGATGCTGCGAAATGCATATGCGTACGCGCCTCGATGCAGCTGGTTATGTCGAAGTGAAAACGCCGCAACTCATTGATCGCAATCTCTGGGAAAAGTCCGGGCATTGGGAAAAATTTAGAGAGCATATGTTCATAGCTGAGGATGAACATGACCGCGTGCTCGCTCTCAAACCGATGAATTGTCCTGCGCATGTCCAAATTTTCCGCCAAGGCATCACGAGCTACCGCGATCTGCCAATTCGAATGGCGGAATTCGGTTCCTGTCACCGCAGTGAGCCTTCGGGGGCGTTGCATGGGCTGATGCGCGTGCGGGCGTTTACCCAGGATGATGCACATATTTTCTGCACCGAAGATCAGATCACAGCTGAAACCGTGGAATTTTGTCAGTTGCTGCTGTCAGTTTACCGCGACTTTGGTTTTGAAGATGTTGTGGTCAAATTTGCAGACAGGCCGCTGGTACGTGCCGGTAATGATGCGACGTGGGATCGGGCAGAAGCAGCGCTCGTCGCGGCGACAGATGCGGTCGGGCTCAGCTATACGCATAATCCAGGTGAGGGTGCTTTTTACGGACCGAAGCTTGAATTCTGTCTACGCGATGCGATCGGACGGGAATGGCAATGCGGAACCCATCAGGTTGATTTCGTTTTACCTGAACGGCTCGATGCGACCTATGTCGGCGAAGATGGGCAAAAGCATCGACCGGTCATGCTGCACCGTGCAATTCTGGGTTCGTTTGAACGCTTCATTGGCATACTAATCGAACATTATGCAGGTCATCTGCCGCTTTGGTTGGCACCAATACAGGTCGTTGTCGCTACAATTACTGATGATGCAGCGGAATATCTGCCGGAAATCAAGTCGTCGCTCGAAGCAGCGGGCCTGCGATTTCGCTTCGATGTGCGCAACGAGACGATCAACTACAAGATTCGTGAGCACTCCCTATCAAAGGTTCCGGTCATTTTCGTTGTTGGTGCCCGTGAAGCTGAAGCGAAAAGCGTCGCGGTTCGTCGACTTGGCGGTAAGGATCAAGAAATCCTTGTGCTTGATGAAGCCGTAAATAAGCTTGTTGTGGAAGCAGCGGTGCCGACGGCTTCAAATTGAAGACTCGGAGTGACACGTGTGTCCTGATATAGTGCGGATTATCGTGCGTATTAGCTCAAATAGGAGGCGTTAATAGCCAGACCACCATACAATTCCGCGCCGTCCCGCGAGGGCCCGCGCGTAAACGAATTTATAGTTGCGCAGGCAGTGCGCTTGGTTGATGAAAGCGGCGAGATGATGGGCGTCGTGACTCGCGATGAGGCGATTGAAGCCGCAGGAGATGCGGGAATGGACCTTGTCGAAATCTCGCCAAATGCCGATCCACCGGTGTGCAAAATCCTCGACTACGGCAAGTTTAAATACGAAGCCCAAAAGAAGAAAAACGAGGCTCGGAAGAAGCAAAAGACAATCGACGTTAAGGAAGTAAAATTCCGCCCCAATATTGACGATCACGATTACGGGGTAAAAATGCGCTCGATGCTCCGGTTTCTCTCTGAAGGCGACAAGGTCAAAGTCACTTTGCGGTTCCGTGGCCGCGAAATGGCTCATCAAGAACTTGGTGTAAACGTCCTCTCGCGTGTGCGGGTTGATCTTGATGAACAGGCCAAAGTCGAGCAGATGCCGCAGATGGAAGGTCGCCAAATGATTATGGTTTTGGCACCGCGTTAAACTTCTCTGACAAATTTACTCATTGTCGAGTTCACCAGAGCGGTTTGTATTGAAATTGTAGCGAAATGCTACATGTGATGACCGTTGGTTCTTGCGCCTAATGACGACGAAGGCTATAAGCCTGTCTTCCGCGCATTGAATAAGATGAATGCGGGTTCGGCGTGTGGGCTTTATGGGTATGCCTGACGGGCCGGAAAGCCTTCTTCACTTACTTAGGGATCGCCAAATGCCCAAGCTCAAAAATAAGAGCAGTGCCAAAAAACGCTTCCGCTTGACCGCAAAGGGCAAAGTCCGCTTTGCCAGTGCCAACCTCAATCATATGTTGCGCCGTCGGTCGCAGAAAATGAAGCGGAGCAATCGGGGCACCCAAATCATGTCGGCGAGCGATGCCAGGTCCGTGAAGAGGCATTATCTTCGGGTACGCTAGAAAGGGCCGACAATGGCACGGGTTAGTAGGGGCGTAACTAAACACGCTCGGCACAGAAAAGTTATCAAGGCGGCGAAAGGCTCGCGTGGACGGTCGAAGAATACCTTCCGTGCAGCGATTCAACGTGTTCAGAAAGATCTTCAGTACGCCTATCGCGATCGCCGCATTCGGAAGCGGAACTTTCGAGCGCTATGGATACAGCGCATCAATGCCGGCGTACGCGAGCATGGCCTGACCTATTCCCAGTTTATGAATGGAATTAATCTGGCTGAGATTGCGATAGATCGGAAGATTCTTGCAGATCTTGCCGTCCGCGACCCAGACGCATTTAAGGTAATGATCGATCACGCACAGGCCGCGTTAGCGGCGAAGTAGGCGTCGCCGACAAGCCTCCCTAATCCATCGACTTACTTTGGCCAGCCTAGGGGTGTTTGAGCGTCACCTGCAGGAGCGTCAGGTCTGAAACGGTCGCGTCGGACGAACAAGGGCAGCTGCATGGAAAACTTAAATACGCTTCGCGATGAATCCCTAACGGCGGTTGCGACTGCTGAAACTCTCGAAGCACTCGAAGTTGTCCGCATTTCCGTGCTGGGCCGAAAAGGCCGTGTAACGGAGCTGATGAAGGGTTTGGGTCAAGTTGAGGCGGACAGACGCCGAGAAACTGGCCAAGAACTCAATGCCGTTAAAGATGTCATTGCGACGGCAATTGAATCGCGCGTCCAGACGTTGCAAGTGATGGCGCTTGGTGCTCAGGTCCAAGAAGAAGCTGTTGATGTTTCACTACCGTCGCGACCCGAATCCGCCGGCAGACTTCATCCTATTAGCCAGACATTCGATGAGATTGTTGCGATCTTTGGTGAGATGGGTTTTGTCGTCGCACAAGGTCCGGATATCGAAGACGATTTCTACAACTTCACCGCCCTTAATATTCCGCCCGAGCATCCCGCGCGGCAGATGCACGACACGTTCTATCTGCAGACGCTTGGTGCCGCGAAGGATACTGAAAACGGCGAAATGTCGACGGACGGCCGCAGGCTTCTCAGAACCCATACGTCACCAGTTCAGATCCGCACAATGCTCGCTGGCAAGCCGCCATTTCGCATTATTGCGCCTGGTCGAACCTACCGTTGTGACAGCGACATCACGCACACCCCTATGTTTCACCAAGTTGAAGGTCTCGTGGTCGATACGACAACACATATGGGGCATCTTAAAGGGTGCCTGATCGACTTCTGCCGGACCTACTTCGAAACACCTGACGTTCCCGTGCGGTTTCGGCCAAGCCACTTCCCGTTCACGGAGCCATCCGCCGAAGTGGATATCGGATGTTCTCGTGCCGGCGGTCAGCTAAAGATTGGCGCCGGCGACGATTGGCTTGAAATTCTTGGTTGTGGGATGGTTCATCCCAAGGTGCTTGAGGCAGGCGGTGTCGATTCGTCCAAATATCAGGGGTTCGCCTTTGGTATAGGGCTTGAGCGTATTGCTATGTTGAAATATGGCATTCCCGACTTGCGCACTTTCTTTGACGCAGACATTCGTTGGCTTCGGCACTATGGCTTCGTGCCGCTTGAGGTGCCGACGCTACTTCGCGGGCTCACATTGTGAAGTTCACGCGATCCTGGCTTAGCGAACATTTAGAATGTGACGCGACAGTAACGGAACTGTCAGAGCGACTAACCGCTCTCGGGCTTGAGGTTGAGGAAATCGTCGACCGAGCAGCTGACCTCGGTGCATTTACTGTCGCCGAAGTTGTCGAGGCAAAACTCCATCCTGATGCCGATCGGCTAAAGGTTTGTATTGTTGAAACCGGCTCTGGCACTGTTCAGGTCGTGTGTGGCGCACCTAATGCGCAGACAGGTATGAAGGGTGTCTTTGCTCCGGTCGGATCCCATGTTCCAGGTACAGGACACGACCTCAAAAAAACTAAAATCCGCGGAGTTGAATCCAGCGGCATGTTGGTATCTGAACGGGAGCTGGGCATCTCGGATGAGCACGAGGGCATCATCGAACTGCCAAGGGATGCGAAAGTCGGTGAGCCGTTCGCGAAATTCGCAGGTCTTGACGATGCCGTAATTGAGATAGCCATCACCCCGAACCGCGGTGATTGTCTGGGCGTTCGCGGAATTGCTCGCGATCTTGCTGCTGCTGGTGTGGGCAAGTTTAAGGCGCACGCGGAAATCGACGGACAGACGATTGATGGGGCATTTGAAAGTCCTATCAAATGGCGTCGCGAGTTTCTGGAAGGCGCTGGACACGCATGCCCGATGGTTGTTGGACGAAGTTTTCGCAACGTCAAAAACTGCACAAGCCCTGAGTGGTTGCAAAATCGTCTTAGGGCAATTGGGCTGCGGCCGATTTCAGCGCTCGTCGATATTACAAATTACGTCACATTTGATCTTGGTCGTCCCTTACATGTTTTTGATGCGGACAAGCTATCGGGCGACTTGCTTATGCGTTTTGCGAAAAAAGGCGAAACAATTCTGGCATTGGACGGCAAGAAATACGCTCTCGACGAGGAAATGGTTGTCATCGCGGATGAGAGTTCGGGAACGAACAATGTTCAGGGTATAGGTGGCGTCATGGGTGGCGAGGCGAGCGGTTGCACCGAGGCAACCCAGAACGTCTTTCTCGAAGTCGCTCTTTTCGATCCAGTAAGGGTAGCTGCAACTGGGCGAAAGCTTGGGATCGAATCTGATGCGCGCTACCGTTTTGAGCGTAGCGTGGATCCACAATCCGCATTGTGGGGAGCAGAAGTAGCGACCCGATTAATCACCGAGTTCTGTGGTGGCGAGGCAAGCACGCTCACTATCGCCGGCGCGATGCCCGACGTCAGCCGGCAGATCCAGTTTAGGCCAGAGCGTATGATGACATTGGGCGGCGTAGACCTTTCTGTCGAGCGCACGCAAGGTATCCTCGGTGCGTTGGGGTTTTCGACCAAGCTCGGCGAGGGCGCGATCATTGCTGTGCCGCCGACTTGGCGTCCTGACGTCGAAGACGAGGTCTGTCTGGTCGAAGAAGTGCTGCGTGTTCATGGGTTTGACGCAATTCCTGTGGTGCCGCTGGAGCGCGAGTCGTCACTGCCAAAGGTTGCGGTTTCTGTTGAGCAGCGCCGTGAAGGTCTGGCCCGCAAAGTCCTTGCGACACGTGGCATGATGGAGGCCGTTACTTGGTCATTTGTCAGCGCGGAGGAGGCCGGGCTTTTCGGTGGCGTTTCGCCGTCACTCAAATTGGCGAATCCGATTAGTGCGGACTTAGACGTTATGCGGCCCTCGATACTTCCAAATTTGCTGAAAGCTGCAGCACGCAACGTTAATCGCGGCTTTCATGAACTCGCACTATTTGAAGTCGGGGCGGCGTGGCGTGATGACACACCGGAGGGGCAGGATCTCGTTGCGGCCGGTGTTCGTATCGGCGGCACTGGCCCGCGCCATTGGGACGTTAAGCCGCGACAAGTCGATGTCTTCGACGCGAAGGCCGATGCAGAAGCTGTTATGGCACTCGGCACTGTTCCGGTCGAAAATCTCCAGGTCAGTAGTGATGCACCAGATTGGTATCATCCTGGACGATCTGGTGTCTTCAAGCTGGGATCGACTCTGATTGCAACGTTTGGCGAAGTGCATCCCCGTATCCTTCAGGCCCTCGACTTGCCATCGCCTGTGACTGCGTTTGAAGTCAATATCAACAGCTTTCCAAAGTCCAAATCCAAAGCTGCAACGGGTCGGGCGCCGCTCAATGCGTCGCCCTATCAGGCCGTAAGCCGCGACTTTGCATTTGTCGTAAGTAGCGCCGTCCCGAGTGCCCAATTAGTGCGCGCCGCAAGGGGTGCTGACCGCAAGCTTATTGTCGACGTTGACGTGTTCGATCTTTATCACGGTGAGAATGTTGGCGAGAACGAGAAGTCAGTCGCGATTTCGGTAACGCTTCAGCCAACAGAACATACGTTGACAGACCCTGAAATTGACGCCGTCTCGGATAAAGTTGTTTCGGCGGTCGGTAAGCAGACGGGCGGCGTATTGCGCAACTAAGTCGCCAGTTCACAATTGCCTATTCTCACGTGAGTTTTTATCGTCAACGGCTCTCCGCAGTCATTCGTCGGTTAACTGCGTTCGCAGTTGACAGGGGTGCACTGATCGGAGAAATTTAAACTATATTCGCAGATATTGCGGTGTTGGCTGCCGATACCTCCACATGTTGTGTTTGTGATGGATGGTGCCAGTGATGATAATAGAGGGTTGCTTGCGTTATGCCGTATGACAATTCGCCCGAGACGAAGCCGAAGCCGAAGCTGTCTTATGCGATCAGCTGCTCCAGTCAATTCCGCAAAGCGGTGATGGCTTTGGCTGAAAGCCAAAGTGTCAATGTTGGCGACCTTGCCCGTTCGATACTCCTTGCCGTTCCTGCTGATGTAATTAGGCGTCTTGACGACCCAGGCGAACCGCCAGCGGACGATCGTGAGGCAATCACTTTGAAGTCTGGCCGGAATCCGGGCAAGCTCTGGCGCCGAAAGCCGCGATTGCAGGTTCGCTTGCCGCCGGGACATAGCGCGGAGACCATCCGCCGCGCGCTTGGCCTGGCGCTCGCGCTCGATGATGGCAGCAAGATGGTCGCGGTTGAGGATAACGGGGTGCCGACGACGGGAGATCGTCTCAAAGCGGCGGAGGACGAGGTTTTACGATTGCATACGATCGTTGAAGCGCTCGCCTTCACACCGCTACCGGATGGCGTCAAAAATCGCAGTGATGCCCTCCACGTGCTTGGTTTCTCCCATGACAATGTACCTGAACATACGACAATCAGGGCGAGATACCGGATGCTTGCAAGTATTCATCACCCAGACAGTGGATTTGGTGACCATCGACGAATGAGTCAGCTTAACGAGGCGATGAATCGTCTCCGGAGCAGTGTAGGCTAGAAGGCATTGTGTTGGTCGGTTAGGTTTCCACGGTATGAATACAGCTGTATGAATTCCGCCTCATTCAATGTTGTCGTTGGCGCAAAGTGAAATGAATTGGAGAAACGCGTGAATTTTATTTTCGAAGGGGCGCCGCAATGAGTGGAGCTAAAATTTTGGCATTTGCCGGCAGCTTACGAGAAGGATCGCTCAACAAGAAGCTCCTTGCTTTGGCAGCCGAAGGCGCACGTGAGGCTGGTGCTGAAGTCACTGTCATCGACCTACGTGATTACCCGATGCCGATCTATGACGGCGATCTGGAAGTAAGCGACGGCATCCCCGAAAACGCCAGGCGTATTCAGGCGCTTCTTGAGGCGAATGACGGCTTGCTGATCGCAACGCCGGAGAATAATTATTCATTGAGCGCTGTCCTGAAGAATACCATCGACTGGGCATCTCGCCCCGTCGATGACCATCCATCAATGCATTATTTTCGCGGCAAAACGGCAGCGTTAGTTTCTGCCGCGGGTGCTCTCGGTGGGAAAATTGGAATGGCACACCTCCGAGGTATACTCAGCGTGTTCCAGGTCATGGTGATTCCTGAGCAGTACGGCGTTGTCTCCGCTTTCAGAGAAGTTGACGAATATGGCAACCTCACGGCGGAACATGAGGCGCCAACCAAGGCCGTCGGTGCTCGCCTCGCGCAGGTCGTCGACCTGATGGTTGACGACCTGGAATAGGTTCGCAAGCAATGGGGCGCTGAAGGGTTAGCGCCGTCGGACGTCAAGTCAGGGCAGGTCCACAATTCATTTCGCATCACCGATCCCAGCGGATATGAGATTACGATCTTTAGTCCACATACGTCGGGCAGGCCGGTTTAGGGGTGCTGAACTGACAGCTGTGGAGTCGACGTGTTCCGCTCAGGTCCGCAGCACGGCGAACGCAACGATACTAAAGGCCAAGGTACGTGATTTTCCCGGGTTGCGGTAGGTATGGCGTTGGTCACCGCGAAACGCTAAGGCATCACCCGGCCCGAGCGTCGAACTCTCGCCGCCGATGGCGAGTTCGATTTTGCCCTCATCACAGGTCAGATACTCGCGCGTGCCGACGGTGTGAGGAACACCGCGCATGATGCCGCCGGGCGGCAGTTCTAGGCGCATGATCTCCTGCCCTGGCAATGCCTCTGGCACTAAGGAATGGGAGAGTGCGTCCCCCTTTTTTCGCGGTACGACAGAGCCTGCGGGAAAAAACTGACAGGCTCGAACGCGGCGGGCCTACCAATTCCTCGATCGAGATCTGAAATGCGGCTACGACTTTGGCGAGAACAGCAAGTGTTGGATTGACGCTACCTGATTCCAGGCTTGCCCAGGTCGGGCGCGGGATCGACGCCAAGCTTGCCATCTGCTGCTGCGATAATCCACGCTCCTCGCGGAGGTGACGAACAGTGCGTGCAAGATTTGTCGACAACTCGCTCATGCTGATACTGCACCATCATTTTGACAGTAAAATAACCTAACGGATGATAAGACGGAATCGGTGAAATTCTTCGCGAGGATTTTCGGTTTGAAATACGAAGGCGCCTATTCACATTTCGACTGCGTTCATCTTGATGAGTAGCTGGTCTTCCTGTTCGACAACTATGAGGGTTTTGAGAGCCATCACTACGCCTTCAAGGTAGGCGATGAGGAGTTCGACGCGATCTTTGGGCGCGTCAAGGCTGAAGGTATCGCCTATGGTAGCCGGCCAAGCTCACAAGACGATATGATGATCAATCATCACAACGGTGGACGCGGCGTCTATTTCCGTGACGCCAACGGCCACAGCCTGGAAATGTTGACTGCATAAGGCGCCGTTGGCGTTACCGTTGAGATGGGACGAGCAAGGAATTGCGCGATAAACAATCTCGCAATCAGGGAATGGAGTTGATGATAGAAATCAAACAGGTTGGGCACATAGGTATTCGTGTAAAGGACCGGGATCGTTCGAAGGCATTTTATAGCAAACTCGGATTCGAACCGGTCCGCGACAATCCAGACGATACGGTTATTATCGTGCGCAATAAGAACGATGTCGAAATCAACTTTATCGTCAACGCAAATGACGAAAATGACGGCAAGAACATTCTCATGGACGTCGACATAAAGTATCCGGGTTTCACCCACGTCGCGCTGGAAGTTCCGTCCATTGAAGGTACTGCTACAGCGCTGAGAGAAGCCGGAATCGAAACCTCTGGGAACCGAACCCACGGGGAGACGACGGTAGCACTCTTTATCCGCGATCCGGATCTCAACGTCATCGAATTCATAGCCGACGAGACTTGATGCTGATTGATCGAGTGGCGGCCGGCCACACTTCTTAGATGGTGGAATTTCGCTGATAGTTTGGAATCAGATTGTTCTGGCGAGCAATTCTTGGGCGTGCGTTACTGGTCTTCTGTCCTCCATGCGCGGTCAATGATGTGAATTCAGCCCCACTATTAGCGGACATTTCCCCGGCACGCCTGTCCGGCAACCTGCGGGGCATGGGTTGGATGGCTCTAGCGTCGACGGGTTTTGCGACCAACAACGCGTTTGTACGGTATCTGACATCGACGGGGCTAAGCGCACTTGAGATAGCGTTCTTTGTTAATGCGTTTGGCGTCATCGCGTTGACACCGCTGTTGCTGCACTATGGCCCAACGGTTTTACGCACCCAGCACTTTGGAATTCACCTGTTGCGCGCGATTTGTTTTCTCGTCGCCATGGTGTTTATCTATACGGCTCTCGCGACAACATCACTCTCGCTTGTCGCAGCACTTGGCTTCACGGTGCCTATCATTACGACGATTCTGGCGATCGTCTTTTTTCATGAGGTCGTTCGACTTCGACGGTGGGTCGCCATTCTCTTTGGCTTCTCGGGCACATTTGTCATTCTTCGCCCGGGGTTAGAGATCGTCGAAACCGGGTCGCTCTACGTTCTCATTGCGGCATGCTTTTTCTCAGTCATGGCGATGCTTGCCAAATTGCTCGCACAGAGCGAATCGAGTTTGACGATTACTGCATACACTAGGCTCCTGCCGACACCGATGGCGCTTGCCGCGGCGCTCTTTGTCTGGGAGTGGCCGACATGGCCGCAGTTGGGGATTCTTGTCCTCGCCGGTATTGTTGGTACCGCCTCGATTATGTCCTTCGTCCAGGCGATTAAGATCGGCGAAACGAATGTTGTCATGCCGTTGGACTTCAGTAAGCTCGTCTGGGCTTCGCTGATAGGCTTCGTGTTCTTTGCCGAGGTGCCGACGATCTATACATGGATTGGTGGCGCCATGATTTTTGCTGCGGCGCTTTACATCGCCTATCGCGAGAGCCAGGCGGCCCGGGCAGAACAACGTACAGCAACCAGCGTCAGTGGAGTTAAGACGGATTAATCCGTGCCATTGCGCAGCGGCCCCTGCGGCCCTATCTTTCTGCCGCGCAGGTGCCATCGTGGCCAATCCCCCGATGACCGCAGCCGTCTATTCGCCAGAGCTAAAATGACCGACCTATCCCTCATCCGCAATTTTGCGATCATTGCCCATATCGATCACGGCAAGTCGACCTTGGCCGACCGGCTGATCGAGCGTTGCGGCGGCCTCGAAAGTCGTGAAATGAAGGCCCAGATCCTTGATTCGATGGACATCGAGCGAGAGCGTGGCATTACGATAAAGGCACAGACTGTTCGTCTGACATACGCCGCAAACGACGGCAAAACCTATACGCTTAATCTTATAGATACGCCTGGCCACGTAGATTTTACCTACGAGGTGAGCCGTTCTCTGGCCGCGTGCGAGGGGTCCCTGTTAGTGGTCGACGCGAGCCAGGGAGTCGAGGCGCAAACCCTAGCCAACGTCTATCTCGCCATCGATGCCGATCATGAGATCGTGCCCGTGTTGAATAAAATTGATCTTCCGGCTGCCGAACCGGAGCGCGTCAAACAACAGATACAAGACGTGATTGGCATTGATGCATCAAATGCAGTCGAGATTTCAGCCAAGCAAGGGATTGGCGTCGATGAATTGCTGGAGACGCTCGTCGCGCAGCTACCACCGCCCCAAGGCGAGGCTGACGTATCGCTGCGTGCCCTGCTCGTTGACAGCTGGTATGACGCCTACTTGGGCGTTGTCATCCTGGTCCGTGTACGCGACGGTATTCTCAAGCGCGGCATGCGCATTCGCATGATGGCGACGGGTGCCGCCCATGAAGTCGAGCGTGTTGGTGTCTTCACGCCAAAAGGCGTGATGGTGGATAGCCTTGGGCCGGGCGAGGTTGGATTCATTACGGCGGCAATGAAATCCGTTGCCGACTGTAAGGTTGGTGACACACTCACCGAAGACCGTCGGCCAACAGAGAACGCTTTGCCGGGTTTCAAGCCGACGCAACCCGTCGTCTTCTGTGGGCTCTTCCCAATCGACGCAGCCGAATACGAAGAGTTGCGTGAGGGTTTGTCGAGGCTTGCCCTTAACGATTCAAGTTTCCACTACGAACCGGAATCGTCAGCTGCGCTTGGATTTGGTTTTCGTGTTGGATGTCTTGGCCTGCTTCACCTGGAGATTGTTCAGGAGCGACTTAGCCGGGAGTTCGACCTCGACCTCATCGCCACAGCACCCTCGGTCGTCTATCACATCCATTTGACGAACGGCACCATCGTCGAACTCCATAACCCGGCGGATTATCCCGACCCCGTCGCCATCGACCGCGTTGAAGAGCCGTGGATCAAGGCTACAGTCCTCGTACCCGACGAGTATCTCGGCGCAGTGCTGTCGCTTTGTACGGAGCGCCGCGGCGAACAGGTAGACCTGACCTATGTCGGGTCTCGTGCGATGGTGATCTACCGATTGCCCTTAAACGAGGTGGTTTTTGATTTTTATGATCGACTGAAATCCATGAGCCGAGGCTACGCCAGCTTCGATTATGAAATTGACGAGTACCGCGAGGGCGACCTCGTCAAACTATCAATTCTGGTCAACACTGAATCGGTCGACGCGTTGTCGGTTGTCGTTCATCGCGCACGCGCGGAGACCCGTGGCCGTGTTCTTTGCCAGAAGCTTAAGGAGTTGATTCCGCGCCAACTCTTCAAAGTTGCGATTCAAGCAGCGATCGGTGGCCGCATTGTTGCGCGCGAAACGGTTGGTGCCATGCGCAAAGATGTAACCGCTAAATGTTACGGCGGCGATGTCACGCGAAAACGCAAGCTCTTGGAGAAACAGAAGGCTGGTAAGAAGCGGATGCGCCAGTTCGGTCAGGTGGAAATTCCGCAATCCGCCTTTCTCGATGTCCTCAAAGTTAGCGACGACCGAGCGTAGTCTAACGCCTACGTCTCCGGCTCCCGCGCGAGTGACCCGAGAGCGAAGCCCAAGACCAACGTGATCACGAACAGAATTAACAGTGCTTCCCAGGTCGAGCGCTGCAACATCGGGACGATGGCGGCGTCCCAGATCGGTGCGTAGATATAACGCTGTACGATCACCTGGAAGAAATTGAGAGTTCCAACATCGAATTGAAACCACAGTTGGCCCGCTGGCAGGGTCACGTCGTGACCGGCGATCCAAAGCCATAGGCCAAGGCCGCCCGTGCCGAGCGCAATTAACTGAAAGAAACTGCCAAGTAGCCGGACTATGAACATCCTGCCTCCCGCGCAAGAGTGTACAAACAAACTTTTGAGCGGAGGTCGCTCGTAACCCTAAGGCGAACGTGCGATGAGAAGCCTAACATACTGACCTGGTAAACGGTAGCCGTGCCCCATTTAGGCGTTGGTTCCGTTTAAATGCTGTCTTGGCGCGCGGGCCGCTTGCTGGTGCTTGTGCCGGGGGGGTAATGTCCGCGCTTCGGCGCGCGGGCAAATTTTTGTAGCTCGCGCGTCAATCGGAGGGGTGGCCGAGTGGTTGAAGGCGCACGCTTGGAAAGCGTGTAGGGGTTAACGCTCCTCGCGGGTTCGAATCCCGCTCCCTCCGCCACTGATCACCAGTAACGCGTTGTTTTTACATAGATTATTGTAAATTAATATTTTTGACCCCCCAATTTCATCCCCCACTTTGTTCGAGCCGTTGCTGTTGCTGGCTCGCCGAAATGGGCATTCGGGGTCCTATGTTTTTGATCACGTTTTGGCAGGGGGCACCCGTCTATTTCACAACACCACCCTATATCCCGACCCAATTACTCTTTTCGCCTCTCGCTGATGGCAATATTCACGCAGGGCATCCAAAATATATTTGAAATTTTTTTGGAGCCCAAACGCGGCTAGCTCAACCATGGGCCGCTCAAATGGTTGTCGGGCAATGGGCAACGAGTGTCCGCATTCGGGGGCAAAACGGACATAATTCAGGGTGTAGAAGAATGTCCGCTTATAGATAGGAGCGGACCACGTTTGACCACAAAATTACGCCCCACCATTGCGAACAGCGGAAGTGCTATGCTTTCCGCATGACTGCTACCCATATAATCGTTGCCGCTGTCCTAATCATCAGCGCATCCACGGTTGGAGCCAACCCCACCATCCTTGAAGGCACCGTCACCAAAGTCCGCGATGGCGACACTATTGAGGTTGGGCGTATCCCTATACGCCTGAATGGTGTTTCCGCACCGGAGATGAACGAGCCTCTCGGTCCCAAAGCCAAAGCGTTCATGGCCGACCTAGTCATGGGCAAGCGGGTCCGATGCGAACTAGATGGCTCCTCGACGCACGACCGTTTTGTGGGAGCGTGTTACCTTCATGGTAGAGATATTGGTGAGGCCGTCATCAAGGCCGGACTAGCATTGGACTGCCCACGGTATTCACGTGGGCGGTACAGGCGGTTTGAGGTTGATGGTGTAGTGATCACGCTACCGGGGTATTGCAAATAAAGGCGCGACTGCGCGGTTTGAGAGATGTTGGCTGGTTGAAGATCAAAGGTACCTATCGCTCTGCTATAAAATCGAGCCCAGCGGAGGTCGGGCTTACCACAGGTGGTGACTTCTTCTTCGTTCGCAGAAAGTAGGTGGACTGCAGGTTGCGTTGAGCCTTCAACCATCTGCCATGCGAGCGGAATAACCGGTGGTAGTCGCAAAGCGTCAAGCGTTTGATTTGTAGGTAGAAACTTTAATAATTTATTAAGAGATTGATTTAACGTAATAATATTATAATAGAGGGTGGAAACTCTCTCCGCCATTTATTTGTCCATGACCATCCACTAGAATTCATAGAGTGGCTGTAAACTAGGAAAATATATAGTTTTTTCCTTCTTACGGCATCAGCATTGCCATACTTTGCGTAGGAACCGCGAACGCCTCGTTTGGGATCCTTGCCGACATGGTCGATGATAAGCACAAGTGCATCGAATTTTTCTGCCAGCCCGTATGCTGTTTGAATGGCCAATGAAACGTCTTTGGTCTGATTGTCGTCCCCGCCAACAATGGCCTTACTGTATGTGTCAAAGACGATGAAGTTGGGACAAAACCCTTTACGTATTATCTCCTCAACGAACGGCTCTAAAGATTCCGGGTGCATTAAGTTTGGTGTCATTGTAAAGGCTTTAAAAGCATTCGGGGATTTATGATTGTGATATTTCAGCCATGCCTCATAACGTAACCCGAACCCAGCCTGTCCTTCATTCATCATGTAGAGCGCGTTGCCGGTCTTAACTACCCATGTACCGCCGTTGCTATTTGTCGCTACCGCCGTTGCAAATGATATTGCAAGAAACGACTTCATATCACCTAATTTGCCAGCCATGATGGCAACGCCTTTATAGGGCAGTATGCTTTCAATAAGGTATTCGGGTGGTGGTAATTTCAGTAATTCTGCAACTGATATTAATACCGGCCACCCTTTCTCTGCGACGTCACTTGTGTGTTTATTGGATGCTTGCCATCCAGATTTCTGTGCAAGGAAAAATATGGTTCCAACGGAAACTTGCTTGCCCACTGCCATAGGAAGTTTGAATAATTCCTATTTTTTAGCACAAGTTTATCTTTCATAAATTCCATACTTATCCTTGGTTTTTGACAGGTTACCCCATACAAAAAATACCTCTTCTGTGTGATACTTGTGACATAAGTTGAGCCCGACCTTTATCCACTGATCGTAATCCTCTGCCAAAATAATCACTTCTCACGGATTGTGTAAATTTTAATAAACCCATTTTGATGTCTGGATGCTCTGTCGAGTGGGTCTAAGTTTGCGTGGTACGGGGATTAGAACCTGACCCATCGTAGTTTCATACGGGAACCTCCACCTAGACTCCCTATTTCCCGCATTTCTGTCAGACTTCCTCTATAAAATCCTTATCCATACTCCTCGCACTCATATTCACCGTGATGTTTCCATTCACCAGTTTCGTTGAATGGAGGTGGGTGGATAAAAATGTGAATGGAGATACCTTCAATGTGAATTTTGAGAAAATAAAAAAACACGGTGGGTATATTTATTATTGTGAATTGCAGGATTACTAAAAATGTAATAAAATTATATTAGAATTCGTTTAACAACACATGTTTTTTCGGGGTTATAATGCGTAAATTTTTGTACACTTTAGCGATATTTACTGTTTTGATAGGATGCCAGTCATCATTCGCGGCGGAAACTACTGTTTATGCTAAAATTACAGGAGATGTTAGGTCTGTAACCTTAATGGACGAAAACGATGGGATCATCGGCAAGCGGTTTGAAAAAATGGATTTTATTTCGCTCAAGTGGTTTGAAGCATACTTAACCTCGGATGGTATTTGGAAATTCACCGATAAAGGACTTTCGGACAAAGAAGAAGCAAATGCATCCTCTGAAGGCGAAGGAGGCGAAGGAGGCGGGTGCTAAGCACGCAAACTAACCATCGTCATTTAAACGGAGAAAATTACGAAATTGTGCGCCTCTAAATTGACTCGATTGAGAACCATTTTTGGGGCATTTAAAATGTACCCATTGTTATGTTTTCTTCTTTTGTTATCTTTTGGTTTTATTTTGGCACCCTCGTTTGGCGGGTGCCTTTCTTTTTTACCCTATGGGTACAACAATTTTTTTGTACACCTACCTGCCGATGAAAACTTCTGTGTGTCCTCATCGGACGGTGATACAACGTACAAAACTGACAGCAGAGGCGCCAGAATTATCGCTGGGAAAAAATCTGAAGTGCCAGTGCATGCATTTGGCGAAAGTCAATTACTTGAGATTTTTCCCAATACTCGTGGGAATGGACATGCTCTACGGACATTGTACAATAAAAAAACGATACTCATACACGGAGCACCAAATAACGGTCCTTTTGAAACAGTAGAATATTTGAAATATGTTTTACGGACAACAACGCCTGAGTATATTGTAATCGGGTTAAATTTTGGAACTGACATATTTCGTATCATTCCTGGTTGGAAAACCAAAAATTATGTTTCTCTCACTAGCGATGAGTTGCCGACTGTGATGACGTTCCCATTTTGGTATGAAATTAAAACCACACTAGGTATGCTAAAAGGAATGTTTTTTACATCCAAAAAAATCAATGTACACCAAATACGAGAAAAATATTTTTCTAAGAAACAAAAAATCAGGGAAAATTTTAAGGGATTTATTTATAAATTGAATGAAGAGACAAAATCCTTAAATTCAAAAATAGATTTTATCTTTTTTCCACCTTATTGGATGTACACTCAAAAAGAAAAAACGTCATACCTTGAGGAACGTATTGGGACAGAATTTCATAATTTTGTATGTGATGTTAATATTCTAGACCCTCTCTATGTAACCCAAGCATACATTGCTAAATTCCCGAAAATACTCCCCACCGATAAATTATTTACCTTTGATGGGCGTCACTTTAAAACAGAATTTCTTACGTTTGAACCTAGGGAATCTTATTGTTCAAATTATTAGTTTTAGGATAAAAATTCAACTTTTATGAATTACGTATTAAAATGATTAGAACGTTAATCAAATTAAAAACAGAACTAATTAGAGGAAAAAATAGAAATTTTCTTTGGATGTTTTTACACGAATTTTCATACGCTGAATTTTCGTCTGCTATTGAAATGTTGCAAGCGGCAAAGTTAAATTATGATATTAAAATTTCAAAAAATCTTATCGATCATGCATTGGACGAATATAATCATACAAAATTAATGCGTTCGATAATTTCAAAATACACCGAAGATAATCCAGACATTTTTAGAAATGTTAGATTCTGCCCAAATCACACAATAAAAAAAGGTTATGTAGATCCTTCAAATTTTTTATTTCAAAAATACGGTATTGAAAGATTTTTTATATTTGTTGGAATTAATGAACAGAATGCCAGTAAAATATTTACAAAATTACGCAACCGGTGCACTGATACATTAAGAAAAATTGATTCTAAGTCGGGGGACCAACAGTCCTATGCGTATAACGTAACACTTGCATCCGATGTTATTGGAAAAATTATCAGAGATGAAGAAAATCATGAAAATTTTTCTTTGATTTATGCAAGTCGTAATGTAAAGAAATGGAAGTTTTTATTCTTTTTACTTTGGGAACGAATTTTAAATAATATTCGTCATTTTTGTGCATCAAATAGTACAGTCAATAAATGGGTTGCTGCATCCATATATTTGATCGTAATAACTCTAATTATTCCATTTCGCTTTGCCTTTTCTATTGAACCGCCACGAATGAATAATTTGGTTTCAAAAGAAAATTCTGATCTCATGCTATGAGCGATATTATTGGAGTTTCAGCATTTTTTCATGACTCCAGTGTGGCACTAATTAGAAATGGTGAACTGACTGCATTCATAAAAGAGGAATGGTTAACTCGTATTAAAGGAACTAGTACATTTCCTGTCTATGGATTGGAGTATCTAAAGAAGCACTATGATGTAACCGTCGAATCCGTTGAAAAGGTTTCGTTTTACGAGAAACCGCTGCGGGGTTGGACTGAAATGATGAATCATTCATTACAGAAACCGTTCTTTAGATGGCGCCAAACTTCTACACTTTTAAAATCGTTTTGGGATGGTCCGTTGTTTTTCAGGCATCATTTGGATCGGGTGCTTCCTGTTCAAAAACAACAAGTATGTTATTGTCCGCATCATTTGAGTCATGCATTAACAGCACTTGCTTATGCCGACCAGACACGTGATTGGACAGCAATTGTGGTGGATGGTGTTGGTGATGGAATTACTGCCTCTATATTTTATGTGCGCAATGGCGTAGTTAACTGTTTATGGCGAACAAAGTTTCCCCATTCCATAGGTTTATTTTATTCAACAATTACAGATTATCTTGGATTTTCTGTTAATGATGGTGAATACAAGGTCATGGGAATGTCCGCGTATGGTGATCCAATTCACCAAGATGTTATGCGTGAAATGATTCATTTCAACGAAGGAATTCTCGCACTCAACCTTTCGTGGTTTGAATTTGACCATAATCCGAAACAATCTTTCTCCAAAAAATTTGTTGACGTATTTGGACCTCCCGCATCGAATCGTGATCTCAAATAC
>Ga0302135_10000146_pt1 | contig 41629 bp, 33 predicted proteins | sample CBN3_surface_MG_FD_203119 | JGI IMG/M metagenome (GOLD analysis project Ga0302135, IMG submission 203119) | Marine microbial communities from Western Arctic Ocean, Canada - CBN3_32.1 | ecosystem: Environmental > Aquatic > Marine > Oceanic | place: Canada: Western Arctic Ocean | collected...
GTATGCGCCGAGCCGAAAGCCCGACTGCACTATTGCGCCCCATCTTGACACCGAGCGAGAGACGACCGACACTTGATATCAATGAGTGGCAGAATTTTTATCGACACTATGACAATGCGCACTATGCCGACCCGGGGGGCCGGATCGGTGGTAAGGCCGTGCGCACAACGGAGTGCCCGGACCTAACCGCCGCCCTGCAATAGTAAACCGGCCCCTCGGACTTCAACAGCCGAGGGGCTTTTTTTGTGCGTGAAATCCTTGATCTTTAGAGGTGGAAGACCGTGATACAGGAAGCCGGAGAACCAGCAATACGACCCTCATTCACTACCGTCGCTACACCGATGCTCGATGCCGAGACTACGTCCCGGCGAACTGTGGGAATTGGCATGCTCGGCATGGGCGTTGTGGGTGCGGGTCTGGCAAGGGCTCTTCAAGAGAGGGCAGCCGGTCTGGCCGCCAGCGTCGGTGCCTCGCTGGCTATAGAGGCGATCGTCGTGCAGGACGAGGACAAACGCCGCGATGACGACCTCCCGCTACACCTGGTCACGGCAGATGCAGTTGCTGTGCTGGACAACCCCGATGTGGACATCGTTGTGGAGGTCATAGGGGGCGTGGAACAGGCGCTGGACTACGTCCTCAAGGCTATTCGCAGTGGCAAGCACGTCGTGACTGCGAACAAGGACCTCATGGCGCGACACGGCCCCGAGATACTCGATTTGGCCCACGAGGCCAATGTGAGCGTTCTGTTTGAGGCAAGCGTGGGTGCGGGCACACCGATTGTAGCGCCGCTGACCCGAAGCCTGGTGGCAAACCGCATCGCTGCACTACGCGGTATTCTCAACGGTACGACCAACTACATCCTCACGAAAATGGAGCTTGAAGGCGCGAGCCTCGATCAGGCCCTCGTAGATGCCCAACGACTTGGGTACGCCGAGGCGGATCCGAGGAGCGACCTCACGGGGTCGGACGCCGCTCGAAAGCTGGCCATACTCTCATCACTGGCGTGGGGTACCCGAGTCCGGGATACCGACGTGTACTGCGAAGGCATCACTTGGCTGGAGACGAGGGACTTCGAGTGCGCGGCGCGGCTGGGCTATACCATCAAGCTGCTGGCGATCGCAAGCGAGGATCGCGGCGAAATGCGTCTCAGGGTCCACCCAGCCCTGGTTCGAAAGGGCACTGCAATGGCCTCGGTGGACGGTGTCCTGAACGCGCTGGAGATAGACGGCGACCTGACAGGGCCGGTGCTGTTGCGAGGGGCGGGCGCCGGCCCGGCCTCCACGGCCAGTGCCCTGATAGCAGACATTGTCGAGGTCTCGCGGGGGATCGTCGGAGGCCTTGGTCGCATAAACCCGGTCAACCTGGCTCGCGAAGTGACCATCCAATCGATGGCCGGGCTCGAGACCAGGCACCTCCTGAGGCTCTCGGTGACCGATGTGGACCGAATTCAAAGGGACGTGATTGAGTCACTACGAGACGACGGCGTACTTGTCGACCATGTCACGCTGGAACCCGCCGAGAACGAATTGGTCCTACTGACTGGTGTCGCCGAGGAGACGGTGGTTCAGCGCGCCATTTCGGGCCTGCGTTTGCTGGACGGCGTCCTCGAGGTCTCCTCAGTAATTCGCGTGGACGGCTAACGGCTGCGCGAAGTCTAAACCCAGGGCGTAATGTAGGCGATGGCCGCCGGCCGTCCGAGCACCAGGACGTTCTTGACCCGGCACCTAACCCTGTTGGCCAGATACTGGGCCTGGCCTCGGTCCAGAAGCAGGGCGAAAGGAATTCGTTCACGCGTTACGCGCCCTACAAGCTCCACCAGGTTGTCCGTTCTCACGCTGGCGAATTTATCACCGAATGGCACATTGCTGACTAGCTTGGTCCCCTTGGGGAGCTTGGTCAGGTCTATGTCTTCGAAACTGCCCAGAGTCAGCGACGCATTGTGGTCAGCCAGGCGATTTTTCGCGATACCGAACGCCTCCGAGTCGATCTCCACGCCTATGGTTTGCTTTGCCTCGAATGTCGCGGAGGCGATATTCAGTATCGTGCCTGACCCCATGAATGGGTCCAGCACGGTGTCGCTGGGTCGGATGTCGGCTAGGCTCAGCAGACCAGCTGCAAGGTGAGACCTGAGCGAGCCAGGCATCCGGTCGTTGTCGCCTCCAATGCCAGCGTATATCTGAACACCCACGAAGGACATTGCCGGGTCGGTTTTGCAAAAAAATCGAAGCGAGCCAGCTCCGCCCCGGTGCCACCTGGGGAATACCTCATGGATAGCAGCCTCGACTACATCGTCCAGATGCATTCGCGTGTACTCAGCCCGCCCGTAGCTCTCTACGGACACGGAGTAGCGCCTTAGTCGCCCACTGGTGGTCTGAGGCAGCCAGGACATGATTGCGGTCTTGAAATTATCCGACGAGAGCTGCTTCACGAGAGTCGCGGTCGCGTCCTCTTCGGCGAACGGCTCCGAGAGTGCTACCCCGCCGAACGCCTCAGCCACAGTCGTCAACTTCCACGGCCCGATACTGTCATGGTCCGTCAGTACGATTGTCGAGTCACGATGAGAAAATGGCACTATCTCCGATACGCCTCGAGACCGCAATTCGGCCAGCGTGGCGAATGCCCAGCCTGGCTGGGTCGTTAGCACCAGAGGCCCATCCGCGCCAGGACCCGGCGGCGGGCTCGGAGGTCGTCTTCTGTTAGGACTCGTCGGCGAGCTCGAAGGTCGTCTGCTGTTAGGACCCGTCGGCGAGCTCGAAGGTCGTCTGCTGTTAGGACCCGTCGGCGAGCTCGAAGGTCGTCTGCTGTTAGGGCCCGTCGGCGAGCTCGAAGGTCGTCTGCTGTTAGGACCTGTCGGCGAGCTCGAAGGTCGTCTGCTGTTAGGACCTGTCGGCGAGCTCGAAGGTCGTCTGCTGTTAGGGCCCGTCGGCGAGCTCGAAGGTCGTCTGCTGTTAGGGCCCGTCGGCGAGCTCGGAGGTCGTCTTCTGTTAGGAGCCACGGCGGAGCACCTTTCCTGGTCGGACCTGGGTGTGGACCCCGTCCAGCACGACCGGCTCACCGCTGACTAGCACGTGGGGTATCCCGGCGGCGAGCTGGTGAGGATTCTCGAACGTTGCCCGGTCGATGACCGTAGCTGGGTCGAAGATGGCCATGTCTGCTACAAGGCCCTCTGAAATGCGGCCTCGGTCGGACAGGCGGAGCCTTTCCGCTGGGGCCTGCGTCATCTTTTGTATCGCTGTTTCAAGTGACATTAGTGATTGCTCGCGAACGTATCGTCCTAGAATTCGTGGGTAGGTGCCGTAGAATCTTGGGTGAGGCCGGTCCTCCCCAAAAATTCCCGTAGGGGAGATGGCATTGCCATCGGACCCGATCATTGCGAGGGGGTGCGACAGGAAGTACCGAATGTCGCTCTCGACTCGATTGTGGAAGACCCCACCTACCTGGCTGTCCTCCTCGTCGATGAGCGCCACATATGTCTCAATGGGGTCTTCGCCCCGGGCATCGGCGATCTGCTGTATGTTCATGCCGACGAACTGCTCGTTCTTCTCGGTCTTGACCTCACTGATCACAATCGTGTCGAACTCCCACAAGAGCCCACCGAAGTGACCGTTTTCCCGCATATCCGTCTTCGCTCTCTCACGCTGGACCGGATCACGGAGCCGCTTCAGCATCGCCGGAACGCCTCCGTCTTGTAGCCACCATGGCACGAGCTGGGCCAGGTGGCTCCCGGCGGCAGTATAGGGGTAGACGTCGTATGTCGTGTCCAGTCCTTGCGCCCTGGCATTCTCAATGATGCCGACCATCTGCTCGCCCTCGCCGTAGGCCCGAGAGTCGATGATGGCCATGTGCGAGTACTGCACGGGAACACCCGCTCTGCGTCCAATCTCCATCGCCTCTTCAATAGCTGCCATGTGCTGGCCGGCCCATAGCCTCGCATGGGTGACATAGAAGGCGCCCTCGTATGGCGATATCGCCTCGGCGATAGCAGCCACCTCGTCGGTGTCGCCGTACATCGACGGTGCCACCGTCAGGCCTGTCGAAAAGCTGAAAGCGCCCTGCTCAACGGACTCGGCTGCGAGCCGTTGCATAGTGGCCAATTCGTCGGGTGTGGCCTGGCGGTCTTCCGATAGCAAAGCCGCCTCGCGAAGGGCGGAGTGGCCGACCTGGGGAGCGACGTTGATGCTGACCCCCCTCTTCTCCAGGGTCGTCGCCCAGCCGTCCAGATCGCTCCAGGTCCACTCCACGTTGGAGGCATCGGTACGCTTCAAGGGCTCAGGACCTGCAGGCCCGACAGGGAACGGAGAGAAGCCGCAGTTGCCCACGACCTCGGTCGTCACGCCCTGGTGCACCTTGCTCTCGCCGCCCGGATCGTCAAGTAGCGAGCGGTCCGAGTGCGAGTGCATGTCTATGAACCCGGGAGCAACTATGAGGCCCTTCGCGTCGATGACACGACCAGCTTCTACGTCTGAGAGATTCCCCAGAGCCGTTATACGGTCTCCATTGATGCCGACGTCGGCCTCGCGGCGTAGCGCCCCCGTGCCGTCGATCACCATCCCATCCTTAATCAATATGTCGAATCCCAAAAAAATCCTCCGTAAGCTACGCCCGTCGCCATGAAAAGCGATCGTCATCATCTCTTTTGCACACCAAAGCCCGGCAAATATCGAGACAATGGAGTACCGCCATCTATTATCGTCTATCGAGGATGAGATGTGGGAAAAATCCCAGAAATACAAAGTGAGATCAGCCAGCAACAAGCCAAGGCCGCCAGCGCATCCGTAGGGGGCGCCCTCAACGCGAGCTAGGCCCTACCCCCGACCCCCGACCCCAAACTCCAGACCCGCCTTGCCCTGACCTCTAGCCCTCCAGCCAGCCCCAGCCTTCCATCATTCCCCGAAGCTCTGCCATCTCCTCCGGGCTCAAGGGCAGCGACGGTGGCCGGCAAGAGCCCATCGGATAACCCATGATCTCGGACATGCCCTTGGTGACACGACCCTGTCCCCCTGATTTGCTCGTGACCTTGTCGTAGAAACGCCGTAACGGCTTGTCCACCTTGTCCCATGCGGCCTGTGCCTCGTCGAGGCGTCCGGCTTCCAGCATGTCCCAGATGCGTACATAGGGAGGCGGGTAGGCCCCCGATCCGATGCTAGTAAATCCGCGAGAGCCCAATTTTCGTCCTCGTGCCATGTCGATAGTGTTGTCGATGATGTTGACGGTCGAGGCCAGTTCGAAAACTTCCTCGAAATCGGCGTCGGTGCCGGGCTCCCACTTGATCGCAACAATGTTCTCGAACTCGACCATTTTTCTGAACGTCTCGATGAATATACGCCCGTTGGGAGCCCAGGGGTTGTTGTACACGATGATGCCTATGTCGACCGCGTCTGACAGATCGCCATAGTAGCGCAGTATGTCGTCCTGGGAAGGTTCGCTGTTGAGGGGCGGGTTGACCTGTATGGCTACCGCCCCCAGGTCGAGGGCTTGCTTGGCATGCTTGATCGACCTTACTGTGTCCTTACTGTGGATTGCGCCGACAATCGGGACCCTGCCGCGGGCCGCCCCTACCACCGTGCTCAGCAACCCTGGCCACTCGTCATCACCCAGTTGCGGACCCTCTCCCATCGCCGCGGCTACCTTGATGATTGCTTTGCCATTGACCAGACCCTGGTCTATCCAGCGCTCCGTGGCCTCGGCGATGCGCCCGTTGTCCACGTTGAAGTCATCGTCGAAAGGGGTGGGCACCGTTGCGACCGCACCGACAATCAGATCCCTGAGTTCATCGCGTTTCATGTAGCCATTCTCCTACATCTGTGTTTGTGCGTACTCTATTTGCGGCGCAGAACCGTGTCAACCTGCCGAGGGATGGACCCGGCGACCGCTACAGGACTATGATTTGGCGAGAACGCCAATTTGGGGGGAAACCACATGGAAGTGTACGAGTGCACCAGAACCCGCCGAACGATCAGGAAGTACAAGACTGACAAAGTGCCGGAGCAGGTGGTTCGCAGTATCCTGAATGCCGCCCGGTGGGCTCCTAGTTCACGGAACCAACAGTCTTGGCACTTCGTCGTAGTTACAGATCCGGACACCCTGACGACCCTGGGCACCGTTGCCACAAGCGGGCGCTTCATCGCCGAAGCGCCCCTTCTCATCGCTGTTGTGATGGATGGTGCCGACAGACCTGAACTGGACGCGGGTAGAGCCCTGCAACAGATGGAGTTGGTAGCGTGGGAAGAGGGACTCGGTACCTGTTTCGTGGGCGTTCGCCTGGAGGACCAAAACCGCACCGTCAAGGACATACTGGGAATTCCGTTGAGCATGGAACTGGTGGCTTTGCTACCTATGGGGTACCGGCTGGACGAAACACGCAGCGGAGGAACACCACGTAAGCCCCTATCTGAGATCGCCCACAGAGGGCGCTTTGGAACTGCGTACGAGGCGGTCTAGGTCCTACGGAGCGTTGTAGTCGTACGCTGTGCAGGTATCAACCATCACGCCGATTGCGTCCAGGAATGCCTCCACCCGGTCCAGGTCGATCGCGGCGACGGTAAGATCTTCCAGAGTGGTGATCCTATGGTTCTTGAATGAGGCCAGCAGTTCTTCCCTCGTCATGATCTGCGTATGTGATGATCTTTCCGACATATGTGCCTTCTTCGAACTGAACTCAGCGTTTGGGCCGTGGTCTGCTTTGCCCACGGGCACGAAACGGTCGGTGTCGTAGTAAGATAGCCGCTCGGTGTGGACTGCGATGCACAATCGCTTTCAGTCCACAGGCGGGTTACATATATCCAGCCCACGATCAATCGAATTCCAATTCACGTGACGAAGACTAGGACTGGCCTCTGTACCCAGATACTATCGCCGGGGACCGACGAGTTCGTGGGTACAAACCGACAATCTGAAGTTCTTTCTTCGTATACCTGCACATACTTGTCTATCCTTATCGCTCGTTGGACTCGGCGCAGGCTAACGCAGGCCCACACAAAACTCACACCTGGGAGGAATTGACCATCAGTGCAACAGATGCTGGATGGGGAGACATATACAAGGAACTGGGGGCCCGGCCGGTCGTCAACGCGATTGGCAGTGTCACCATGCTGGGCGGATCGAGCCCTCCCGACGAGGTTAGAGAGGCGATGGAACGCGCCAATGATGCGTACATCCCCCTCATGGAACTCCAGGACAAGGCGGGTGCCGCAATAGCTGCCATGACTGGCGTCCCGGCGGCCTACATCACGGCTGGCGCAGGTTCAGCCCTGACCCTCGCGACGGCCGCGGTGATGGCTGGCACCGACGACCAGCGGATCCAACAGTTGCCGGATACGACGGGAATGAAGAACGAAATACTGATCCAGACCAGGCAACGATACTGGTACGACCGGTGTCTCGAACTGGCCGGCGCAAGACTCGTAGAGTTCGGAGATCCGGAGCGGATCACCGCCGAGCATCTTGACGCTGCAATTGGTCCCAAAACGGCTGCTGTCCACTACTTCGCTGTGGAGCAGAGTCCGGACCCCGACGCCCTGTCCTTGGAGGCCACCATTGAGGTCGCCAAGAGCCATGGAGTGCCTGTCCTAGTCGACGCCGCGGGCCAAATCTACCCTCTGGACAACATTGGCAAGTACGTTAGGATGGGGGCCGACCTCCAGTGTGTCGCGGCAAAATACATCGGTGCCCCCCACTCCACCGGATACGCGCTAGGCACCGAGAAGATGATATCTGCACTAGCGCTACAGTCATTCGCTGCCTATGAGGGTCGGCAGGTACGGGGCATCGGACGCCCCCAGAAGGTTGACCGCCAGGAAATGATCGGGGCTGTCGCTGCGATCAGGCGTTGGCTGACAATGAACCACGAGGACCGACTTGCCGACGCCGAGCGCATGAGCGGCGCGATTATCGGGCGATTGCAGGGAATCCACGGGGTCACCGTGACTCCCCTGGACAACGTGGTAGGTCACCTGGCCTTTGGGCTACGCCTGGAGTTCGATCAAAACATCACCGGCCTGACCGCCTCGGATGTTGTCGCCCAACTCAAGAAGGGCGATCCCCCTGTGTTTACTCGTACGCTGGCAGGGGAGGATTACATATCGATTCACGTGTTCGGACTCAGGGACGGCGAAGAAAAGCTAGTAGGGGACAGGATCGCCGCGTTGTTTGGGTAACAGGGGTCGCCAGACTTCCTCGCAGCGTGTATCCTCTTGCCCGTGACGTCGAACAATACTCAGTAGGCTGGAGTGTGAGATGAGAGAAAATCGGCTCAGGCAGGCTCTGAACGACGACAAAGCGACGGTGGGAACCCACACCATGACCACGAATCCGGACGTGGTGGAGATAATAGGTCACACGGGCCTGATCGATTATATAGAGTTCGTTGCCGAGTACGGCCCCTACACGCTGCCGGACCTAGACCACTTCGGTCGTGCCCTGGAACTGTACAACATGTCCGGCATGATCAAGGTAGATCGGCTGAACCGAGAATTTGTGGCGCAGCGTGCCATCGGATCCGGTTTCCAGGCCATCCTGTTCTCCGATGCCCACGACGCCGCAGAGGTTGAGGAATGCGTCGCGGCTGTCAGGGCCGAAACCCCGCAGGCAAAGGGCGGCTATGGCTCGGCCGACCGTCGTTTTGCCGACTACGGGCTGGTGTCTGGGACGCCAGAGTACGTTCAGGCCCTGGATGATATCGTGATCGCGCTGATGATCGAAAAAGACGAGGCTGTCAAGAACCTGGAGGAGATGCTCGCGGTACCTGGCATCGACATGGTGGTATATGGCGGCAACGACTACGCAATGAGCCTCGGCAGGATGCGCCAGATTCCCCCCGAGGAGAACGTGGAGATCCGGAACCACATCTTCAAGACCGCGCTGAGCATGGGCGTCCAGCCTCGGGCCGAAATCAATCACCCGGACGACGCCGCTGAGAACCTCGAGATAGGCGTCAAGCACTTCGCCATCGGCACGGACCTGCACATGATCTACGGATGGCTGAACGAAAGAGCTGGTGGCCTCCGGGAGATACTGGAGGCGTAGTTAGGTATATACCAGGTCGGGGCGGCCGTCCCGACCTGGTAGGCAATCACCCGGGAGAGTCGTCTGGCTCATAGACTTGCAATGGAGCTAGCCGCTCTGGCTGCCCTGTCCCCCTGTGACGGCGATCTAATGTATCAAGATTTCGTGGCCCGAATTCGACAGAATTACATCACAAGAGCCGAGAATCGGGCAAGCCATTGCTCCGCCTACTTCCTGCCCTATGACCCTCAGTCCCAGACGGTATTCATGGTCGATCACCGGAAATCTGGGTTGTGGCTGTCCCCAGGGGGATATCTAGAGCCTGGTGAAACGCTGATCTACACCCTCAACCGCGAGACGAAAGAGGAGTTGGGGATTGAACGATCCTTCTCTGGGCGCGAGAAGCCATTCATGCTTTCGATCAGCGATATTGCCAACCCGTCTCAAGAATGCTTTACACACTTTGACGTGCGGTACCTACTTCAAAATGATGGACGGGATTTCCAGCCGGCTCCCGAGAGTTCAAAGAGACCAGATGGCTGGATTTCCATGATGCAAGGAATCTTGTAACGGACCGCGCCACGCTTAGAGCGTTGGACATTGTCGAGGGCAATCGCACCTGAAACGGTGGTTTCCAGGGTGCGCTAAGACCAAGGCGGGACCGCCTGGCCAGGCGGTCCCGCAATCATCAACGGTTAGCAGGGTGTCCCGCCCCCTAGCGAACGATGCGCTGGATGGACTCGCGCTTCTCCTTCGCTTCGAGCAGCTCGTCCAGTCCGCCTTCTAGACCGTCTCGCACGACCGTCAGAGCCTCGCGGGCGGCGTCCGCCGTAATCTTGATGTCCTCGTCCGTGTGCGCCAGCGTCGCCATGAACCCGCCTGCAGTGTGGATGCCGCGCTTGGCCATCTCCTGGATGAACAGGGTCATGACCTTCGGTCGCAACGACTCGTCCGGCAAGTCGATGTGCAGCGCGGGCGACTTCGAAAGGCCGACCACGTCAGCGGATATGCCCACATCGGCGATGGCTTCCTTAACCGCCGCGCGTATGTTCTCGCCGATCTCCCTGAAACGTGTCGGCGAGTCGCGGCGCTTCAGCTCCCGGATGGTCGTGATCGAGGAAGTAAGCCCGATGTTGTCGGACCAGTACGAGCTCGATATGAACATGTCCTCCGCCTCTTGCATGATCTCGCGCTTCCCGACAACGGCGCCCATAGGGTAGCCGTTGGAGATGCACTTGGCGACGACGGTCATGTCAGGCGTAATTCCGTAGTATTCCTGGGCGCCACCTATTGCAATGCGCCATCCACACGACACCTCGTCGAAAATCAGCACGGCCTCGTTGTCGTGGCAGAGCTGCTTCACGGCCTCGAGGTACCCTGGGGGCGGGTTGTTGGAGCGGATGGGCTCCATCATCACCGCAGCTACCTCGCCCTTGTGGTCCGCGAACAGCTTTTCGAGCCGGTCGATGTCGCCCTCGCCGAACGGGATTGCGGTGCCGGCAAGCGCCTTCGGTACACCCTTGGTCCCCGAGCCTGTTACCAGGTCTGGGAAGTCCAGGTAGTTGGCCGACTGGTACCAGTCGTGCCAGCCGTGATAGCCGGAGAACAGGATGATCTCTTTCCCTGTGGCGCCTCGCGCTATCCTCGCTGCGGTCGCGCAAGCGTCGCCGCCGCCTTTGGAAAACTTCACCATCTCGGCGCTGGGGATCGTCTCGATCAGCAGGTTGGCCAGTTCGACCTCTTTGGGGCTGTTCACCGTAAAGATGCTGCCCCGGTCGATCTGCTCCTTCACCGCGTCGTCGACCACGTCATCGTGGTGCCCCAGAATAATGGCGCTGACGGCGTTAACCCAGTCGATGTACTCGTTGCCGTCCACGTCGACGAAGCGCGACCCCTTGGCTCGATCCGCGTAAATCGGGCTGACGCCCTCGGCAAAGCCGCTTGCCAGCCGGCTCCTGAGCTGCGTATAGCCAGGGATGACCTTGCCGGCCTCCTCATAAATCTCCATCGACTTCTTTACGCCCTTGTACTCGTACATCGCCATCTCCCTATTAATAGTGGGGGGTCCGCAATTGGCCCCGGGCCGGTTCGCACTCTATCCTGCCATGTCCAAGGTGTTAAAGATACCCTAGGCCGTATCTTACTTCTCGCCGTGGAACGTCTTTACCTGGTGCCAGCCGCCCTTGTCGTCGATCTCGTGGTCGTCAACGCTCTGCTGCGGCACCCATCCGAGAACCTCGGTGGCATGAGAGGTGTTGCGCCACTTGTATTTGTTGTTCGAGATCGCATCGAAGATGTCATATCGCAGATCCATGGGTGCGGCGAGGCACTTTTCCACCATAGAGACGTAGTCTTTCTGCCCCAGCCAGCCGGAGTAGTGGCGGCGCAGAGACGGAGCATCGGGCTCGAGGACCGCGCCCAGCCGTATCACTAGGACGGACATGTCGGCTATGTCTGAGTAATGGTGACCGAGGGCCTCGCAGAAGACCTTGCAAGCGCCGTAAATGCTAACGGGCCGGGTAGGCCACGTGGAGTCGACCATCGACCAGCCCCACTGAGCCTTGTCGTAGTTGCCGGAGGCCAGATAGCCATATGGCGGGTCGCACTCGTAGCCGGTCATCGTGTCGCCGGTGCTGCCGAGGACGACGCGTTTGATGCCGTGGATCCGCGCGGCCTCAAAGACGTTGCGTGTGCCGATGATGCCGGCGTTCAGGTGATCGTCCCATGAGTCCGCATCCCCGGTGTAGTTGGCCATGTGGACCACCATGTCGATGCCCTCGAAGGCTGGCAGCATCGCGTCGAAGTCGGAGATGTCCGCCTGCGTCCAGGGAATCGAGTCGTCCATGTCCACGGTCTTGGTGTGGGCGAAATCGGCCGTCTTGCTGCGGTTGAGAGCACTGAAGTCGTACTTGTGCTTGAGGTGCTTCACAGTCAATCCGCCTAGGAGGCCGCTGGCCCCGGTTACGAGTACCTTCGGCTTTGAGTCTGTCATGTATCTCTTCCTCCAATTAGGCGTGGTGGCTGCGAACGCTAGAGTAGGTGCTGCTACGTCATAATTCAAGCGGGTAGCCTTCGAAACAATCCGCTATCATTGGGCGGCGTCCATGAGTACGCTAGATTACCTGAAACCTGGCGATGAGATGTCATGATGGGAAACAAAGCAGAGGTAGTAATCGTCGGTGCAGGGCTGGTTGGTGCGGCCACAGCCTACTTCCTCGCACGGCAAGGGATGAAGAGCGTGATCGTAGAGAGGGACGCAATTGGCTGTCATGCGTCGGGATTTTCCTATGCAGCCCTCGGCACCTATGACGAAGCTGGCATGACTGGCGCCCACTTCGATGTTGCCTCCCACGCCATCTGGAGCGGACCCGAGGACCATCGGCTACTGGAAGAACCACCAGGGGCACATCCTGGACCTGATAACGGCGAATCCGATCGGTACTATGACCGTGGCGGAGATAGTCGACATTCTGCGTAACTCCAATGCCAAGGACGCCAGAAACGCCCTGAGGGCGCAGGGGATGGCAACGGTACTGAACCTGCGAGACGGGACTGACTCGGGCGGGATCGTGGCCACGGTGATTGCCGCGCGAGATTTCTTGATCGCACACGCCGGCGACCCGGTAAAATGGAAACATCCGGACCGGGATGAGGCGCTGGACATGAAAGACCTGCTGGACGCCTATAACAACAACGGCGAATAACTTCGGAGCCGCCGCGACGCCGCCATGTCCGACCAGGGATGTGGCGAGCGTCGCGGCGGTTTTGTGTTCCTCCCTTCAGCACCGCCTTCATTGAGCCGCAGTTCACGTTGTGTGGATTTGCCAGGCTTCTTTACCATTGCTATTGTGTACCGCACCCGGCCGTTGCTCAGGCACGCGCCGGAGAATCCTAGGGGGTGAACAGGCCGTGAACGAAGAGATCTGCTATTCCACCGCAACCGAATTGGCCCAGCGTATCCGCTCCAGGGACCTCTCGCCGGTCGAGGTAGTCCGTGCCCATTTGGAGCGCATCGATGCCGTGAACCCTGCCCTCAACGCCATCGTAACGCCCGCGGAGGATGCCCTGCACCGCGCCAAGGATGCAGAAGCGGCGCTGGTGAGGGGAGATGCCGTGGGGCCACTGCACGGTGTGCCCTTCACGGCGAAGGACTCCGTGGATATCGCAGGCATACGCACCACTCGCGGTTCGCGTCTGTTCTCCGATCACGTGCCTGACGCCGATGCGGTGGCCGCGGCACGGCTCAAGGACGCCGGCGCTATCTTCATGGGCCATACCAACGTGCCTGAGTTCGTCTTCTGGTTTGAGACCGACAACGAGGTTTTTGGACGCACGCAGAACCCCTGGAACATGGACCGCACCCCCGGAGGTTCCAGCGGAGGAGAAGCGGCGGCAATAGCTGCAGGACTCTCGCCCCTCGGGATCGGTAGCGACGTGGGCTGCTCGATCAGACTGCCGGCCTCATACTGCGGAATCGTCGGGCTGAAGCCCACTCAGGGCCGCGTCCCGCTGACCGGGCACTGGCCCGAGGCGCTATTGAGGTACATGCACGTTGGACCGATGGCCCGCACGGTTGGCGACATCGCATTGGCGCTCTCGATAATGTCAGGCCCGGACGGGCTCGACCCATACGCGGTCCCAGTCCCGGTAGAGAAATTCGAGGATATCGATGGACCACCACTGGGTCTGCGCGTGGGCTTTTGCACCGAAGGGCCCTTCGGACCGGTGGCCGCTGAGGTACAGGACGCTGTGGCAGTGGCCGCATCGACACTATCGGGGCTCGGTTGCACCGTGGAGCCGGTCTCTCTCGATGCCTGGGACTCACTGCCGGGGCAGGACATTTCGCTGACGATCTACGGCGCCGAGGTGACCCAGGCTCTGGAGCCTATTATCACCGGTCGAGAGGACCAGCTATCGCCGGCAATCCGCGCCAGACTCAGCGGACCTGGACCCACGGCTCGCGAGTACCAGCAGGCGCTAGCGGACTGCGAACGATTGCGTGCCGAGGTTGCGAAATACTTCACGAAGTACGACCTGCTGCTCTGTCCGATGGGCGTCGTTCCAGCTCACCCCCACAGGGCAGAGGAGCTAGATGTGGACGGAGAGCTTGTGCCGCCTCGTAACGCATTGCGGGCTGCGGTGCCCTTTGATCTGACTGGCTCTCCTGCCATATCGATCCCATTTGGCTGGAGCTCGGAGGGGCTGCCCATCGGTGTGCAGATCGTTGGCCGACACTTCGACGAGCGATCCGTACTAAAGGCCGCGGCGGCGCTAGAGACCTCTAAGGGCGATGCGATGCGTCCGCCGTTACCGGCCTAATTCAGCCGCATCCTCGGATCGAGGATGCCAAGCAAGATGTCTAAGAGCAGCGTCCCGATTACATGCAGAGTGCCCAGCAGCAGCACGATCGTGGCAGAGACGAACAGGTCCTCGGACTCCAGCGCCTGCAGCAGGAGCGGCCCCTCTGTGGGCAGGCTGAGTACTACGGACACGATGACGCTGTCCGACATTAGTGTAGGCAGCAGGTAGCCCAGGGTGCTGACCAATGGGTTGAGCGCCAGCCTCACCGGGTACTTTATGTATCAGCTTCCACTCAGGTAGCCCCTTTGCCCGCGCTGTGGTCACGTACGGCTTGTTCAGGTCGTCTAGCAAATTGGCCCGCATCATACGAATCAATGCGGCCGTTCCCGCCGTGCCGACCACGAAGGCGGCGATCCAGAGGTGGGAGAGCAGGTCCTTGACCCGTGCTAAGCTCCAGGGTGCCTCGATGTACTCGTTGGAGAACAGGCCGCCTATACCCACATCGGGGAAATAGACGAACATGATGCACATCAGCCACAGGGCCAGCCGGAAGTCGGGGATCGCAAGACCCATGAAGCCGAGGAAAGTGAACATGTAGTCCTCGATGCTGTGCTGTCGCACTGCCGAGTAGATGGCTGTCGGGATCGAGATACCCCAGGCGAAGAGGGCAGTCGTTCCGGCCAGAATGACCGTCATCATCAGTCGTTCAGTGACCAGTTCGATAACCGGTTTCTGGAACTCCAGGGACTGGCCGAAGTCCACCTGGACCATGTTCCAGGTCCACTTGGCGTACTGGATGTGGATTGGCTTGTCCAGGCCGTGCTGGGCACGGAGACTGCGGGCTACGGTTTCTGAGAATACGCCGCCGGTCGCAGTGCCTCCTCCGGGGGAGCCGCTGCCTTCGAGCAGGGCAGTTACGTAGGTGTCTATGTAGTCGCCGGGTGGGAGCTGGATCACTACGAAGGCGATGATCGACAGAGTACATACGGTGAGGAGGGCCAGCATGGTGCGCCGGACGATGAAGCTCAGCATAGGTGAGCACTCCTCTCCTACCGAGCTTCATGCCAGGAAGGCGAGTGCCACGGCAGGGCTTATGGATGGTTTAAGGCAGCCCATCCAGTCCGAGCGTTCGCGGCGCTAGTGTATGATGACGCCGCTGGCCGATCCTTTCTCGATCCAGGAGCATACCGATGGAACCACTGAAACTCGTTGCTTCCGGCGACATGGCGGTGGCGGACGGGACGCTCGGAATGAACCGGGCGCAGGCCTTCTCCGGTGACGGGATATGGACGGGCACCGTCCGTGTGGCGCCTGGCACTGCCTCGGGCTGGCACCACCACGGCGACTACGAAACGTACGCCTACATCGTCGAGGGCCTGGTACGATTCGAGTTCGGCACCGGCGGTGGTGATGGCGTTGAGGGCTGGGCGGGGGACTTCGTTCACATTCCCTCCCACACTGTTCACCGCGAGACCAATCCGGGTTCTGCAGAGTCGACAGTGGTGTTGTTTCGAGTGGGTGCTGGTGCGCCGGTTTTCAATGTAGAGGGGCCTGAGCGGTAGGGTGGCACCCCTCTGCCATCTCTTAGGCTGCTCTTCTAAGAAAAAAAAGAAAAAGAATTGTATGTGAGGGGCACCCTCACACTCCCGGCAAAGGGGCTACACCCCCTTGTATCTTAACTTTGGATGGTTAGACTGGGCGGTCGCACGTTCGTGGCAGAGGCGGTAGACCGATCGCACCCTGTGGCGAGCGCTTGAGCCGATTCCCTCAGTCTTCTCGGCCTTACGGTGGATCTGGCTGCAGTGGCATGATGAAGTACAGACCGTGACGCTCCTCGCTATGTCCCGGTTGAACCGCGAATCCCATATTCAATTTGAGCATGTGGTTCTCAACCCTGTCTGAGTAGCTGAAGGACGCTAGCTGGTAGCAGCCTAGTGATCTTGCCAGAGCTATCGCCGATTTCTGCAGTCTTACTCCGATGCCCTTGCGGCGAAATGGGGGAAGAACAACAAACTTCATGACATTTGCCTGTAATAGCTCTCGACCATCGATCTTCACCGCCGGAGGTTGTTTCCCGGGCCGATCAGAATGACGATTAACCGGAGCATACCTACGATGCCATTATCTATTGTGGCGACGAGGACCCTGGAGTCCCGTTGGTCGTAGCCCTGCACTACGTCGGAATAACCGTCTTTGTGCTCGTCGAAAAAACCCATGAGGTCTGACCATCTCAGATTAGAATCGGACCACTCGGAGATCGTCAAATCGTCATTCATGGTGCTCGTTGTTTCCAGTAGCTAGATCGATACGACCTCGCCGGCGCGGACTGTTAGGGTGGGCTCGAGGATGGGGCCGTGGTGCCCGCCGTTTTCTGCGTTTGCCAGGAGGATGGGCGATGGGCTGTTGCTCAGGACCGTCAGGTCTGCGCAGGCGCCGGGGGCCAGCGTTCCGATCTCGCCGTCCAGGCCCAGGACTTCGGCTGGGCGAAGGGTGGAGCGTTTGAAGGCCTCGGCCTCCGGCATACCGACAGATATGATGCGCGCCAGAGTGCTGGGCATATCGTGGGGCGGGTTGTATCCGCGGTGGCGGTTGTGGAGGTCAGTGGAGACCGTGTCAGGGAGGAATCCGTCTTTGATGGCGGCCTCTGCGACGCCCAGGTCGGGGCCGCCTATGCCGAAGCCCGAGTCGAACAGGATGCCGCGCTCCCGCGCTTTCCAGACGCTGTCGACGATTCGACCGTCGGACACGATGCTCTCGGCATCGTTCTGGAAGCAGTACGTAAAGATGTCGCCGGGCCTGAGCATCGCTAGCTGTTCGGCCAAGGGCCAGTCGGAGGGCTCGCGCCGCAGACCGTAGATGATGGGCTTGCCGGTGCGCTCGGCGATCTCTATGGAGCGTCGCATGATCTCTCGCGGGTCGTTGTCCCCGGTGGCTTTGGCCGTGAGGAGAATTGCAACCCCCCAGATGAGATCGCCGCCGTCCTCCATCGCCGCAACGCACCTGTCCACGTCCACCTCCTCCAGGTGGATGACGCATCCACGGTCCAGGTACTCACCGAGGACCGAGGCGCTCATGGCCAACTTTATGCGTGTCTTGGCCCGGCCAATGATCTCGTCACGGTAGTAAGTCCAGGTTGCCGACCCGGCGTCGCCCTGGGAGAGTACGGTCGTTGAGCCACGGGCCAGCATGTTGGTGTCGGCGTCGACCGCGAACCGCCATGTTTCGGGTCCGGGGTGGGCGTGGAGGTCTACGAGACCTGGCAGCAGTGTGCCATCTGGGAAATTCAGTGTCTGCTTCGCCGGTCCGGAAACGTCCGGACCCGAAGCCACGATGCGGTCTCCGCGCACCGCGACCGCGCCGGGGCGGTCGAGGCCGGTATCTGCACAAAAGACTCTACCTGCGCGAATGATCAGGTCGGGCTGCTGGTCGGTCATGTGGCGTCTCCGTTGGGTCAGTTTGTGTCTGGCCGCAATGATATCACCCTCGCGGTCCAGATCATTTGCCGTGGCCCCTAGAGCGACCTACCATGGGACCGATTCGCCTGCGAGGCCGGAGCGAAAGGGAGGCTGTGACATCAAACGAACCGGTTTCATGCTCAAGGTACCAGAGGACATGCTGGACGGGTACAAGAAGCACCACGAGGCGGTTTGGCCGGAGATGCTGGAGGCCCTATTGCGAACTGGATGGCACAACTACTAGCTGTTCATGGCCGGTGAGACAGCCTGCTGTTCGGCTACTTCGAGGCATAGGAGAGCCTGGAGGCGTCGCTAGCCGGGATGGAGGGCGAGGATGTGAACGGGGGCGCTGGCAGGAGATGATGGCGTCCTGTTTCGAAGTGCCGCCGGGCGCGCTGCCAGACCAGTCTATGGTCGAGCTACAGCACGTGTTTTTCACGAAGTGAGCGGGTTGGATTTCGGCGTACCCCTGGGGATTGACGGACGGGGTGGGATAAGTGTCACATTCTGTCGTTTTTTGTCTCATCTCTGTGGTTTGGAGGATTGCGTGTTGTTGAGCATCAGTTTTTATATTAGTACGAATGTTCTGTTGTGGCAAGGTTCACGTGCGTGCAGTGTAGACGGGGATCGGCCGTAGTTGGATCTTGGGGCGTTGGAGTGCTGAAGGGTGATTTGTTCACGATCTCTTGGGAGGGCGGGTCACGCACCCGTTCCTACGCGAGCATGGGTTGGCAGGCTATTCGCCTGACCAGCGGTGGGGTAGGGCGCGGATTGTGGTGAAGCCGAGGTCGTCGCAGAGGCTTTCGTAGTCGGCGCGGTGTGCGCCTTTCCACTCGAGGTCTTCGAGGGACTCGGAGAGGGGTACGTTGAAGCGGAGGGTTGCGAGATCCTTGTATAGGGCTGCTTCGGCGCGGTGTTCTTTGAGCGACGTTGCCATTGTCTTTGCTCCGCGAGGGCTTGCGTCCCATAGCAGGGCGTTGTCGGGGATATTTTCGAGGTGGCCGTAGCGCTCTAGAACTATCGCGGTGGACTTGGCACCCCAGCGTGGCACGCCTGGGATGCCGTCGGCCGCGTCGCCAACGAGGCCGAGATAGTCGGGGATGGATTCTGGTGCGACCCCGAATTTTTCGATAACTGCGGCGGTGTCGTATGTGATGCCCCGGCGACGGTCGAGGCACACGACTTCTGGGTCTCGCACCAGCTGCATCATGTCCTTGTCGGGTGAGCAGATCACGACCTGGTCCACATTCGGATCTGCGCTCCATCTGACCGTCGCCGTACCGATGGCGTCGTCGGCCTCGAATTCGAACATAGGCCATACCACGACGCCGACCGCCGCGGCTGCTTTTTCTGCCAGATCGAACTGGCTGGCCAGCTCTTCAGGTACCCGATCGCCGGTTTTGTAGCCGTCGAACATGTCGTTGCGAAACGACTCTACTGTGTGATCGAAGGCGCAGGCGATGTGGGTGACGTCGTCCTCGCGGAGAAGGGCGAGCAAGGTCGCGACCAGGCCGCGGACGGCGCTTATGGGCTGGCCGTCACGGGTTGTGGAGGGTGGGACGCCGAAGTGGGCGCGGTAGAGTTCGTATGTGCCGTCGACCAGGTGGACTTTCATTCGGGTCTCCTCATTTGAGGCGGGGTACACCGCCTACGGGGCGTGCTGTGAGATAGACGGTGAACGGGCCGTGTACCCCCTCTAAGCCATCTTACACCAGCCTGTTGGAAGGCCACGGAAACCTCCGTCGGTCGACTTGCCGCCCCATTTTCAAAAAAAAGAAAAATATTGTATGTGAGGGACACCCTTACGCTCCCGGCATAGTGGAGGGGCCCCTCTGCACATCCCCTTGCTCACCAGCACGCTAGATGCTCCAGCGTTTGCCTCGGCGGGCTACGACCTTGTCGTCTAGGGTTGCGCCTGTGCCTGGGTTGGTTGGGAGCATGAGGCGGCCGGCGTGGATGTGTTCGGGTGGCGTGGTTACTTCGGAGCGCCAGGGGACCTGGTTTGCGGCGTATTCCATGGGCATGGCTTTAGGAGTAGTGGCCGCGGTAACGTGAGCGCCTGCTAGCTGGGATAGGGGTCCGCTGGGGCCGTGTAGTGATACTCGACCGCCTGCTCGGGTGGCGGCCATGGCGGCGCGGTGGGTTTCGGCTGTGCCTCCGCAGACTTTGACGTCTGGCATGGCGATGGCAGACGCGCCGGACTCGATAAGTCGCTCGAAGAAATGTTCCCCGTAGCCGTCTTCGCCGCCTGCTGTCGGAATGTCCACTTGCGATGCCACTCTGGCGAGGCCGTCGAGATCTGTAGTGGGCTGCAGTGGCTCCTCGAACCAGCCGACGTCATACTCGGCGAGTTTCTTGGCGATCTCCGGGGCGGTCTGCTCGTCGAAGCGGCTGTGGCAATCGACCAGGACTTCGATGTCCGGGCCGACGGCACGTCGGACCTCTGCCACTTGGTCCAGGCCGTATTGGGCGGCCTCCATTGTGTTGTCTTTGACTGGACTTGCAGGCATATAGTCGAAGGCGGCGCACTTCACTATCGTGAAGCCGTCTTCGACTGCCAGCGATGAGGCGCGAGCGAAGTGGTGGGGGTTGCGTCCGCGAAGGACGGAGTGGTTGACGTTGGCGTAGAGCGCGACGCTATGAGTGTTTTCGCTCCCAAGTGCCTTGGACAGGCTGATGCCTTTGTGGAGGCAGTCGAATTCAAAGATGGCGCTCCTGACGGCGCTGACTATGCAGGCGAGGGTGAAGTCGGACTGTAGGTTGGTTGTGTCTAGCCCGAGCAGATTCTCAACCACGGTGTCGTCTGGGATTTCGACCTCTGATAGCGACTTGACCATGTCGGCCAGGATGCGGTCATACCCGGTATTTGTTCGAGACCGGCCGAGCTCGATCGTGGCGGTGACGCCCTGGTCGTCGCGAAATGTCGCGAATGCCCAGGTCATGTGGGGGGTGACCGGTATCTCGGTGATTTCTATTCCGGGGACGAGCATGGTGGATGAGTCCGGCTATTAGGCGATTGGAACTTTGGACTAGGGATATGGGGAGTTGAAGAGGGTGCCTTTGACCGTCTTCCCACCCTAGGTTGATTTTGATGTTGGGGCACATCCCCCACGCCCCTTGCCAGAGGGTTTCCCTCTGGACTCCTCCTCCAGAAAGAGTCTTTAGGTTAGCTGACGCCAGTTGTCCTCTAGTTGCTCGAAACGACGGTAAAGCTCTTGGACGACGCTGTCGGCTATGGGTAGCTGATTTTCGACCATGTCGATGTTGGACCGGACGTGTGCCGGGTTATGGCTGCCGACGATTGCAACGTCTACATTGGGATGGGCGAGTGTGAATCCCATTGTGAGCATATGAGGGTCGTCGGGCTCGCCGTCGATAGGTCCAAGCTCGCGCATGATTTCGGACCGACGGTGGTATTCGTCTCCGTAGGCATACGGGCTGCTTGCCTTGCCCCAGACTCCGTTGGCTACAGGCCGTTTGATGATGGTTCCCATCCCCTTCTCGCTGGCGAGGGAGAGTAGGTCCTTCGTGTGTCCGTGCTGCTCGACCAGGTTGTAGCTGGTTTGCAGGGTATCGAAATGGCCAGATTCCACTGCCCAACGCGCGGCCTCGTTGTCGCCGCTGTGTCCGATAAATCTCGTCTTGCCGGCGGTTTGTGCTCTCTGGAGCGCCTCAATCACGTTGCCCTGTTCCAGGACTTCTAGCGGACAGGAGTGGAGTTGGACCAGGTCTACGTGGTCGGTATTGAGCCTCTTGAGGCTGCGGTCGATGCTCTGCTCGATGGTTTCGACGCTCCAGGCCCGGCCGGTAGCGCTGCCGGTGACGTGTCCGCACTTGGTTGCCAGAAAATATTCGTCTCGGCGGTGGGCGACGGTTTTGCCCATCATCTCTTCTGTTTTGCCGTAGCAAGCGGAGGTGTCGAGGAAGTTGATGCCGCCGTCGAGGGCGGCGTTTAAGACGCGACCGGCTGCTTCGACATCACTTTGGGAGTCGTCGTGCCGGGGGATTTCGGCGAGGCCGAGCCCTAGTCTAGTGACGTTCATGTCGGTCTTGCCTAGGTTTCGTTTCTCCAAAGTGATGCTCCTGTGGTTGTTGGGTCTGCTTTGTCTAGAAGGACAAAGGAAAGAACGCTATCCGGCGGACAGAGCTTCAGCGAGCCTCTCTGCCAATATGATATCTTCACCCTCGTTCAATGTGTTGACCACCACCGTTATCGTGTCATCGGCTTTTGTGCCGACCCAGATTCGGGGATTACCCGCGTCCATCTTGGCTCTTATGTCTTCCGCCGAGAAGCTGGTGGTGATTTTGTCGATGATGATGTGGAGCATGTACGGGACGTAATGAGGAATCTCCACTCGTTCGGTCCGTACTCCCGGGATCCCTTTGACTCGCTTCACGATGTTGTCGAAGCGCTCCTCGTAGGTCAGAATTCGGTCTTCGTGGTTCATCGTGAACCAGTCGTCGATGGCCGCCACCACGCCCACGATCTCCTGTCTGTCCACCTTCATAGCACGGCCGACCGCATGGCTCCCGTCATAGTGGAAGGCCACGAAGGACTGGGCTGCTACGGATTCGATCAGATCTCTGTTGCCGCATACAAATCCTGAAGAGTGGGGAGCGCCCATGTACTTGGCTCCAAATACGACCAGATCCGCCGACTGCGCGTTTTCTTGCATGTACTGGAGAGGGTATATTTGGGAGCAGGCGTCGGCGATCGCCGGCACGCCGTTGGCGCGCGCGATCTTGACGGTCCTGGCCAGAGGGACGATCGCGTCGTCCAGAGGCGGCTGAATCCAAAAGGCCACTGCGGCGGTTTTTGGCCCGATGGCAGCCTCAAGCTCCGCTTCGCTCGTGCCCTGGTCATCGCCGACCTCGACCAGTTTCGCTCCGGTCAGGGTGAAGCAGCGATCAAACATGTAGCGGTTGCGTTTCTGGATCAGCACTTCATTTTTTAAGCCGGTCGTATCGGGTAGCTGAAGAATACGGTCCTGATCACGGCCCGCCATACATGCAGCGACACTCAATGCCTGGGCGGCAGCCGCACCTGAGGTGACATACGCTGACTCGACACCGAGTCTGTCTGCGATAAAATCACCTGATTTGGCAAGAAGCTCGGTCATCTCGACGTGGTACTCGCTGGCAGCGTTCATGGCTGCTTGTACCGAAGGCGTCGGGGTCCAGCCGCCAAGTTCTGTGGCTACGCCCCACGCGTTGATAACGGGTCGCACGCCGAGCTTTGTATACACGTCTGTTTTGGTCATTGGAGTTTCCTTTATCCTGCCGATTGGGTAGGGCGCTATTTCTCGCGGGTCCACGATGACATTTCTTCGCGCAGTGCGGGGTCGAGTCCCATTTCGAGGGCGGCGATGGCGTTGTCGATGTGGTAGGTCGTACGGGTGCCGATGATGACGGATGTCACGGCGGGGTGGGTCATGGCCCAGGCCATTGCTAGCCTAAGGGATGGAACGCCTATCTCGGCCGCTTTCTCCTTCAGGAGATCGAGCAGGCGGAAATTTAGGTCGGAGAAATAGACGTCGGCGTGGGCCGGTGAGATGTGGTAACGGCTGCCCGTGGGCCAAGTGAGGGGGTCACGCCCGTACTTGCCGGTGAGGAAGCCTGCTGCCAGAGGGCTGTAGCATGATATGGCGATCTGTTCCTCCTGGCACATGGGGAAGACCTCCTGCTCGTCATTGGGGGCGGCGAGGCTGTAGGGCGGCTGAATTATCTCCCAACGGGCCAGCCGATGCTTTTTGCTGGCCTCCAGGGATTTTCTTAACTGGTCGGCGGTCTGGTTGCTGCACCCGATGATCGTGGTGCGTCCCGCATCGACCTCTTCAGACATGGCCATCATGGTCTCGTCTATTGGGACCGAGGCGTCGGGGCTGTGAAGCTTGTAGATGTCGACCCTATCGACTCCAAGGCGTTCGAGGCTTCCGGAGAGGGCGTTGGCGATGTTCTCGGGATCGCCGCCGGTGTCTACCTTGGTGCAGAGGGTGACCTCGTCGCGGCAGCCTCGGGCACGCATCCACCGTCCGATGATCTTCTCCGACGAGTACATCTCGCCGGAGACCTCGCGCTCGTCCGATACACCGTAGTGTGCCTTGCGTCCCTCCCGGGACTGGCCGCCACCATAGGTGTCCCCGGTGTCGAAGAAGGTGATGCCCTTCTCCAAAGCGTAGTCCATGATGCGGTAGGACGCCTCCTCGTCGATCTCCCGCCCCCAGCTGCCGCCGCCTAGCCCGATCGGGCTAATGGTGATATCTGTGCGTCCGACGGTTCTCTGCTCCATGTGCACGCTCCTGGCGACGACTAGTGGGATTTACGTCGTGCAAGGTTAGCGGACGGTGTTGGTGGCGTCCAGTGGGGTTCCACGTCATGGGCAGTCACGCTCTGGGCTTGGCGGCCTGCGAGTGGGGTCTGATAAAGAGCGCAGAAGACCCGATTTGGTGATGGCGAGACCTCTGGTCTGTGCCCTATGTCAGCTGCAGGGTTGGGGACCTGATGGGTTCGGCGATCTGGGTTTCGTCTAGGGGATGGCGTCCTTCTGGTAGATCTGGATGCGGAATGAGGCGTAGTCGGGGATGAACATTCGCCCTTCGGCATCTACTCGGACCGACCTGGGGCTCCGAAGTCGCTTCTGAGGTTCGACGCTGGTCATGGTGCGCAGGCGTAGTGGCTTGGCGTTTGCGAGCAGGTATTTTCGTACTGACGGCGACAGGCTGGCGTCGCCGATGAACTGCTCGACGTACCTTCCGTCGGGCGCGAAGAGTTGGACGCGGTTGTTGCCTGTGTCGGCGACGTAGATATCCACGTCCGAGTCGACGGCGATGCCGGAGGGCCGCCGGAACTCCCCTGAGCCGCTGCCTGAACGTCCGAATTCGAGTACGAACTTGCCGTAGGCGTTGAATTTCTGGACACGGTCGTTGCGTCAGTCGGCTACGTAGACATCGCCCAACTCGTCGACGTGGATGCCCCAAGGCATGTTGAATTGGCCGGGGCCGTTACCGTGAGAGTCCGAGGCTGCAATGAAGCTACCGTCTATCGCTCCGTTTCATGAGCCCTCCATGTCTCTCCAGACTTGAACATCTTCTTCGCGACAACGCTTCTCGTCAACCCTGCCAGACAGGGAGGTACTCGCGACTATGATAAGCTGGAATTAGCTATATATTTGGGGGGAGAGGGTAATGGAACTTCTGGAGTACATGGGGCGCAACGAGCATGAGCAGTTGGTGGTGTGCCACGAGCCGTCGGTCGGGCTCAAGGCGTTCATCGCCATCCACGACACGACGCTGGGTCCCTCGTGCGGTGGGCTGCGCATTTGGCCTCATATTTCTGAGGAAGCGGCGATCACGGACGTGCTGCGTCTTTCTCGTGCGATGACCTACAAGTCGGCGGTCGCCGGGCTGCCTCTCGGGGGCGGGAAGGCGCTGATCTGGGCCGACTCCCGCAAGGACAAGTCGGAGGCGCTGCTGCGAGCCTTCGGACGGTTCGTCGATACGCTGGGAGGCAGGTACATTACGACCGAGGACGTTGGCATGACGCCGACGGACCTCGAGTTCGTGGCCGAGGAGACCGAGCATGTGGTGGGGTTGCCGGTGTCGATGGGTGGCAGCGGGGACACGTCAGAGATGACCGGATTCGGGGTCTACCTGGGTATGAAGGCTGCGGGTAAGGCGGCCTGGGGTTCGGACAGTCTCGAAGGCAAGGTCATTGCTTTGCAGGGCTTCGGCAACGTCGGTTTCAACACGGCAGGTCATCTCTTAGCCGAGGGGGCTTCGCTCATCGTCACGGACACGTACGACGGCGCGTTGGTGCGTGCTCGAGACATGGGGGCGACGGTGGTTGAGCCGGATGCGATCTACGATGTGGAGTGCGACATCTTTGCGCCGTGCGCGTTGGGCGGGACGTTGAACGCGGATACGATCCCTCGGCTGCGGTGTTCTGTGGTGGCTGGTGGAGCCAACAATCAGCTCGCGTCTGACGCCGATGGGGACGAACTGGACCGACGGGGCATTCTGTTCGCACCGGATTTTGTAATTAATGCGGGCGGAATTATCAATGCGGCTAACGAGCTGGACGGGGTCTATAGGCCTGAGCGTGCTCGTGAGATTACGGAGCGCATTTATGAGACCACAAGCCGTGTGATCGCCACATCACGCGAAGAGGATGTACCGACCTATGTTGCTGCCAACCGTCTCGCTGAAAGGCGCATCGAGTCTGTGCGGAATTTGCGTGGGATATATCGGTAGGGGTAGCGTTTCGTAGGCGGGTGGTTCCATTTGTGGCGGTGTTAGGGTGGAGCACAGACCCGCCCCTACGGAGGACGGTGCTTTGTTGTAGGGGCAGGTCTGTGACCTGCCCTGTTTTCGTGGTGGTTACTTTGGCAGGAGGCGTTTTGAGATGATTTCGCGCATCATCTCGGAGCTTCCGGCTGCGATGGTCCAGAGGCGGTAGTCGCGGGCGAATCGCTCTACCGGCGTCTCTCGGACGTAGCCGTAGCCGCCGTGCATTTGAACCGCTTCGTAGGCTACGCGGTTGGCGGCCTCTGTGGCGAAAAGCTTGGCCATCGACACCTCGGTTACGCAGTCCTCCCCATCGGAAAACATCCCTGCTGCGTGGTAGGTCAGTTGCCGCGCGGCCGCAACCTGCGTAGCCATGTCGGCAATGCGGTGCCGCAGCGCCTGGAACTCGGCAAGGTCTTTTCCGAAGGCTTGGCGTTGACGCAGGTACGCTCGGGTGTCGTCGAGGGCTTGTTGTGATGCCGAGACGCTGAGGACCGCCGCCAGGAGCCTCTCCCGCTGTAGGCCGGAGGCGAGCTGGTAGAAGCCGCGGCCCTCTTCGCCAAGGAGGTTTTCGGTGGGGACGCGTACCTCATCGAAGACTAGCTCCGCGGTGTCTGAGGAGAGCATACCCGTCTTGCGTAGCTTTGTTGCGACGGTGAGGCCGGGTGTGCCGGCCGGGACTAGGAACTGGGATAGCCGGGCGTGGGTCGGGCCTTCGTCGCAGGTTTTTGCGGCTACGAAGTACAGGTCGCCGTAGACGCCGTTGGTGGTGAAGGTCTTTGCGCCGCTAATGATCCACTCGTTGCCATTATGCCGCGCCCGAGTTTCGATCCCAGCCATGTCCGAACCGGTGCCCGGCTCAGTGATGGCTAGGGCGCAGACGGTCTCGCCGCTAATTATCCCTGGTAGGTGCCGGGCCTTTTGCTTCGGGGTACCGATGCGGGACAGCCAGGGCGAGGACATGTCTGTGTGGACGATGATGCTGAAGGCCACGCCCCCGGCGCGACACCGAGCCAGCTCTTCGGCCAGCACGACTGTCATCCAGAAGTCTGCGTCACTGCCGCCGTACTCCTCAGCGTATTCGACGCCGAGGAAGCCCAGCTCGCCCATTTCCTTGAACAGGAAGCGTGGTACGACTCCGTCTTCCTCCCACTCGTCAACGTGGGGCGTGATCTCCGATTCGACGAAGCGCCGAAGTGTCGCGCGAAATAGCTCGTGATGGTCTTTAAAGGGTTTCATTTGTTTGTTGTCAGTTGCGCGTAGGCGGCGAACAGTGTTCGCTTGACGCTATTAATAGGCTGCCGAAATATACCTTTGGTCTAATCAACGCTCTCCTTTCGGAAGAAGAGAAAGTATGTGATGGGCACCCCTTCGACGTTGCTCAGGACAGGCTCTCACACGCCTGGCCCTTCGGCGAGCTCAGGATGGGCGACTGGGCTATGCCCCTTCTGCACACTCTAACTTTAGCAGACTACTACTGCTCTCGGCGGCGTAGTTCGTTGCGGCGTATCTTGCCGCTGATTGTTTTGGGCAGGTCGGCAATGAACTCGATTTCCCTGGGGTATTTATAGGGGGCCGTGACGTTTTTGACGTGATCCTGCAGCGTCTTCACCAGGTCATCTGAGGGTTTGTTAGGTTCGGTCAGCACGACAAAGGCCTTTACGATGGCACCTCTGAGGGGGTGAGGCTTGCCGACGACGGCGGCCTCCGCTATCGCCGGGTGCTCCAGCAGCGCTGACTCGACCTCGAATGGGCCAATTCGGTATGAGGCGCTGATGATCACGTCGTCGGCTCTGCCCACGAACCAGAAGTAGCCGTCCTTGTCACGGCTCACGAGATCACCGGTGTAGTACCACCCGTCATGGAACGCTTTTGCGTTGGCCTCCGGATTTCGCCAGTACTCGGGGAACAGGCCCACGGGCCACTCGGGCTCCGTCTTGACCGCAAGTTCGCCTTCTGTGCCATCCGGCAATTCGTTGCCTTGCTCGTCGACGACGGCCATGTAGTAGCCGGGCGCGGTGACGCCCATCGAGCCCGGCCTGTACTCCATGCCGGGGAATGTGGCGGCGAGCAGCGTCGATTCTGTCTGGCCGTAGCCCTCCCAGATGTGGAGTCCGGTGCCTTCGCGCCACGAGTCGATCACCTCGGGGTTGACCGCCTCGCCTGCGCCAATCGTGTGTCTCAGGGCCTTTGGCTTGAAACCGGTCAGATCCTCTAGAACCATCATGCGGTAGACGGTGGGCGGGGCGAAAAATGTCGTTATGGGGAATCTTTCGAAGACATCCATGGTCTCGCGGGCGCTGAACCTGCCGCGCTGGTCCCAAATGAATACCGCGGCACCCATGTTCCAGGGGGCATAGAAGCTGGTCCATGATGCCTGGGCCCAGCCGGTGTCGGCGAGGGTCCAGTGGAGGTCCGTCGGCCGGTTGTCGAGCCAGAACTTACCGGTGGCGACGTGGCCTATCGGATAGGTCGCGTGGGTGTTGAGGACCATTTTGGGGTGGCCGGTAGTGCCGGACGTGAAGTAAATGTTCAGCGGGTCGGCCGAAAGGTTGTTGGGGTGAGGTAACTCTGGTGAGGCTGCGGCAAGCAGACCCTCGTATTCGTGCCAGGGCCCCTGGCTGCCGACGACAACCACTTCTTTGAGGGTAGGGCACTCGGCGCGGACTGCGTCGAGCTTCTCGTGGTTTTCAGGGTCGGTGATGGCGATGGTCGTGTCGGACACGTTTATGCGGTAGGCGATGTCCTTGGTGGTGAGCAGAGTCGTGCCTGGCACAGGAATGACGCCGGAGCGCATACAACCCAGCATGATCTCCCACCACTCGGCGACACGGTGCAGCATTATGAAGACGCGATCGCCGCGTTTCGCACCGAGGCCGGTCAGGGCGTTGGCCACACGTTTCGAGCGCTCCGACATCTCGGCGAAGGTGATGCTGCGGGAGGTGTGGCCATCGGGATCCACCCACAACATCGCGACTTTGGCGGGGTCTTTGCCCCACTCGTCGAAGACCTCGTATGCCCAGTTGTATCGTTCCGGCACCGTCTGCCGGAATGTGCGGTAGGTCTCGGCGTAGTCGCCGATCTGGTAGGGCTGGCTCATCGGGCCGCCTCCGTCTCGACTGGGCCGAGTGCGCCACTGGCCCGTAGTTTTTCGATATCGGCACGGTCGTAGTTCAGTTCGGACAATATGGTGTCGTTGTGTTCCCCGAGAGCTGGTGTTGGTGAGTCAGGGCCGATTGCCTGGCCCGACATCTGGAAGGGTTGCCTGAAGAACTTGCCGAGACCTAGCTCGGCAAACATGCCGCGGGCCTGGAACTGGGGTGAGGCGAAAATTTCGTGCAACTCGTTGACTATGGCGGCGGGAACGTCGGCTTGTTGCAGTGTGTCCTCCCAATCGGCGGCGGTCCGGGTTAGGAATGCCGCGTGGACTGCCGTGGCGATCTCCTCGCTTCGGTCGAGGCGCTCCTGGAAGGTCAGGCCGACCAGGCTATCAATATCGGCGGCCTCGCAGAAGCGGTCCCAGAAGTGGTCCTCGTGGACGATGCCCAGCGAAAACCAACGCCCGTCTTTGCAGGGGAATACGCCGTAGTGGGGGATGAATGTAACGTTTGGTTTGATGTCGCCGGTTGCGTCTTCGGATAGGTTTCCGATCTCTGGCGCCAGCAGCGATAGGGCGGAGTCGGTCATGGACAGGTCGATGTATGCGCCTTGGCCTGAGTGTGTCGACCCTGCTGCCGCGGCCAGAGTTGCGATGGCGGCGTAGAGCCCTGACACCAGGTCGGAGACCAGGATTGGCGGCGCCCATGCTCGGCCTTCCACTGCTATTTGTGCGCCCATGTAGCCGCTGAGGGCCAGGTAGTTCACGTCGTGCCCCGGTCGCTGTGACCAGGGTCCATTCTGGCCGAATCCGGAGATGGCGCAGTACACGAGCCTGGCGTTGTTCGATGACAGGCTTTCGTAGTCGGCTCGAAGGCGTTTTGCTACGCCGGGGCGCCAGCCTTCGATCGCGATGTCGGCGTCTTGCGCTAGGCGACCCAGGATCTCGCGTCCGCCATTGGTTTTGAGGTCGAGTACGATGCTGCGCTTGCCGCGATTGATGCCCGTCCACATGCCAGGGCTGTGGCGGAGCGGGTCGCCGCCAGGGGGCTCGATCTTGATTACGGTGGCGCCCAGGTCTCCGAGGACCGTGGAGCAGAAGGGGCCGGGCACATTGACCGTCATGTCGATGACGGTGAGGTGCTCCAGGGGTTTTACGTAGGGGACGTTGGGCATGATGTGGCTCTGGCGTGTGGGGTCTTTTATTGGGACCGAGTGTAGCAGTGGGCATACACTCGGTCAACGGGTGAGAGGAGTTGATGGGTAGCTGATGGCGAGGGTTTTGGAGATGTAGGTCCAATCGCTAACCACCCAAGAAAAAAGAAAAATAGAAATCTTCTGAGGGACAGCCTCAGGCTCCCGGCAGAAGGGCTCGGCCCCTCTGCACACCCCGCTTCGGCGCCAATTGACGGGGCGTGGTTGGGCTGATACTCTGGCGCGAAATACGATCTAATATCGAATTTGTGGGATTGTTCAGCAGAGGCTAGAAGGGTAGCTGGGAACGGGCTAAAGTGCAGGGTACGCGCATGTCGAAGAAGCCGGAAATCGTGTATGGAAGCGTCCATGACGCTGCTACTGATCGTATTCGGGAGATGATCCTGAGTGGGCAGTTCGCGCCGGGAGAGCGGTTGCGGCAGGATGATCTTGCGACGGCGCTCGGTGTCAGTACGATGCCGGTGCGGGAGGCGCTGAGGCAGCTGCAGGCCGAAGGTCTTGTGGTGTTCTACCCGCGTAAAGGCGCGGTGGTCGCCACTCTATCTGTGTCCGAGTACGAGGAGATCTATCGCATCCGGGAACAGCTGGAGATTCTGGCGTGCCAATGGGTTGCCGAGGATTTCAGCAAGGTCCCTCTTATTCGATTGCGACGTGCGTTGGAGGGATTGGAAACGGCTGAAGCGGCGGAGGACGTCCCTCGTCGGCTGCGGCTGGTTCGGGAGTTCTTCTTCATCATATTTGAGGCGAGTGGGCGTGATCACCTGCTGCGGATACTGTCGTCGCTCTGGGCTCAGTCGGAGCAGTACCGCCGATCTTTTTCGGAGATGCGTGAACCTGTGCCGTCGCGTCTGGAGTACTACAGGCGAATCTGCCAGGCTTGCGTGGAGGGTGACTCAGAGACATTGATTTCTGCGATGCGAGAACTTTACGTATTCGTTGAGAGTCGGCTAATGCCGCTCTTGCGAGAGAAAGAGAAAAAGGGGAGTACAACATGACATACCGCCTCGGAGTCGATGTCGGAGGCACCTTTACCGACTTGGTGCTGCACGATGTCGAGACCAATCGGCTGGAGTTCGCCAAGACCCCGTCGACACCAGAAAACCAGGCCAAGGGCGTTGCCAACGGTATCAAGGAACTGGTAGACCGACTGGATATTTCGCCGGAAGCGATCAATTTTTTCATACACGGCACCACCGTTGCCACGAACACGCTGATTGAGCGCAAGGGTGCGAAGACGGCGCTGGTGGTGACGAAGGGGTTCCGCGACGTGCTGCAGATTGGTCGCCAGGATCGGCCTCACCTGTATGACTTCAGACAGCAGAAGCCGGATCCCTTGGTACCGCGCCAATTGCGCTTTGAGGTCGATGAGCGGGTGCTGTACACGGGCGAGGTTCTTACGCCATTGGCAGACGCGGAGGTAGATGCGCTGATTGCGCGGCTCAGGGCGGCGAAAGTCGACGCGGTGGCTGTGTGCCTGTTGCACTCCTATGCCCATCCTGTTCATGAGCAGGCGATCGGCAAAGCCCTGAGGGCGAAAATGCCGGAACTGCAGGTGTCGCTCTCATACGACATTGTGCCCGAGTTTAAAGAGTACGAGCGGATGAGTACGACTGCTATTAATGCCTACGTCGCTCCGGTCATGGAGCGCTATCTGCGGGAGCTACAGCGGAGCACGGCGCGGGTGGGCCTTGGCTCTGGATTGCACATCATGCAGTCCAACGGCGGCACGATGGGCGCCGACGCGGCAGTCGAGAGGCCCGTGCACACGATCCTCTCCGGGCCTGCGGCCGGGGTCATCGGCTCCGTCGCCCTGGCCAATCAGGCAGGCGAGAAAAACAGTATCTCCGTGGACATGGGTGGTACGAGTTTCGACATTAGCCTGTGCTACCAGGGGGAGGTCCGCCGGACCCAGGACAGCGAGATCGAGCGGCTACCTGTGAAGGTGCCGATGGTGGATATACACACACTTGGCGCGGGTGGCGGCAGTATTGCCTGGGTGGACCCGGGCGGCGCCATGCGCGTAGGGCCCCAGAGTGCCGGCGCCGAGCCTGGACCTGCTTGTTACGGTCTTGGCGGAACCGAGCCAACGGTAACGGACGCCAACGTCGTGCTGGGCAGGCTCAGCCCCGAGGGGTTCCTGGGAGGCAAGCTCAGACTGGATGTGGAGAGGGCCAGACAGGTGATCTCCGAACGGTTGGCGGTGCCTCTTGGGATGACCATCGAAGAGGCGGCAGACGGTATTATTCGGGTCGTGAATGCGGGCATGATCAAAGGCATCCGTGTGGTGTCGGTGGCCAAAGGCTACGACCCTCGCGAATTCGCTCTCGTCACTTTCGGAGGGGCGGGTCCGGTCCACGCATCCGAGCTCGCCGCAGAGCTGGATATCCCACGGGTGCTGGTTCCTATTGCACCGGGCGTGACTTCGGCGCTGGGCCTGCTTATGTCTGACCTGCGCGACGACTTCGTCAGAACCGTCTTGCGTTCCTCGGAGAACGTTGAACCGACAGAGCTGTCATCTCGATACGAGGAAATGGAGGCTGAAGCGCTGGAGCAGATGCGCAAGGAAGGCCTTGGCCAGGAGAGTGTCACGCTCATGCGAATGGCGGACGTTCGCTACTTGGGCCAGGGCTTCGAGCTCGAGGTCCTCGTCGGCACTGGCGAAATCACTACGGAGGAATTGGACGGGATATACGAGCGCTTTCATGAGTCCCACCGGCGGCTCTACGGGTACGATCAAAGAGACAGCCAAATGGAGATCGTGAACCTACGCTTAACCGCTATCGCCCCGATGCCGCAGCCGAAGCTGGAGGCGGCCTCACTCGACGGGGCTCAAGACCCACCAGAGGCCGTGAAGGCCCGGCGCACCGTCTACTTCAAAAACACGGCGGCCGAGACGCCGATTTATGATCGCACGAAGCTGTCTTCGGGTGATGCGATCTCGGGTCCCGCCATTATCGAACAGCTAGATTCCACTACGGTGGTATGGCCCGATCAGACGGCCAAAGTCGATGCGTACGGAAACCTGTTGCTGGAGAGGTTGCAAAAGTGAATAAAACGCGAATCGACCCGATCACGCTTGAGGTGATGCGTAACTCTTTCTACTCCATTTCGGACGAGATGGTCGCTGCGCTTGTGAGGGCGAGCTACTCGACGAACATCAAGGACCGGCGCGATACGTCATGCGCCCTCTACACGGCCACGGGCGACGTCGTTGTCGTCGCTCAGGCGGAGGTCGGGACACCCCTGCACCTTGGGACCATGCAGTCGGCGGTGCGATCAGCGATGGACGCGTACGACTTCGACACGCTCGGCCCGGGGGACGCCATTGCGATGAACATGCCGTACCCTGCGGGACCGGGGCACCTGAACGACCTTTGCCTGATCGCGCCCATTTTCCAGGAGGGTAAGATTTTTGCCATCGCGGCGAACCAGGCACACCACGTCGACATGGGCGGATTTGCGCCGGGATCGATGCCTTTCGGGGTCCAGGAGATCTTCCAGGAGGGTCTTCAGATACCGCCCATCCGGCTATTTCGAGGTGGTGAACTGGACGCCGATCTGTGGGCACTGATCTCACAGAACGTGAGGCCACCGGTGGAGGTTCGCGGGGACCTGATGGCCCAGTATGCCGCCAATGTCACCGGCGCTAGGCGTCTGAAGGAGTTGGTGGACAAGTACGAGCTGGAGACCGTCGAGACGTATTTGAGCGAGATGATTGCTTATTCGGAGAGGCGCATGCGTGCGGCCATGGGCAAGATCCCGCAGGGCAAATACAGCTACGAGGATGTGATCGAAGGGGACGGCATCACCGATACGCTGTACACGATCCGAGTGACCATCGAGGCCAAAGGGGACTCGATCACAACCGACTTCTCCGCCACGGACGATGTCGCGCGCGGTCCGATCAACTGTCGATGGCCCTCGGTGGCTGCGTGCGTGTATTACGTTTTCAAGGCGGTGCTGGACCCGGAGTTGCCGCCGAATGCCGGGGCCTACGAGCCCTTCGACATCATTGTCCGGGAGGGTAGCGTGCTGTCAGCGGTGTATCCGCAGGCGGTGTGTAATGCCAACATCATCACTACCCAGCGAATCACCGACGTGCTGCTGGGAGCGCTATCGCAGGCGATCCCGGAGAGGGTGGCAGCGGCTTCTTCGGGCACGATGAACCTGCTGAACATTGGTGGCAAGGACCCGCGCACCGGTGTGCTCTACAACTACATCGAGACCTATGCGGGAGGGCAGGGGGCAATGCACGATCTGGATGGCATGGACGCTATCCAGAATCATATGACGAATACCCGTAATGCGCCGGTTGAGTCGATCGAGGTGGCGTACCCGCTGATCATCGAGCGCTACGGCCTTCTGCCGGACTCTGAGGGGCCTGGTCGTTATCGAGGCGGAGTCGGGATCACCAGGGTGATCAAGGTGGTCGGAGACGAGGTGCGGCTGACGCTAAGCTCGGACCGCGCGACGGTAGCGCCCTGGGGGCTATTCGGTGGGCTGGAGGCCACTCCGTCGAAGTGTGACGTAGTGGCGCCGGACGGTAGTGTTGAAAGGTTGCCCTCGAAGGTCACAACCAGTGTGATGCAGGACCATGTGATTTACACCGAGACGCCTGGCGGCGGCGGCTGGGGCGATCCTAAGGAGCGAGACCCCGAGTCGGTCCGGCGTGACATCGTGGCGGAGCTTGTATCGGTGGAACGGGCACGCGATATCTACGGTGTCGCGTTAAGCTCGGCCGATCAATCGGTGGACGAAAAGGCGACGGCGGCTCTTCGGGCAGGCGGGTAGCGAGGGGCCAGCGAGGGCGAATCACCCTCACCTCAATCCTCTCCCTCCGAGGGAGAGGATTGAGGTGAGGGGCGCGTGGCTACGGTGGTTCGACAGGCTCACCATGAGCGGATGTCTTTAGGGAGTAGGTGGTAGGTAGGGAGGTGAATGATGTATGGCTCTCGGGCGAAGATCGCTTTCATGCTGCCATCGTCGTGCCTTATTTTCGAGCCTGAGTTTGTGAAGCTCACTGCGGGCCTTGGGGACGTGATCGGTATCCCTGCGCGCCTGCTCATCGAGGACACGGCTCTGGGCGGTATTGGGAGCATGAATGAGGGCATTGAGTTGGCTGCTCGGCAGCTTGACACGACTGCGCCCGATGTGGCCCTGTACATGTGCACTACTGGCAGCTTCATGGATGGCCGGGACGGCGACGAGGAGATCAAGCGAACGCTGGGACGGATCATCCCAGGCGCCAAAATCACGACCACGAGCGAGGCTGTCGTCGATGCGATGGCGGCGCAGGGAATGAAGAGCGTGGCGATGCTGACTCCCTACGACGAGGATACGACTAATAGAGAGGTTGCCTTTCTGCAAAGCCATGGGATTGCCTGTCCCGAGTACACGTTCAGAGACATCTACGAGAATCTGGACCGGGGATCGGTGCTTCCGGAGGAGTCGCTGCGCATCGCTTCGGAGTTCGACGTATCGGCTGTGGACGGTATTTTTCTGAGCTGCGGCAATGTGAGGTCGGTGGAGATACTCGACGAGCTGGAGTCGCGGACCGGAAAGCCGGTGGTTTCCAGTGCGCAGGCAAGCATATGGAAGTCGATACGCCTGGCCGGAATTACCGAGCCCGTTGCGGGCTACGGAAGCCTTCTGAGAGAGCACTGATAGCTGTGCCGTCCACCCCTTTCCGGGCGATTGAGTCGTGACCGCTGGACGGCGCATCGAAAAAGGCGTTACATGGTAGCCGAATCTTCCAAGACTCGATGAGGTCAACGACACAGGGGAGCGCAGAATGAGTCTCATTACACGCAGCGAACTTAAGGAAAAACTGGATCGGAAGGACGATTTCAAGCTGGCCATGGCACTGAGTGAGTGGGCATTCCGGGCCAAACACATCCCCGGGTCTCTCAATGTGGACACCCCGGATGCGGCAGTCGAACTGCTGGACCCCGATGACGAAATCGTGGTGTACTGCTCCCACGATACCTGCACGGCCAGCAGGTACGCGATGATGGCTTTGGAGAAGGCTGGGTACGGGAACGTTCGGCGCTACGCCGGGGGAATCGCGGACTGGGAGGAGGCCGGCTATCCACTCGATGGAGAGTGGAGCGACGAGCCCTCAGAGACCAACGCCTGGCCCCTCTCGTAGCCTTTGTACTTAGTTGGTCAACAAATGCGTGGCCCCCGCCCCAGATACTACGTCGAGGGCCTCCTCAGCATGACAATCAATCCATTTCGTCTTGACGCGTAGGTCGACAGGAGAAGCAATGCTGATATTCGACGGCGACTATCCGATGTCTTATGGAGCGGTGGATCTGGACAGAGACCTAACGTTGTCGATCGAAGAGGTGGCCACTGCTTCCCCAGGTCAGACCACCCACACGGGATGGCCCGACGATCAGACGATGGCGACGTTGCCTGAGATGCGCAAGGGACATGTTGCTGGCGCGCTGGTGAAGGTCGTTGGGCGCATACGGAAGCCGGATAACATGATCTGGGGCTACCGTACTGCGGACATTGCCTATTCGATGGCGCACGCGCATCTGGCGTACTACCGAATTCTCGAGGCTCGCGGCGAGCTGCGAATCCTGTCTACAAGCAAGATATTCCGCGATCACATGGCGGAGTGGGAAGCCACGGATGACCACACAGGTCTCCCCGTGGGCGTCATCATTGGCATGGAAGGCGCCGATCCTATCTCCTGGCCCGAGCAGGCCGGGGAGTGGTGGTTGAATGGGCTGCGCGTCGTGAGCATGTCCCACTACGGCGCGAGCAACTACTCCCATGGAACGGGCACCGGCACCGAGGGCGGACTGTTCCCTCCGGCCAAGGAGTTGCTGGAGCAGATGGATGAGTTGGGAATTGTCCTGGACATCACGCACACCTCCGATGCGTCGGTGCGGGAGGCCCTCGACATCTATGGCGGACCTATTCTGGCAAGTCACCAGAACTGTCGCGGCGTCACGCCGGGGGAGAGGCAGCATCCAGATGATCTCATCAAGGCGGTGATAGATCGGGACGGCGTCATCGGCCACTCGATGGATACGTGGATGCTCTACAAAGGCGGCACGGATTGGGCGAATATTCAGTCGCGGCGAGAGGTATTCTCCAAGGAAGACGTGACGCTAGAGGACTGGGTGGACCATGTGGACTATGTGAGCCAGATGGCCGGCAACACCCTGCACTCCGGGATCGGCGGCGACACCGACGGCCAGGGGGGACGCGAGGGCGCTCCCAGTGAGATCGACACGATAGCCGACTATCAGAAGGTTGGCGAGGCGCTCTCGAATCGCGGCTACTCTGACGACGACGTAGCCAACGTCATGTATCGAAACTGGCAGCGTTTTTACGAGCGCGTCCTTCCCGACGAGGAAGATTGAACCGCAGAGATCGCTGAGAGAGCTAAGAATTGGTCCGCAGGGGCGCATGGCGTGCGCCTGTCGGGAATGCAGGAGGATCACATGAAGATACTGGTAGTTAATCCATTCGGCGATACCGAATTCCACGGCGAGGAGAACCTGAGGCGGATCGCGAGGCCGGACACAGAGTTCGACGTCGTGAACATTTCCGATATGTATCCGCTGCGCAATAACCAGTGGTTGTACTTTCGCTATATGTGCACGGATGGCACGCTGGAGAAGGTAATGTGGGCGGAAAAGCAGGGATACGACGCCGTGTTCATATCCTGCAACCTGGACATTGGCCTGCACGAGGCTCGTCAGTTGGTGGATATCCCCGTGACCGCGACGCTTGAGTCGGCCGCGCTGGTATCCCACATGATGGGGTCTACCTTCTCGCTGGTGACGGTGGACGATCAGAATGGCAAGATTCAGGAGTCGATGCTTGCGACGTACGGGCTGCACGATCATTTCGTTTCGCAGCGCCCGTTCAACATCGACGCGAACGATCTCTACCCGGACCAGACGCCGACGGAAGAGGTGATTGAGGCGGTGGTGGCTGCGGCCCGCGCATGTGTTGTCGAGGACGGGGCAGAAGTGATTATTCCAGGCTGCACGCTGGCAGGCTCGGTGCTGACCCACGATGTCCCCAACGTGGAAGAGGTTGTGGGAGCGCCGGTCCTCGATGGGATGGTCACAGGTTTCAAAATGGCAGAGATGATGGCCGACCTGAAGGCCGCTGGGGTTCCGACGGTTAGCCGCAGCGGCTGGTTCGAGAAGCCGCCCAAGGACGATTTCAACAAGCTGCGGTCGTTCATGGGCCGTGGGATCTAAGAAGTTCACCACAGATATCGAAGAGGGCAGAGAATGAAACAGATACTTTGAGTCTCCGTGATTTCTGCGGTAACTATTTTTCGTTGAGGGTGGCAAATGCGTAAGACGGCTGATGCGGTGGTGATAGGCGGGGGTATTGTCGGTGCGAGTACCGCATATTACCTGGCGAAAAAGGGGCTGCGGGAGGTTGTGCTGCTCGAAAAGGGCGAGATCAGCTCCGGTTCTTCGGGCGATTCGGCCGCGATCGTACGCCAGCACTACTCCAACGAGGTCAGCATCCGGCTCGTACGGCGGACCCTGGAGATATTTCAGGGTTTTTCTGACGAGTTCGATGGCGCAAAAGCGTTCACCAACGCGGGATGGTTATTCCTGGTGCCGGAAGAGGCCTCGGAGATGTTCACCGAAAACCTGCCTCGCCTGAAGGGTCTTGGGGTTCGTACCTGGGAAATTTCGATTGAGGACGCACTGGAGGAGCTGCCCGGGCTCAACGTGGACGGAATCGCCCGTGTGGGCTTCGAGCCAGACTCGGGCTACGCGGACCCCCATGTAACTGCAAATGCGATGGTGTCCAAGGCGGCACAGCTCGGCGCGGAAATTCACACGCATACGGCTGCGACCGGTATTACGCGACCGGGTGGGGCTGTCAGCGTCGTGTCCACTGCGAAAGGCGATATTGAGACGGAGGTCGTTGTGAATGCCGCGGGCCCCTGGGCCAGCGAGGTCGGCAACTGGCTCGGGCTCGATCTACCGCTGGAGATATCGCGAGAGCAGGATATCGTCGTGAGACTTCCCGAAGGCGCGACTCCGATAACGCGTGCTGTCTCGAACATGGTAGACCGAACATACTTCAGGCCTGAGCCCGGTGGCCGACTGCTGGTTGGCACCGGCCATCCCAAGCCGAACGATCCGGCAGAGCCTGATAACTACAGCCGCGACGCGGACCCGGAGTTTATTCGGGAGACCAGCCGATTGCTGGCGCATCGCTTCCCGTATTTGGCCGAGGCGGAGTTGACGGCTAGCTGGGCCGGGCTGTACACGATAACGCCCGACTGGAGCATGATTGTTGATGCTGCGCCTGGGGTCGATGGAGTGTACGTGGCTGTGGGTGGTTCCGGTCACTCTTTCAAGCTGGCTCCGGCGCTCGGCGAGTGCCTGGCCGAGATGATCGTGGACGGTAGCCCTTCGACGGTCGACATTACGGCTCTGAGGGCGAGCCGGTTCGATGACAAGGAATTGATGAGGTCGACCTACGGCGGCAACCGGGGTTAAGCCCCCACGGGGGCAAGCTGATGAGGTCAGCGTACTTAGGTGCAGCAAGTGCCCGGCACGTGTCACCCTGAGCGGATGCGAAGGGTCTGGGGAGGTTGGGTCCCCGCCTTCCGGTCTGGCGAGGCGCGTGGCCCCCTCCCCAGATACTTCGTCGGGGGCCTCCTCAGCATGACAATTAAGACGAGCGCGAACTAGAGAGGCAGCGAATCATGGCAGATCGTTTCGAAAAATTGCTCATGGGCGGCAAGATTGTGCCGTACGATGAGGCGCGTATCCATATCATGTCGCCAGCCGTGCGATATGGTGCGACGGTGTTCGAGGGTGTCAGGGCATATTGGAATACCGATCGTGGGCAGCTCTACCTGTTCCGGTGCGACGAGCACATGGAGCGCCTGTTGCAGTCGGCTAGCTTGATGGGGATGGACGATCCTGGATACACGGTGGATGATCTGACGGCGTTGATGAAGGAGCTGCTGAGAGCCAACGATGTACGTGAGGACGTCCATATTAGGCCCAGTTTTTTCGTTGACGGTACAGGATCCATTCAATCAAGCGGCCCGGTGACCCTGGGCTCGGTGGTCGTGCCTGGCGGCGCGGTCATCGATACGGGCAGCTGGGCTGAGAAGGCCTTCAAGCTCGCGATCAGTTCATGGCAGCGCATTTCAGACAACTCCATGCCACCACGAATCAAGGCGGCGGGCAACTATCAGAATGCACGTCTGGCCCTGATACAGGCGCAGCACGACGGCTACGATGGGGTTCTGATGCTCGATAGCATGGGCCATGTGACCGAGGAGGCCCGTGGCTGCGTGTTCCTGGTGCGTGACGGCGTCGCGATTACGCCGCCCACGACCAACGACATATTGGAGAGCATTACCCGCGAGACTATTATCCAACTCCTGGGCGAGGCTCACGGCATTGCAGTGCAGGAGAGGGAGGTCGACCGGACTGAATTGTACATAGCAGACGAGGTTTTTCTGTGCGGTACAGGCCTGGGAGTCACTCCTGTCGGTACTGTGGACAGATTCTCTATTGGTGATGGTAAGGCGGGTCCGGTGACGCTCGCTGTGGGGAACACATACCTCGACATTGCCATGGGCCGCAGCGACTCGCATGCCGAGTGGCTCGACCCGGTGTACGACTGAAATAGCCCCGGGCAGGGGTGGGGAGTTTGGATGCAACAGCACGCACGCGTGGTGATCGTTGGCGCTGGGATCGTTGGGTGCAGCGTCGCGTATCACCTCACGCAGCTGGGTTGGCATGACATCGTTGTTGTTGAGCAGGGGCCGCTGTTCGAGACAGGCGGTTCAACCTCTCACGCGCCCGGACTCGTATTCCAGATAAACCCCTCGAAGACGATGACTGGTTTTGCGAAGTACACAACGGAGCTGTACCGTTCTCTGGAACTTGACGGCGAGGCCTGCGGCAGGGCCGTGGGTAGCCTGGAGGTGGCCTGGACACCGGAGCGTCTGGCTGAGCTACGGCGCAAGATCGGCACTGGGATGGCCTATGGGGTCGAGTCACACCTCCTTGGTCCGCAGGAGGCACGGGACAAGGTTCCCATGCTGTCCGAGAAGATTTACGGCGCGATGTATACCCCGACGGATACACACACACGAGCCATTCGTCCTGCCGAGGCTATGGCACGGGCCGCCGAGGCGTCCGGGGCCAGCTTCCACGCCGATACCAAGGTGACTGGATTCGAGATGTCGAAGGGACGTGTCACCGGGGTCGTCACGACCCGAGGCACGGTGAATTGCGACATGGTCGTTTCTGC
>Ga0302135_10000149_pt1 | contig 41077 bp, 36 predicted proteins | sample CBN3_surface_MG_FD_203119 | JGI IMG/M metagenome (GOLD analysis project Ga0302135, IMG submission 203119) | Marine microbial communities from Western Arctic Ocean, Canada - CBN3_32.1 | ecosystem: Environmental > Aquatic > Marine > Oceanic | place: Canada: Western Arctic Ocean | collected...
GCGGCGGGGCGCAGGGCCAGGCGACGGATATTGAAATCCAGGCGCGCGAGATTCTCTCGATTCGCGAGCGGCTGAACAATATCTACGTCAAACACACCGGCCAGCCGCTCTCGGTGATCGAAACCAACGTCGAGCGCGACACTTTCATGACCGCTGAGGCGGCCAAGAAATTCGGGCTGATCGACGAGGTTGTTGATCAGCGCCCGGCAGCCGTGGAAGCGGCCAAACCCAAGGCCGAAGAGACCAAGAGCGAGGACTAGGCTACACGGTAAACTTCTGTTGATTTGATTGGGCTAGGCTGCCCGTCAAAGGCTGGAAGAGCGTGCCACAGTTTTCCCGGGATCGGGTGAAGCACTAGGGACTTGAACGGTACGGTTTTTTAGGTTGTCATGATAAGTAGCTGATTCTAAAGGTCTGCTGGTCGGGAAAATCATCTCGGGGCGAGGCGACGGAGTGGTAATGGACAAGTCGACCAACGGCAGCGATTCAAAAAACACCCTGTACTGCTCTTTCTGCGGCAAGAGCCAGCACGAGGTACGCAAGCTGATTGCGGGCCCGACGGTGTTTATTTGCGACGAGTGTGTCGAACTGTGCATGGACATTATCCGCGAGGAGCATAAGAGCGCGCGGGTGAAGAGCAGCGACGGTGTGCCGACGCCCAAAGAGATCTGCAGCGTGCTGAATGATTACGTGATCGGCCAGGAGCATGCCAAGCGGGTGCTTTCGGTTGCCGTGCACAATCACTACAAGCGGCTCGCCCACAGTAGCAAGGACAACGACGTCGAACTCGCCAAGTCGAACATCATGCTGATCGGCCCAACGGGCTGCGGCAAGACGCTGCTCGCCCAGACGCTGGCCCGCATCCTCGATGTGCCATTCACCATGGCGGACGCGACGACGCTGACCGAGGCCGGCTATGTCGGTGAGGACGTCGAGAACATCATCCTCAAGCTGCTGCAATCCGCCGACTACAACGTCGAGCGTGCCCAACGCGGCATCGTCTATCTCGACGAGGTCGACAAGATCGCGCGCAAGTCAGACAACCCCTCGATCACCCGCGACGTCTCGGGCGAGGGCGTGCAGCAGGCGCTGCTCAAGATCATGGAGGGCACCGTTGCCTCAGTGCCGCCCCAGGGCGGGCGCAAGCATCCGCAGCAGGAATTTCTTCAGGTCGACACGACCAACATCCTGTTTGTCTGCGGCGGCGCGTTCTCCGGTCTCGAGAAGCTGATCAGCGCGCGCGGCCGGGGCACCTCGATGGGCTTCGGCGCGGATGTCCATTCGCGCGATGAGCGCAACACGGGCGAAATCCTGCGCGAGGTCGAGCCCGAGGATTTGCTCAAGTTCGGCCTGATCCCCGAATTCGTCGGCCGCCTGCCCGTGGTTGCGACGCTGACCGATTTGACCGAAGGAGCGTTGGTCGAGATCCTGACTAGGCCGAAGAACGCACTCGTTAAGCAGTACGAAAAGCTCTTCGAGATGGAGGAGGTCAAGCTGACTTTCACCGACGACGCGCTCGTGAATATCGCCAACAGGGCCGTTACGCGGAAGACCGGCGCGCGGGGCTTGCGTTCAATTCTGGAGAGCATCCTCCTCGAGCCGATGTTCGATCTGCCGGGCTACGACGGCATCGAGGAGGTCGTGATCAACGGTGAAGTGGTGGACGAGCGTATCAAGCCGCTGCTGATTTACGCCGATCGGCAGGATGAGGCGAACTCCAGCGCTTCCTAGAGTGGGCTTGATCCGCAAGGCGCGGGTCACCACTTGTGTGATACGCGTACGCCGCCCGAGGGCGGCGTGTTTTTAGGCGGGGCGCGGTGATCATTCCGGCCCCGCGAGCCAACGAGGAAGCATGACAGACAATCCCCGCGTTCCGCTTTACCCGGTTCTTCCCCTTAGGGACATCGTGGTGTTCCCGCACATGATCGTGCCGCTTTTCGTCGGCCGCGAGAAATCCGTGCGCGCCCTGGAGGACGTGATGAAAGAGGACAAGCAGATCCTGCTTGTCGCGCAGCGCAACGCTGGGCAGGACGACCCTGCGCCGGACGATATCCACGAGGTCGGCACCATCGGCACGGTGCTCCAACTTCTGAAACTGCCTGACGGCACGGTCAAGGTGCTGGTCGAAGGCGGGTCGCGCGCAAAAATTCTGCGCTACGAAGAAAAAGAGGAATTCTTCCAGGCTTCGGCGGAAGCGGTTGAAGAGGAGCGCGGCGACGAGCAGGAGCTCGAGGCGCTGGCGCGTTCGACGGTCGCGCAGTTCGAACAGTATGTGAAGCTCAACAAGAAGGTGCCGCCCGAGGTCCTGGTCTCGATCAACCAGATCGAGGACGCCTCCAAGCTCGCCGACACTATCGCCTCGCATCTCGCGGTCAAGATCTCCGAGAAGCAGGAGCTGCTTGAGATCCGCTCGGTGGCGGAGCGGCTAGAACGTGTCTACGCGCTGATGGAGAACGAGATCGGCGTGCTCCAGGTGGAAAAGCGTATCCGCTCGCGGGTCAAGCGCCAGATGGAGAAGACCCAGCGCGAGTACTATCTGAACGAGCAGATGAAGGCGATCCAGAAGGAACTGGGCGACACCGAGGACGGGCGCGACGAGGTCGCCGAGATTGAGGAGAAGATCGAGAAGACGAAGCTGACCAAGGAAGCCAAGGAGAAGGCTACGGCCGAGGTCAAGAAGCTTCGCTCGATGAGCCCGATGTCGGCGGAAGCCACGGTGGTACGCAACTATCTCGACTGGTTGCTCGGCATTCCGTGGAAGAAGCCAGGTAAGCTCAAGAAGGATATCACGCGGGCCAAGCAGGTGCTTGACGAGGACCATTACGGGCTTGAGAAAGTCAAGGAGCGGATCCTCGAATACCTCGCAGTCCAGCAGCGCCGCGGCAAGGTACGCGGGCCAATCCTCTGCCTCGTTGGTCCGCCCGGCGTGGGCAAGACTTCGCTCGGCAAGTCGATCGCGCGGGCGACGGGGCGCAATTTCGTCCGCATGTCGCTGGGCGGCGTACGCGACGAATCCGAAATCCGGGGCCACCGGCGGACCTATATCGGCTCGATGCCGGGCAAGATCGTCCAGTCGATGAAGAAGGCCAAGACGTCGAATCCGCTCTTCCTGCTCGACGAAGTCGACAAGATGGGCGCCGACTGGAGGGGCGATCCGGCCTCGGCGTTGCTTGAGGTGCTCGATCCCGAGCAGAACACGACCTTTAACGACCACTATCTCGAAGTCGATTACGATCTCTCGAACGTGATGTTCGTGACCACGGCCAATACCATGCGTATTCCCGCGCCGCTGCTTGACCGCATGGAAACGATCCGGCTCGCCGGCTACACCGAGGACGAGAAGGTCCAGATCGCGCGCCGCCACTTGATTAGCAAGCAAATCGAGGAGAGCGGGCTGCGAAAGGGCGAGTGGTCGATCTCGGAAGAGGCGTTGCGCGACCTGATTCGCTACTACACGCGCGAAGCGGGTGTGCGAAACCTCGAACGTGAATTGGCCAATCTGAACCGCAAGGCGGTCAAGGACATCTTGTCGAAGGAAAAGGTCACGTCGGTCAAGGTGACCCGGCGAAATCTCAGCAAGTATGCCGGCGTGCGCCGCTATCGGTATGGCGAGGCAGAGGCCGACGATCTGGTCGGGGTGACCACCGGTCTGGCCTGGACCGAGGTCGGCGGCGAATTGCTTTCGATCGAAGCGGTGATGCTACCGGGCAAGGGCCGCATGCGCATGACCGGCAAGCTTGGCGATGTGATGCAGGAATCCGTCGAAGCCGCGCGCTCTTACGTCCATTCGCGGGCGGCGGATTTCGGGATCAAGCCGACGGTGTTCCAAACCAAGGACATCCACGTCCACGTGCCCGAGGGCGCGACCCCGAAGGACGGACCGTCGGCGGGCGTGGCGATGTGTACCTCGATCGTGTCCGTGCTGACGGGCATCGCGGTCAAGAAGACGGTGGCGATGACCGGCGAGATCAGCCTGCGCGGTCGGGCGATGCCAATCGGCGGGCTCAAGGAGAAGCTGCTTGCCGCGCTGCGCGGCGGCGTGAAGACTGTGCTGATTCCCTCGGAGAACGAAAAGGACCTCGCCGAAATTCCTGACAACGTTAAGCGCGGGCTTGAGCTCATCGTCGTTTCGACCGTTGACGAGGTTCTCGAACACGCGCTCGTGGCTCCGCTCGTGCCCATCGAATGGGAAGAAGACGACGAGCCGGCAGGGCCTGTTCCGGGCGGTTCGATCGAGGACGACGAGGTTACCGGAATCGTCAAGCACTAGCCGATTCGCGCTGTTTTCAGTTCTTGCCGCCGTTTCGCGGCAAGCGCCGAAAGTGGTAAACCGCATGATTCCTAAGAAAAATCGGGGATTCCCGAGGGGGGTACGTTGACGTGCCCGTTCACCGCGATCTAGATTCGGGGGGTACGGAATATCGCGCTTCTCAAAGCGTGCCCTCGTAATTTTTCCTTTGAAGGGAGCAAGTCGGTGAACAAACAGGATCTCGTAAAGGCAGTGGCTAACGACGCCGGGCTTTCCCGCGCAAGTGCCGAGCAGGCCGTGGACTCGGTTTTCGAGTCGATCACCAGCAGCCTGGCCGGTGGCGGTGAAGCACGTCTCGTTGGGTTTGGCACGTTCAGTGTCGTCAACCGCAAGGCGACCGAAGGCCGCAATCCGCGGACCGGCGAGAAAATCCAGATCAAGGCGTCGAAGCAACCGAAGTTCAAGGCCGGCAAGTCGCTTAAAGATTCGGTCAACAATTAGATCAACGACGTCTTTACCCAAGGACGGATTGCCGGCTACCCTCGGGTGGCCGGCAATGTCGTTTCTGGGCCCTGCCATCGGTGCCGGTTTCGGGGTGAAGGGCGATTAGCTCAGCGGTAGAGCGTCTCGTTTACACCGAGAATGTCGGCGGTTCGATCCCGTCATCGCCCACCATCAATCCCGCGGTTTTCTTGGCCTTGTGGGCGACCCAACGGGCTGCTTGACCTGACGGGGGCGGTGCAGTACACCGAGCCTGCCAACGGCGGATTCAGCCGGTTCCTGGTCATCGGGGGTGTAGCTCAGTTGGTTAGAGCGCCGGCCTGTCACGCCGGAGGCCGCGGGTTCGAGTCCCGTCACTCCCGCCAGTACGGCCCCCGGAAAGGGACGTGGAATTCGTCTGGTTTTGGTCGACCGCGATGGTAAGTTGTGGGGGTGAAACGCAGAGTCGGCCGGAAGGCAGGACGCCAAGGGGTGGGGACCCCGGCGCATCGGTCCCGGAGGCCAGTCCGTAGCCGTACAGTGAGCGAATTGAACGATGGACGCCCTACTGATCGAATACCTCCCCATTGTCATTTTCCTTGGCATTGCGTTGGTCCTGGCCGGCCTGATCCTGACCGCCTCTTACGTGATCGCGCCCCAGCGCCCCAACAGCGTAAAGCTCTCCGCCTATGAGTGCGGCTTCGAGGCGTTCGGCGATGCGCGAAGCAAGTTCGACGTGCGCTTCTACCTGGTTGCCATCCTGTTTATTATCTTCGATCTTGAGGTCGGCTACCTGTTTCCCTGGGCGGTCTCGTTCGGCGAGATCGGCATGTTCGGTTTTTGGTCGATGATGGTCTTCCTTGCCCTGCTCACCGTCGGCTTCATCTACGAATGGAAGAAAGGCGCGTTGGAATGGGAGTAGATAGCCCAATCGAACCACTCGGCCCGGGGCCCGCGCAGGACCAGTTGCTGCGCGCGGTGAGCGACGAGCTGAGCGATCGCGGCGTAGTCGTCGCGCGGCTCGACAAGCTGGTCAACTGGGCGCGTTCGGGCTCGCTCTGGCCGATGACGTTCGGCCTAGCCTGCTGCGCGGTCGAGATGATGCACACCGCGGCGAGCCGCTACGACCTTGACCGTTTCGGCGTGGTGTTCCGGCCCAGTCCGCGTCAGTCCGACGTGATGATTGTGGCCGGCACGCTGTGCAACAAGATGGCGCCTGCGCTGCGCAAGGTCTACGACCAGATGGCCGAGCCGCGTTGGGTGATTTCGATGGGCAGCTGCGCCAACGGCGGCGGCTATTACCACTATTCCTATTCCGTGGTGCGCGGCTGCGACCGGATCGTGCCGGTCGACGTTTACGTGCCCGGATGTCCTCCCACCGCCGAGGCGCTTCTCTACGGCATCCTGCAACTACAAAAAAAGATCCGCCGCACGGGCACGATCGCCCGCTAGCCGCACTGCAAGCATTCAGACAGGTCGATGGACGAAGCGCTCACAGAACTCGGTAGTTATATCGAGGCCGCCCTCGCCGGCAAGGTGACCGGGAGCGAGATCGTGCACGGCGAACTCATGATTCGCGCCGAGAGCAGCGAGATCGTCCGGGTACTAATTTTTCTGCGTGACGACACTAACTGCAAGTTCCAGCTCCTGGTCGATATCACGGCGGTCGATTTTCCCGACCGAGCGGAACGCTTCGACGTCGTCTACAACTTGTTGAGCGTCAGGCAGAACCAACGGATCCGAATCAAGGCAGCAGTGGCCGAGAACGCCACGATCCCTTCGGCGGTCCCGGTGTTCAGCACCGCTGGCTGGCTGGAGCGCGAGACCTGGGACCTGTTCGGCGTGTATTTTTCTGACCACCCGGACCTGCGCCGCATCCTGACCGATTACGGCTTCGAGGGGCATCCCTTACGCAAGGACTTTCCGCTCACGGGTTTTGTCGAAACGCGTTACGACGACGAGCTAAAGCGGGTCGTCTACGAGCCCGTGGCGCTGACCCAGGAATTTCGCCGCTTCGACTTCCAGAGCCCGTGGGAAGGTACTCAATATGTCTTGCCCGGCGACGAGAAGGCCGAGGAGGAGGGCCGGTGAGCGAAGCCGAAATCAAAAACCTCACGATCAATTTTGGGCCCCAGCACCCGGCGGCGCATGGCGTGTTGCGCCTCGTGCTCGAAATGGACGGCGAGGTGGTCGAGCGGGCCGACCCGCATATCGGGCTGCTGCACCGGGGCACCGAGAAGCTGATCGAATACAAGACCTACCTGCAGGCAGTGCCCTATTTCGACCGGCTCGACTATGTCGCGCCGATGAACCAGGAGCACGCGTTCGCGCTCGGCGTCGAAAAACTGCTGGGCTGCGAGGTGCCGGAGCGCGGCCAGTATATCCGCGTCCTGTTCTCAGAAATCTCGCGCATCCTCAACCACCTGCTCAATATCACGACTATGGCGCTCGACGTCGGTGCCATGACGCCGCTGCTGTGGGGCTTCGAGGAACGCGAAAAGCTCATGGGATTTTATGAGCGGGTTTCAGGCGCCCGGCTGCACGCCGCGTATTTCCGTCCCGGTGGCGTTGCGCGCGACATGCCCGCGGACCTGGCGGGCGATATCGCGGCCTTCTGCGACGAATTTCCCAAATTCATCAACGACCTGGAAACGCTGCTCAACCAGAACCGTATCTTCAAGCAGCGGCTCGTCGATATCGGCGTGGTCAGTGTCGAGAACGCCCTGGATTGGGGCTTTACCGGCCCGATGCTGCGCGGCGTCGGGCTCGCTTGGGACTTGCGCAAGGCGCAGCCCTACGACGTCTACGAGCGCATGGATTTCAAGGTGCCCGTGGGCAAGAACGGCGATTGCTATGACCGCTACCTGATCCGAGTCGAGGAGATGCGCCAATCCTTGGCCATCATGCGCCAGTGCCTCGATCAGATGCCCGCCGGCCCGATCAAGACCCAGGACTTCAAGATTTCGCCGCCGCCGCGCGCTGAGATGAAGCAGTCGATGGAAGCCCTGATCCATCACTTCAAACTCTATACCGAGGGCTATCACGTGCCCGCGGGCGAGACCTACACCGCGGTCGAGGCGCCCAAGGGCGAATTCGGCGTCTACCTGGTGGCGGACGGCTCGTCGAATCCTTATCGCTGTAAGATCCGCGCACCGGGCTTTGCCCATCTGCAGGCGACGGATTTCATGTCTAAGGGCCACATGCTGGCGGACGTGGTTGCCATCATCGGCGCCATGGACGTCGTATTCGGAGAGGTCGACCGATGAGCCTACCCGAACAGCCCGCGAGCTTCGCTTTCACGCCGGACTTCCGGTCCCGCACGGACGCCTATATCGCAAAATACCCCGAGGGCCGCCAGGCCAGCGCGGTGCTGCCGCTGCTCGACCTAGCCCAGCGCCAGCACGGCTGGCTGCCCCGCGCGGCAATGGATCACGTCGCTGAACTGCTCGCCATGCCGGTGATCCGGGTCTACGAGGTGGCAAGCTTCTACACCATGCTCAACACCGAGCCGGTGGGCGAACATCATGTTCAGGTTTGCCGGACGACGCCGTGCTGGCTGCGCGGTTCTGACGACATCACCAAGGCGTGCGAGAAGCGGCTCGACATCAACTGCGGCGAGCGCTCGGCGGACGGCAAGTTCAGCCTGATGGAGGTCGAGTGCCTGGGCGCCTGCGTCAACGCGCCGATGGTGCAGATCAACGATGATTTCTACGAGGACCTGACTCCGGAAAGCGCGGTCGAGGTTCTCGACGCGTTGGCCAAGGGCGAAACCCCGCAGAGCGGCCCCCAGATCGAGCGCCAAACTTCCGCCCCCGAGGGTGCACTTACCACGCTCAAGGAAACGAGCTAGCACGATGCTGAGTGACAAGGACCGGATCTTCACCAACCTCTACGGCTTCCACGACTGGGGCCTGGACGGCGCGCGGGCGCGCGGCGACTGGGACGGCACCGCGGGCGTGATTGCGAAGGGGCGCGAGTGGATTGTCGAGCAGGTCAAGGCTTCGGAGCTGCGCGGGCGGGGCGGGGCCGGCTTTCCAGCGGGGCTGAAATGGTCGTTCATGCCCAAGGAGCCCGGCGATCGACCGCACTACCTCGTGGTCAACGCCGACGAAAGCGAGCCCGGGACCTGCAAGGACCGGGACATCATGCGCCACGATCCTCACAAGCTGATCGAGGGCTGCCTCTATGCCGGCGTCGGCATGGGCGCGCATACGGGCTACATCTACGTCCGGGGCGAGTTCTTTCGCGAGGCCGAACGGCTCGATGCGGCGATCGCCCAGGCCTACGACGCCGGGTTGTTGGGCAAGAACGCGGTCGGGTCGGGGTGGGATTTCGATCTCTACGTCCATCGCGGCGCGGGCGCCTATATCTGCGGCGAGGAGACCGGGTTGCTCGAATCACTCGAGGGCAAGAAGGGCCAGCCGCGCCTTAAACCTCCGTTCCCCGCGGCGGCGGGTTTGTACGGCTGCCCGACGACGGTGACCAACGTCGAGACCATCGCGGTGGTGCCGGCGATCCTTAAGCGGGGCGCGGACTGGTTCGCGGGACTGGGCAAGCCGAAGAACACGGGCACCAAGCTGTTCTGCATCTCGGGCCACGTGAACAAGCCCTGCAATGTGGAAGAGGAAATGGGCGTCTCGCTCCGTGAGCTGATCGAGACCCACGCGGGCGGCGTGCGCGGCGGCTGGGACAACCTGCTGGCGATTATTCCGGGCGGTTCGTCGGTGCCCTGCCTGCCCAAATCAACCTGCGATACGGTGACGATGGATTTCGACTCGCTGATGGCGGTCAAGTCGGGCCTCGGCACCGCGGCGGTTATCGTGATGGATAAGTCGACCGACATCGTAGCGGCGATCGCGCGGCTGGCGCATTTCTACATGCATGAAAGTTGCGGCCAGTGCACGCCGTGCCGCGAGGGCACGGGCTGGGTCTACCGCACCATGGTTCGCATGGTCGAGGGCAACGCGAGCATCGAGGAGATCGACACGCTTAATGCCGTGGTCGGTCAGATCGAGGGCCACACTATCTGTGCGCTGGGTGATGCCGCCGCCTGGCCGGTGCAGGGCCTGATCCGCCATTTCCGCCCCGAGCTCGAGGCGCGCATCAAGGCGCATCGCGACTCGGCGGCCGCGTGAGCGTGGGGGAACAACCATGCCGACACTGACCATCAACGGCATCGAGATCGAGGTCGAGCCCGGCACGACCGTGCTCCAGGCGTGCCAGCAGGTGGGCGTCGAGGTGCCTCATTTCTGCTACCACGAACGGCTCACGATCGCGGGCAACTGCCGCATGTGCCTGGTCGAGATGGAGAAGTCGCCCAAGCCGATCGCCTCCTGCGCGATGCCGTGCGGCGACGGCATGGTCATCCATACTAATTCGCTGGCGGCCAAGACGGCGCGCGAGGGGGTGATGGAGTTCCTGCTCATCAATCACCCGCTGGATTGCCCGATCTGCGACCAGGGCGGCGAATGCGACCTGCAGGACCAGGCGATGGCCTACGGCCGCGACCACACGCGCTTCCCCGAGACGAAGCGGGCGGTTGAGGACAAGGAGCTGGGGCCGCTGGTCAAGACCATCATGACCCGCTGCATCCACTGCACGCGCTGCGTTCGCTTCGCCACCGAGATAGCCGGGGTCGAGGACCTCGGCGTGACAGGGCGCGGCGAGCATATGGAGATCGGCACCTATATCGAAAAGGCGCTGGGCTCGGAGTTGTCAGGCAACATTATCGATATCTGCCCGGTCGGTGCCCTGACCTCGAAGCCCTACGCTTTCAACGCCCGTTCGTGGGAGCTGATCAAGACCGAGAGCGTCGATGTGATGGACGCGGTGGGCTCGAATATCCGGATCGATTCACGCGGCCGCGAGGTGATGCGCGTGCTGCCGCGCCTGAACGAAGACGTCAACGAGGAGTGGATCGCGGACAAGACCCGCTTCGCCTGCGACGGCTTGCGCCGCCAGCGTCTCGATACGCCGATGGTGCGAAAAGCCGGGCGGCTGGAAGCCGTGAGTTGGAACGAAGCGTTCGAGGCCGTCGCGGCCAAGGCGAAGAACCTGTCGGGCGCGCAGATCGCGGTGATCGCGGGCGACCAGGCCGATGCCGAGGCGATGTTCGCGCTTAAAGACTTGATGGGCCGGCTGGGCTCGGGCCATCTCGATTGCCGCCAGGACGGCGCAGCGATCGATCCGAATGTTCGCGCGGGCTATTTGTTCAACACGACCATCGCGGGTATCGAGGACGCTGACGCCTGCCTGCTGGTGGGTAGCAACCCGCGCCTCGAAGCCCCGCTGATCAATGCGCGCTTACGCAAGCGCTGGGTTGCGACCGCCGGCGATTTTCCGGTCGCCGTGATCGGGCCGCAGGCGGAGTTGACATACCCCACTGACTATCTCGGTGCAGGCGCACAGGCCCTGGCCGAAATCGCTGCGGGCTCGCACCCCTTTGCGCAAGTTCTCAAAAACGCCGAGCGGGGCATGATCGTGCTCGGGCAGGGCGCGCTGACCCGGCCCGACGGGGCGGCGGTGCTGGCGGCGGCACGCGCCGTTGCTGAGAACGCCGGGTTGGTCACGCCCGAGTGGAACGGCTTTAACATGTTGCATACGGCGGCCGCGCGCGTCGCGGGGCTTGATCTCGGCGTCGTGCCCCAGGCGGGTGGACGCGACGTGATGGGGATCCTCGAGGGCGCGCAAGGCGGCGAGATCGGGCTGGTCTACCTGCTCGGCGCCGACGAGATCGATAGCAACCGTCTGGGCGATGCCTTCGTGGTCTATCAGGGCCATCACGGCGACGCCGGCGCGCACCGCGCCGACGTCATCCTGCCGGGCGCGGCCTACACCGAGAAAGATGCGACCTGGGTCAATACCGAGGGCCGGGTCCAGCGGGGCTTGCGCGCGGTGTTCCCGCCCGGGGATGCGCGCGAGGACTGGGCGATCGTGCGCGCACTCTCCGATGCGCTCGGCCAGACGCTGCCCTACGATGATCTCGCGGCCCTGCGCGCGGGCATGATCGAAGCGGCACCGCAGTTTGGCGAGATCGACACAATTGTGCCGGCGGAATGGGGCGCCTTCGGCACCGCTGGCGGGATGGGCCCGGAGCCCTTCGCAAGTCCGGTGACGAACTACTATATGAGCGACCCCATCAGCCGGGCGTCGGAAACCATGGCGAAATGTACGGCGAGCGCGGCGGCGCAGCCGGGGGCGACGGGCACCGATGGATAGTCTCGGCTTCTGGCAGGGCTACGCGCTGCCGGCACTCGAGATTGTCGGCTGGATCGCCGTCATCCTGATGCCGATCCTGGTGCTCGTGGCCTACCTGACCTACGCCGAGCGCAAAGTCATCGCGGCCATGCAGCTTCGAAAGGGGCCCAACGTGGTCGGTCCCTTCGGTTTGCTCCAACCGATTGCCGACGCGGTCAAGCTGCTGTTCAAGGAGATGGTGATCCCGAGCGGGGCGAACCGCGTGGTGTTCCTGCTCGCCCCGGTGCTGACCTTCACCCTCGCGTTGATCGCCTGGGCGGTGATCCCGTTCGACGAGGGCTGGGTGCTGGCCGACATCAACGTCGGCGTGCTCTACCTGTTCGCGATCTCCTCGCTCGGCGTCTACGGCATCATCATGGCGGGCTGGGCGAGCAACTCAAGATACGCCTTCATGGGCGCGCTCCGTTCGGCGGCGCAGATGGTGTCCTACGAAGTCTCCATGGGCTTCGTGCTGATCAGCGTGCTGCTTTGTGCGGGCTCGCTAAACCTCACGGATATCGTGCTCGCCCAAAAGGGGCTGTGGTTCTTCATTCCTTTGTTTCCGATGTTCGTGATTTTTTTCATCTCGACCCTGGCCGAGACCAACCGTGCGCCCTTCGACCTACCCGAAGCCGAAGCCGAGCTGGTGGCTGGCTACAACGTCGAATATTCCGCGATGGGATTCGCGCTCTTCTTCCTCGGGGAATACGCGAACATGATTCTGATGAGCGGCATGACGACCCTGCTGTTCCTGGGCGGTTGGCTGCCGCCGTTCGATATCGTGCCGTTTACCTGGCTGCCCGGCATCGTGTGGTTCGCGATCAAGGTCTGTGCCCTACTCTTCGTCTTCCTGTGGGTGCGCGCAACCTTCCCGCGCTACCGCTACGACCAGTTGATGCGGTTGGGCTGGAAGGTGTTTCTGCCCGCCTCCCTGTTTTGGGTGGTGCTGACCGCTAGTGCGTTGCACCTGTTTGGTTGGGTGCCCGCATGATGCGCGAAACCTCGTACGCGCCCGGGGAGGGCACCTGAGCCATGTCGTTCATCGGACGCGCCGCCAAGTCGCTGCTTCTCGCCGAACTCGCTTCGGGCATGGCGCTGACGCTGAGATATTTTTTCAAGGCCAAGTACACGCTCAACTACCCCTACGAGAAGGGCCCGCTAAGTCCGCGTTTTCGCGGCGAGCATGCGCTTCGCCGCTATCCCAACGGTGAAGAGCGCTGCATCGCATGCAAGCTGTGCGAGGCGATCTGCCCGGCCCAGGCAATCACCATCGAGGCCGAGCCGCGCGACGACGGCAGCCGGCGGACGACCCGCTACGACATCGACATGGTGAAATGCATCTATTGCGGCTTCTGCGAGGAGGCCTGCCCGGTCGACGCCATCGTCGAGGGGCCGAATTTCGAGTTCGCGACCGAGACCCGTGAAGAACTGCTCTACAACAAGGAGCGCCTGCTCGCCAACGGTGACCGTTGGGAAAGCGAGCTGGCGGCCCGGCTAGAAATCGACGCGCCGTACCGGTGATGGAACGCGTGAAACGAGGAGATGGCCGGCGTGATGCCGGGCGGATGACAAGATGATCATAGAGACCATCGCATTTTATCTATTTGCCTGCTTGACCGTGGCGGCGGCCCTTATGGTCGTCTCCTCGCGTAATCCCGTGCATTCGGTGCTGTTCCTGATTCTCGCCTTCTTCAATTCCGCCGGCCTGTTCGTGCTGATGGGCGCCGAGTTCATCGCCTTCATTCTCGTCATCGTCTATGTCGGCGCGGTCGCCGTGCTGTTCCTGTTCGTGGTCATGATGCTCGACGTCGATTACGCTGAATTGCGCGCGGGCTTTACCAAATACATGCCGCTGGGCGCGGTGATCGGGTTGATCCTCGTCGTCGAGCTAGCCTTCGTGCTGGGCAGCGGGGCGCTCCATATTGAACCTGCGGTGCCCTTGGCGGCGCCGACGCCCGCGATGGAGGGGACCACCAACACCGAGGCGATCGGCAACCTGCTGTACACGAAATATGCCTACCTCTTCGAGGCGGTGGGTCTGGTGCTCCTGGTCGCCATGATCGGCGCGATCGTTCTGACTCACCGCCGGCGCGAGGGTGTACGCCGGCAAAAGATCGGCGAGCAGGTTAGACGCCGGGTCGAAGACTCGATCGAGCTCAAAGACGTCAAGCCGGGGGAGGGTGTGTGATGGAAGTCGGACTCGGACATTACCTGACGGTCGCGGCGATCCTGTTCACCATCGGCGTGTTCGGCATTTTCGTGAACCGCAAGAACATCATCGTCATCTTGATGTCGATCGAGCTGATGCTCCTCGCGGTCAATATTAACTTGGTCGCCTTCTCGACCCATCTGCAGGACATGGTCGGCCAGATCTTTGCCATCTTCGTACTTACGGTCGCGGCGGCCGAGGCCGCCATCGGCCTCGCCATTCTCGTCTGCTACTTCCGCAACCGGCGGAGTATCGCGGTCGAAGACGTCAACGTGATGAAGGGCTGATCTGTCGTGGAGCTGCTTTACGCCGCACCCGTCTTCCTGCCGCTGATCGGCGCGATCATCGTCGGCTTTCTGGGCCGCCCGCTGCTTGGCGACCGAGGCTCACAGCTCGTTGCCTGCCTCTTCATGGGCGGCGCCGCGGTGACCGGCGCCATCGTCTTCGTGCTAATCGCTCTGCACGGCGAGGTCGAATATTTACGCCTATTTACCTGGTTTTCGTCCGAGAGATTCCACATCGACTGGGGCATCCGGCTCGACGCGCTCTCGGGCGTGATGGTTGGAATGGTGAGCGTGGTCTCGTTCCTGATCCACGTCTATTCAGTGGGCTACATGTCGCGCGATACCTCGATCCCGCGCTTCATGGCCTACCTCTCGCTGTTCACCTTTTTCATGCTCGCGCTGGTCACTTCGAACAACTTTGTCCAGCTCTATTTCGGCTGGGAAGGGGTGGGTCTGGTTTCCTACCTGCTGATCGGCTTCTGGTATCATAAGCCCTCGGCCAACGCGGCGGCGATCAAGGCCTTCCTGGTCAACCGGGTGGGCGATTTTGGCTTCGGGCTGGGCATCCTCGCGATCTTCCTGGTCTTCGATACGGTGGCGTTCAACGCGGTCTTTGCCGCGGCGGGCTCGATGGTCGACCACTCGATCAATTTCCTGAGCATGCAGCTCGATACCCTGACGGTGATTTGCATCCTTCTGTTCATCGGCGCGATGGGTAAATCGGCGCAAATCGGACTGCACACCTGGCTACCCGACGCGATGGAAGGCCCGACTCCGGTGTCTGCACTGATCCATGCAGCCACCATGGTCACGGCTGGCGTCTTCATGGTCGCGCGCTGCTCACCGCTGTTCGAATATTCCGATACGGCGCTGGCGGTGGTAACGATCGTGGGTGGGACCACCTGTATCTTCGCGGCGACCATCGCGATCACCCAGAACGACATTAAGCGGGTGATTGCCTATTCGACCTGCAGCCAGCTCGGTTACATGTTCTTCGCCTGCGGCGTCTCGGCCTACGAGGCGGGCATCTTCCACCTGACTACCCATGCCTTCTTCAAGGCGCTGCTCTTCCTCGGCGCCGGCTCGGTGATCCACGCCATGTCGGACGAACAGGACATGCGCAAGATGGGCGGCATCTGGAAGGCGATTCCGCTGACCTACGCCCTCATGTGGGTGGGTTCGCTGGCGCTCGGCGGAGTGCCGTTCTTCTCGGGCTTCTTCTCCAAGGACATCATCATCGAAAGTGCCTGGGCCGACCACTCGGCGGTCGGCACCTTCGCCTTCATCATGGGCATCGCGGCAGCGTTTCTCACCGCGCTCTATTCCTGGCGGCTGCTCATCATGACTTTCCACGGCAAGCCTCGGGCCGACGAGAAGGTGATGGCCCACGTCCACGAATCACCGCCCGTGATGACCATTCCGCTGATCTTTCTCGCGGTCGGTGCGATCTTCTCGGGCTACCTGCTGCTCGTCATGGTCGATCCCCACTCCCACTTCTGGGGCAACGCTATCTTCGTGCTGCCCGGGCACGAAGTGCTGGAGGCGGCCCATCACGTGCCCTTCTGGGTCAAGGCGCTGCCCACCGTCATGGCCGTGCTCGGCATCGTGCTGGCCTATCTCGTCTATTTGCGCATGCCGGATCTGCCCGCGCGCATCGCGGAGCGGGTGCGCCCGGTCTACCTGTTCCTCTACAACAAGTGGTATTTCGACGAGCTCTACGATTTCGTCTTCGTGCGCAGCAGCAAATTCATCGGCCGCGGTTTATGGAAGAGCGGCGACGGGGCGGTCATCGAAGGCATCGGGCCGGACGGGATCGCCAGCGCCGTGCTGTCGCTGGCGCGCCGCGCCAGCCGGATGCAGAGCGGCTATCTCTACCACTACGCCTTCGCGATGCTGATCGGGGTTGCGGCGTTCGTGACCTGGTATCTCGTCAGCGGGCTGAATTGAGGCAGGGATGAGCTGGCCAATCCTCTCGACCGTCATCTTTCTTCCCCTGCTAGGTGCGGCGTTCCTGTTCCTCGTGCGCGGTTCGGAAGAGACGGTCGCGCGCAACGCACGCTATGTCGCGCTATGGATCTCGCTGGTTACTTTCGGTCTCTCGTTGCTGCTCTGGATCTTCTTCGACAACACGACCCACGAGTACCAGTTCGTCGAGGACCTTCCTTGGGTGCCCGAGCACAGTATTGGCTATCACCTGGGAATCGACGGGATCTCGATCTTTTTCGTGATCCTGACTACCTTCCTCACGCCGATCTGCGTGCTGGCGAGCTGGCAGTCGATCAAGACCCGGGTGCGCGAATTCATGATCGCGTTCCTCGTGCTCGAGACCCTAGTGATCGGCGCCTTCTGCGCCCTCGATTTCGTGATGTTCTACATCTTCTTCGAGGGCATCCTGATCCCGATGTTCCTTATCATCGGCGTGTGGGGCGGGCCGCGCCGGGTCTACGCGGCATTCAAGTTTTTCCTCTACACCATGCTGGGCGCGGTGCTCTTCCTGCTCGCGATCCTGACCATCTATTTCACCACGGGCACGACCGACATCCCCACGGCGGTCGCGCATAATTTCGGCTACGGCATCCAGCTCTGGATCTGGCTCGCGCTTTTCGCCTCGTTTGCGGTTAAGGTCCCGATGTGGCCGTTCCACACCTGGCTGCCGGACGCCCATGTCGAGGCGCCGACCGCGGGCTCGGTGATCCTGGCGGGCATCCTACTTAAGTTGGGCGGTTACGGTTTCCTTCGGTTTTCACTGCCCATGTTGCCCGACGCGAGCGAGTTCTTCGCGCCCTTCGTCTTTTCGCTCAGCCTCGTTGCGGTGATATACACCTCGTTCGTCGCCCTGATGCAGGACGACATGAAGAAGCTGATCGCCTATTCGTCGGTTGCCCATATGGGCTTTGTGACCATCGGCATCTTTACCTTCACCCGCCAGGGGCTCGAAGGCAGCATCATTCAGATGATCAGCCACGGCATCGTTTCCGCCGCCCTGTTCCTTTGCGTCGGCGTGGTCTACGACCGCATGCACAGCCGCCTGATTGCAAGCTACGGTGGGCTGGTTCACCGCATGCCGAAATACGCCCTGGTGATGATGGTGTTCACCCTCGCGGCCGTGGGTTTGCCGGGAACGAGCGGTTTCGTCGGCGAGTTCCTGGTTTTCGTCGGCGCCTTCCAGGTCAACAGCTGGGTCGCAGGACTGGCGATGATCGGTATCATCCTGGGTGCGGCCTACATGCTCTGGCTCTATCGCCGGGTGATTTTCGGCGCGTTGACCAAGGACGAGCTCAAATCGATCACCGATCTTAATGGACGGGAGATCGCGATGTTTGCGCCGCTGGTTGCGCTGGCGGTCCTCATGGGGCTCTGGCCCCAGCCGTTTCTCGATGTGATTCACGTCTCGGTCGCGCACCTCATGGAACAGGTGCAGCACGCCAAGGTCCCGTTGACCGAGGCCGTGCAGATCGCCGGGCCGTAGGGAAGAGGGACGAGAATGGATAACGCAACGACCCTTCCCGAATTTTTGCCGGCTTTGCCCGAGCTGTTCCTGTGCGGCGTGGCTCTTGTGCTGCTGATGGTCGGTACCTACTCGGGCCGGCGCGCCGCCGGGCTCGTCAACTGGCTGGCCGTGGGTGCCTTTGCCGTCGCGCTCGCCATGGTTCTGTCCTCGCCGTTCGAGACCCGCGTCACCTTCGAGGGCATGTTCATCAGCGACCTCTTTGCGGTGTTCATGAAAACGGTCGTGCTCGTGGGTGGTGCTGCAACACTGGTTATGTCGATGCCGTACATGCGGCGCGAGGGGATGGCACGCTTCGAGTTCCCGATTCTCGTCGTCTTCGCCACTCTTGGCATGTTCATGATGGTCTCGGCGAACGACCTGATTGCACTCTATGTCGGCCTCGAACTGCAGAGCCTGTCGCTTTACGTGATCGCGGCATTCAAGCGAGATTCGGTGCGCTCAACAGAAGCCGGGTTGAAATATTTTGTTTTGGGGGCGCTTTCCTCGGGCCTCCTGCTCTACGGCTGCTCGCTGATCTACGGTTTTACGGGAACCACGGGCTTCGAGGGACTGGCCACGGCGTTCCACGGCGGCGAGCGCTCGATAGGTGTTCTGGTCGGCTTGGTGTTCCTGCTCGCAGGCTTGGCCTTCAAGGTCTCCGCCGTGCCTTTCCACATGTGGACGCCGGACGTTTACGAAGGCGCGCCAACGCCGGTCACGGCGTTCTTTGCCGCCGCGCCCAAGATTGCGGCGATCGCCCTGTTGCTGCGAGTGTTGATGGGGCCGATGCACGAGCTGGTCGGCGACTGGCAGCAGATCATCATCGCGATTTCGATTATGTCGATGGCGCTGGGCGCCTTCGCCGCCATCGGCCAGAAGAACATCAAGCGGCTGATGGCCTACTCCTCGATTGCCCATGGCGGCTACGCCCTCGTCGGCCTGGCCACGGGCACCGTCGACGGCGCGCGCGGCGTTATCGTCTATATGTCGATCTACATGATGATGACGCTCGGAACGTTTGCCTGCATTCTCGCGATGAGGCGCAAGGGCCGGATGATCGAGCAGATCGACGACCTCGCTGGGTTGTCCAAGAGCAATCCGCTGATGGCGCTGGCGTTGCTGATCTTCATGTTCTCGATGGCCGGTATTCCGCCGCTGGCCGGCTTCTTCGGAAAGCTGTACGTCTTCCTGGCCGCGATCGAATCCGGCCTGATCGGGCTCGCGGTGATCGGCGTGCTGGCGAGCGTGGTGGGCGCGTTCTATTACATCAGGATCGTCAAGGTGATGTATTTCGATGAGGCGGCCGAGCCCTTCGACCGGCCGGTCGAGCGCGAACTAATGGTCGTGCTCGCGGCAACCGCAATTTTCACGATGTTTTTCTTTGCCTATCCGACTCCGCTTCTGGCCGGGGCCGAAGCGGCCGCCGCGGCGCTGTTCCGTTAGGCGGCGGTGGTGGGCGACGGGCCAGCGTTGAGCCCCGGCTACCGGTTGCTGGCGTTCAACGAACTTGACAGCACCAACGACGAAGCCAAGCGCCAGGCGGGCGACGGCGCGCCCGACGGCACGGTGATCTTGGCGCGCGCCCAGAGCGCGGGGCGGGGGCGGCGCGCGCGCCACTGGGTCTCGCCGTCCGGAAATCTCTATTGTTCGATCCTAGTCCGCCCGGCGCAAATTTCCTCGGCCGTGGCTGCCCAATATTCCTTCATTGCGGCCCTGGCGACGTTCGATGCCCTGATCGAGGTCGGCGCGGGACACGGATTGGCGGTAAAGTGGCCGAACGACCTGCTCTTGAACCAACGCAAGGTCGCAGGCATCCTGCTTGAATCGTCCCTGACCGGAGAACGAGCGATTGACTGGATCGTCGCAGGCGTGGGTGTGAACCTGATAAGCCATCCCGAGATCGATGCGCCGCTCGCAGCCAGCGATTTGGCCGCGGAGGGTTGTGATGTGCCTGCCCCAGACGAGCTTCTCGCCGCTCTGATCGCGGCGTTCGACCGCTGGCAACGTTGCTGGGCCGGGCAGGGCTTCGAGCCCGTGCGCGAGGCCTGGCTGGCCCGCGCCATGGGGCAGGGCAACGCGGTACGCGTTGCCCTGGAGGGCGAGGCGGTCGAGGGCCGCTTCGCCGACCTAGCGCCCGGCGGGGAGTTGATCGTCGAGCTTGGCGACGGCACGCGACGCGCGATCGCCGCGGGCGATGTCAGTTTTACGGTGGGTACGTGATGCTGCTGGCGATCGATGAAGGCAACACCAACACGGTCTTCGCCGTCTTCGAAGGCGAGCGGTTGAAGGGTCAGTGGCGCATCTCGACGGAGCCGCAACGCACCGCCGACGAATACGCGGTCTGGCTCGGCCAGCTCTTCGCGCTTGATGGCCTCGGGTTCAACAACATCGACGACGCGGTGATTTCGACGGTGGTTCCCCAAGGCTTGCGGGCGCTTGTCGAGCTTTCCCGTCAGTATGCCAAATGCGATCCGCTGGTCGTGACGACTGATATAGACTTGGGGCTCGCGGTCAAGCTGGACCGGCCCGAGGAAGTCGGGGCCGATCGCCTAGTCAACGCGGTGGCCGCCCATGCGAGCTTTGATGGCGCGCTCATCCTGATCGATTTCGGTACGGCCACGACGTTCGATGCGATCGATGCGCAAGGCACCTATTGCGGCGGCGTCATTGCGCCGGGCATCAACCTTTCCCTCGAGGCGTTGCATCAGGCGGCGGCGATGCTACCGCGCATCGCGGTGGAGAGGCCCGCGCAGGTAATCGGGGATAGCACTATTTCAGCGATGCAGTCGGGGATTTATTGGGGCTATGTAGGCTTGATCGAAGGCATCGTTGCCCGCATGAAGGCCGAGTTCGCCGAGCCCATGCGGGGCGTTGCGACGGGCGGGCTGGCCCCGTTGTTCGCGGGGGCAACGCCCGAGATCGACGAGGTTTCGCCCAATCTGACCATGCGCGGCCTGCTCGAGATCCACCGCCGCAACCGGGGCAGAGCCCGAGCCCCGTGACCTCAGCACGCGACGAACTTCTTTACCTGCCGCTGGGCGGTGTCGGTGAAATCGGCATGAACCTCAGCCTCTACGGTTGGCAAGGCCGCTGGCTGATGGTCGATCTCGGCGTGACCTTCGCCGACGCGAGCACACCGGGTATCGATCTCATCGTTCCCGATCCGCGCTTCATCGCCGAGCGCCTCGATGCACTGGACGGAGTGGTGCTGACCCACGCTCACGAGGACCATCTTGGCGCGGTGCCTTATCTCTGGCGGCGCCTGCGCTGCCCCGTCTACGCGACGCCGTTTTCAGCCGCCGTGCTGCGTAACAAGCTTGGCGAGACGGGCTTGCGCGACGAGGTCGACGTGGTGGAGATCCCGTCGGGTGGCCGCTTTGACGTCGGCGCGTTCGATGTCGAGTACGTGCCCGTCGCCCATTCAATTCCCGAAGCCCATTCGCTCGCGATCCGGACCCCGGCGGGGCTCGTGGTTCATACGGGAGACTGGAAACTCGATCCCGATCCGGTGGTCGGGGCAACTACCGATGAGGCTGCCTTCTGGCGGCTGGGTGAGGAGGGCGTCCTCGCGATGGTTGGCGATTCGACCAACGTCGTGGTGGAAGGTGAATCGGGTTCCGAAGGGGCGGTGCGCGAAAGCCTCATCGGGTTGCTCGACGAGTGTCGGGGAAAGATCTTCGTCGCTCTGTTCGCCTCGAACATCGCCCGGGTCGCGACGGTCGCTGCGGCGGCCGAGGCCGCGGGGCGCCGGGCGGTGCTGGTGGGAACCTCACTCGAACGCTACACCTCCGCGGCGCGCGAGACGGGCCACCTGACCGACGACGTGGAATTCCTCGACCCCGAAGAGGCCGAAGGCATGGCGTCGGACGAATTGCTCTATCTCTGTACGGGGTGCCAGGGGGAACCGCGCGCGGCGATGGCCCGGATCGTGGGCGGTGGGCGCAATGGTATCCGGATCGAGCCGGGCGATACAGTGGTGTTCTCCTCGAAGATGATTCCAGGAAACGAACGGGCGATTGGCCGCCTGCACAGTGAAATCCTTCGCCAGGGCGCGGACCTGCTGACTAGCCGCGATCATTTCGTCCATGTCTCCGGTCATCCGTGCCGCGACGAAGTGCGCAAGATGTACGGCTGGCTGCGCCCCGAAATCGCCATACCGGTTCATGGCGAGGACCGTCATCTCGACTCTCACGCCGCGCTGGCTGAGGAACTCGGCGTGCCCCAGATCGCGCGGGTCAATAACGGTGACCTCGTACGCCTCGCGCCGGGACCGGCAGAAGTGATCGAGACGGTGTTCTCAGGACGTCTGTTCGTCGACGGCCGGCTGATGCTCGAAGCCGACGATCCCGTGCTCCGGTCGCGACGCAAACTGATGCGTGATGGTGCGGTTATGGTCACGGTTATGCTCGACGCGGCCGGACGGCTGATCGGTCGGCCGCAAATTGCGGCTCCGGGCGTGTTTGACCGGGAGGCCGACGCCGACGATATCGAAGCGATGCGTGATGCGATTGCGAAAGACGTGGCCAATCTCCCGAAACGCAAGCGCGATGACGACAAGGCCCTGACCGAGCAGCTGCGTCGCACGGTACGCGGCCGGGTACGCGAGCTGCGCGGCAAGCGGCCCTTGATCGATGTTCATGTTGAGCGGGCATAGCGCGTGTGCTTTCTCCCTGCTAGAACCGTACGGATAAGCTGGCAAAAGCGGGTAGGGGACATGACTATGGGTCTGTGGATGGGTAAACACGCCCGTTGGTTCCGACTCTGTGTGCTCGGCGTACTAGTCTTGGGTATGGCGCTCGCCAGCCCGGCCGTTGCCGCGCAGCTTCTCCCGCCTGTATTTCAACAGAGCCTGCAGATGGCGGCCGCGGAGGGCCAGCGGGGGCGTTCCACCGACGCGCTTTATTTCAACGCCGACCGGCGCGCCGGCAATCACCTGTTGAGCGCCGCCGCGCTAAATGCAATTAGCCAGCGGCCTGACCTGACCGGATCGATCATTGCCGAGGCGGTCCGGCTGGCGCCGGAGAACCGCGATCATCTCGTCGCCGAACTCGTCACTTATTTTCCCGGCTACGCCGGTACCATCATCGCCGCGGCGAGCGGCCAGCCCGCGACCGCCGTTGTGCCAATTCAGTCCGTCCCGGTATTACAACCGGCGCTAGCGCCAGTACCAGCTCCAGCGCCTGTGGTGTTAGGCGGGGAGCCTCAGCTCGTACTCGCGCCCGCGCCGATCTATCCCGATGTGGCCGTCGTGGCGATGGGCCCCGAAGTTAGGGCTAGGCCGGGCGTCCCGTTGCCTGCGGATCGTCCGACCGGTTGGCCAATTTTGCCGGAGGAGGGCGGGGCGGACGGCTACGCCGACGATCCGTTCGAGGGCCTGAACAAGGTTTTTTTCTACGTTAACGGAACGCTGGATTCTCTGGTCTTCGAACCGCTTGCGCGGGTTTATCGCTTCCTGGTGCCCGATGTCGCCAAGCCGCATATTCGCAACGGCTTCAAGAATCTCGGCCTGCCTATCGTGTTCGGCAACGACGTGCTGCAACTCGAGGTGGAAGATGCGGGCGAGACGCTGGCCCGCTTCGTCGTCAATAGCACGGTGGGTGTGGCGGGCCTGTTCGACGTCGCGGCGGAATGGGGCATTCCTCCGCACAGCCGGGATTTCGGCCAGACGCTGTACAGCTACGGCGTGGGCGAAGGGTTCTACCTGGTCCTGCCGTTGTTCGGTCCGACCAACGTGCGCGACGCCGTCGGCCTGGGCGTGGACAGCCTGATGGGCCCGAAGAACTACCTACTAGAGAGCACCGAGGTGCTTTTTCTGGGCCTTGGGCAGGGCATTGTCGAGCGGGAGGCGCTTATCGACCCAGTCGATCTCATCAAGGAACATGCCGGCGATAAATACGCGGCCGTGCGGGCTTGGAGCTGGCAGCAGCGCCAGATCGAGCTAACCGAGGGCTGCGAAAGCCGGGCGGCTATCGTTTGTCCGGCCCCGTAGCGCGCTGTGGCTTGCCCGTGGTAAAAGCCCGGCCATGATCGGACGTCTTAATCACGTTGCCATCGTCGTGCCCGACCTCGCGGCGAGCGCCGTGCTCTATCGCGAAACCCTGGGGGGCGACGTGTCCAAACCGCAGACGCTGGAGCGCGAGGGCGTAACCATTGTCTTCGTCAATCTCCCCAACACCAAGATCGAGTTGCTGGAGCCCTGGGGCGAGGCCTCGCCGGTGCAGAGTTTTCTGGAGCGCAACCCGGCGGGCGGTATCCACCATCTGTGCTATGAGGTCGACGACATTCTTGCGGCGCGAGACCGGCTCGAGGCGGAAGGCGCGCGCGTGCTGGGTGATGGCGAGCCGCGTATCGGTGCCCACGGCAAGCCCGTGCTGTTTCTTCACCCCAAGGATTTTTGCGGTACCCTGATCGAGCTTGAAGAGGCGTGATTTTCGATGGGCGTGGTTACCATCATACTCGTCTTCATCATCGTGTGGTGGCTGAGCTTCTTCTTCGTCCTGCCTATCGGGCAAAAGGTGCGCACCACGCCGGCTGAGCCCGGGCACGCCCCGAGCGCGCCGGAACTGCCCGCTCTGCGGAAACGGGCCGCGATTACGACGGTCCTCGCCGTCATCATCACGACGGTCATCGTGATCTTGGTCGATGCGGATGTCGTGACCTTCACCAATTTCGATGGCGCGCCGTGACCGATTATTGTACGGCGGCACCCGGTCATTCCTTTCACGGGCCCTATCACGACACGGAATACGGCTTTCCGTTGCGCGACGAAGCCACGCTGTTCGAGCGCCTCGTGCTTGAAATTAACCAGGCGGGCCTGTCCTGGCTGACGATTCTCAAGAAGGCCGGCGCCTTTCACGCTGCCTATGACGGTTTCGACGTGGATCGGGTGGCTGCTTATGGAGAGGCGGAACGCGCGCGTTTGCTGTCCGACGCCGGGATCATCCGCAACCGCCTTAAGGTCGACGCCGCGATCGCCAACGCGACACGAGTTCAGGCATTGCGCGAGAGCCACGGGGGCTTTTCGGCCTGGCTCGAAGCCCACCATCCCCTGCCCAAGGACGCCTGGGTCAAGCTGTTCAAGAGCACGGGCTTTCGTTTCGTGGGCGGAGAGATCGTGGGCGAGCTTCTCATGAGTACCGGCTATCTGCCGGGCGCCCATGTAGAAAGCTGCCCGGTCTTCAAGAAGATCGCCGCCCTCGACCCGCCCTGGATGCGCCGGTCCTCGTCTTAACCACGCCTTTCAAGCGAGCGTTAAGGAATGCCGTCTATCCTGGCGGTATTATGAAACTGGTTACGGTTCTTCTCGTCAGTTCGGTTTTGGGTCCCTTTGCGGCACGTGCGTAGGGGTTGGCGCCCGATATCTGCAATGCGCTCACGGCCCATGTGCCGAGCGAGGACATTACCTACCAGCCCGGGTTCGATGTGGAAGGTCGCGCCGTGGCGCCCGCGGACCTCGCGGACAACAATCAGCTCGTTGCGCCCGACTCCTACAGCTTCAATCTCTTCGTTCCCCTCGATGAGGCGGTCACCATTGACGCCGGGGATAGCCTGGTACGGGTTGGAAAATCCGAAATCGGCGTCGGCACGGTGACGGTCGAGGGAAACCAGGATTATTACAACGGCCAACCCCTGCATTCGGAAGAAGCCCACGCGCTGGCCGAGGCCTGCCGCGAGCTTCAGGCCGCCTCGCGGGACTAAACGCCGGTTCGCTCATTCCCCAGGCGCCATTGCCAAGCGCCGACCCATTAGGCATAAAGTCCAGATCGACACGCCCGGCGTTTTGCCGGCGACCCGCCGCGATTGACGAGGGCACGATGCGTCTTTCCCGCTTTTTCATGCCGACGCTCAAGGAGAACCCGAGCGAGGCGCAAATCGTATCCCACCGCCTGATGCTGCGCGCGGGCATGATCCGTCAGTCGAGTGCGGGGATTTATTCCTGGTTGCCGCTGGGCCTTCGGGTATTGCGTCGGATCGAACAGATCGTGCGCGAGGAAATGGACGCCACCGGCTGCCAGGAACTGCTCATGCCCTCGATCCAGCCGGCCGACTTGTGGCGCGAGAGCGGGCGCTACGACGATTACGGCAAGGAAATGCTGCGCATTACCGACCGCCACGAGCGCGATATGCTCTATGGGCCGACCCATGAGGAGGTCATTACCGATATCTTCCGCAACACCATCCGGAGCTATCGCGACCTGCCCAAGAACCTCTATCAGATCCAGTGGAAATTCCGCGACGAGGTGCGCCCGCGCTTCGGCGTGATGCGCGGGCGCGAGTTCTTCATGAAGGACAATTATTCGTTCGACCTCGATTATGTGGGTGCGAAGGTCTCCTACAACAAAATGTTCGTCGCCTATTTACGCACCTTCAGCCGGATGGGCCTGCGCGCGATTCCCATGCAGGCCGATAGCGGGGCGATCGGCGGCGATCTGAGCCACGAATTTATCGTCCTGGCGGAGACCGGTGAATCCGAGGTTTATTGCCATCGTGACCTGATCGAACTCGACGTGCTCGGCGAAACCATCGATTACGACGCCGATCTCAAGCCGGTCATCGCCCGCTGGACGGACGCCTATGCCGCGACCGACGAAAAGCACGACGTCACCCGCTTCGAAGCCGAGGTACCCGAAGACCGCCGGATCGCGACCCGGGGCATCGAGGTCGGCCATATCTTCTATTTCGGGACCAAATACTCGAAATCTATGGGTGCCTCGGTCACGGGCCCCGAGGGCGAGGAAATTTTCCCCGAGATGGGCTCCTACGGTATCGGGGTTTCGCGCCTGGTCGGTGCCATTATCGAGGCAAGCCATGACGACGACGGCATCATCTGGCCCGACAGCGTGGCGCCCTTCCAGGTTGGGCTGATCAATCTGAAGACAAACGACGAGGCGTGTACGGCCGCGTGCGAAAATTTGTACGCGCGGCTCAATGCTGCCGGAGTGGAGACACTCTATGACGACAGCGTCGAGCGGGCCGGCGCCAAGTTCGCGACCATGGACCTGATCGGGCTGCCTTGGCAGCTCGTGGTCGGGCCGCGCGGCCTGAAGGCCGGGGTCGTCGAGCTCAAGAACCGGGCCAGTGGCGAGCGCGAGGAGCTGTCCGTCGAAGCGGCGCTCGCGCACGTCGGAACCTAGGACACGATGTTCTCTCCCTTCGAACGGCTCATCGCGTTTCGTTACTTACGCGCGCGCCGCCAGGAGGGTTTCATTTCCGTCATCGCGGGGTTTTCCCTGCTCGGCATCGCGCTGGGTGTCGCGACCTTGATCGTCGTGCTCGCAGTGATGAACGGCTTTCGCGAGGAGCTGCTGACCCGCATCCTGGGATTGAACGGCCATGTCATGGTCTATTCGGTCGAAGGAGCGCTCGACGACTACGAGACCCGGCGCCAGGCAATCGTGGCGCTCGACGACGTGATTGCCGCGTCGCCGCTGATCGAGGGCCAGGTCATGGCGACGGGTAATCTCGGTGCCCAGGGCGCCCTGGTGCGCGGCGTTGGTCCGGATTATTTCGTGGCTCGTCCGTTGCTCGACGCCAATATCGTAGCGGGCGACCTGACCACTTTCTCCGCAAGCGGTGAGGGGGTCGTTGTCGGCGCGCGGCTCGCCCGCAAGCTCGGATTAGGCGTGGGTGACGTCATCACGCTAATTTCTCCCGAGAGCACGCCCACGGCATTCGGTAGCGTGCCGCGCATGCGCGGCTATCCGATCGCCGCTCTGTTCGAGGTCGGCATGTACGAATACGACAGCTCGTTCGTCTACATGCCGCTCGATCTTGCACAGGTCTATTTCCAGCTCAACGGCGCGGTGACGGGCATCGAGGTGATGTTCGATCACCCCGAGTTCGAGAACGCGCGCCGGATCGAAGTCGCGCGGGCCGCCGGGCCAGATGCGCGGGCGGTGGGCTGGCAGCGGATCAACGCCCATTTCTTCAACGCCGTCGAAGTCGAGCGCAACGTGATGTTCGTGATCCTCACGCTGATCGTGCTGGTCGCGGCGTTCAATATCGTTTCCGGCCTGATCATGCTGGTGAAGGACAAGGGACGAGACATCGCGATCCTGCGCACCATGGGCGTCAGCCGCGGAGCGGTGATGCGCATCTTCTTCATGAACGGGGCGGCGATCGGCATCGTGGGCACGATCGTTGGGGTCGGGCTCGGCATCGGGTTTGCCAGCAACATCGACGTCATCCGCGGCTGGCTCGAGAGCCTGAGCGGCAACGACTTGTTCGCCGCCGAGATTTATTTCCTGAGCCACCTGCCGGCGCGCATCCTCGTGGGCGACGTGATTAAGGTGGTAGCACTTGCGCTCGGGTTGTCGTTGCTGGCGACGATCTACCCCGCGTGGCGGGCGGCGCGGCTCGATCCGGTCGAGGCCTTGCGCTATGAGTGACGCGGCCGTGCTTGAATTGCGCGACGTTGTGCGCACCTTTCACCAGGGTGACACAGACATCGAGGTCCTGCGCGGCGTCAACCTTGCGCTCCATGCCGGAGAAACTGTCGCCCTGACGGGGCCGTCGGGTGCAGGAAAATCAACCCTGCTCCATATCGCGGGGTTGCTTGAGCGGCCCGGCTCGGGCGACGTGCTGGTGGCGGAGCGTGCCTGCGCGAACCTGGGTGACGCCGAGCGCACGCGGCTGCGCTGCGAGAGCCTAGGTTTCATCTACCAGTTTCATTATCTGCTGCCCGAGTTCTCGGCCCTGGAGAACGTCATGCTGCCGCAGATGATCGCGGGGCGTAGCCGCACCCAGGCGCGCGAGCGGGCGGCGGCGCTGCTTGAGAGCCTGGGGCTCAGGAATCGTGAAAGCCATCGGCCCGCCCGCTTGTCGGGCGGCGAGCAACAGCGGGTCGCGATCGCCCGGGCGGTCGCCAATGTGCCCGCGGTGCTGCTCGCGGACGAGCCCACGGGCAATCTCGACGAGGAGACCGCGGAGGTGGTATTCGATGCGTTGTTGTGCTTGGTTCGCGAGAACGGGCTGGGCGCCCTCGTCGCCACGCACAATGAAGCGCTGGCCCGGCGCATGGATCGTTGGGTTAGATTCGAAGCAGGCCGCCTGGTGGAGCGTAACCCGGCCTGAGCGATTCGCGCGCGATGGCCCGTCGGCTCAAGGGGGAGGCTCGTATTCGCCCTCCCATCGCGAATCCAACGGTAATGATTTCCTTTCCGGTATGAATTAAAATATTGCGTTACTTCAATTATTTGGCGATCGAAATTAAGGAAATTTGTTGATTTACCGCCGGCTAGGTCGGGGTTTGGTCGGCTCCGCCGCATTGGTCGCTGACTCGGAACGCGTCGCTGTGCGAAGCTTGAATGGCCATGTCTTACGCTGACTTCGTCCATCTGCGGGCCCACTCCGCCTACTCGCTTTCCGAGGGCGCGATTAAAATCGCTGCCCTGGTCGAGCTGTGCCGGGAAAATCGGATGCCTGCGATCGCGGTCACCGACCGGGGAAATCTGTTCGGCGCGCTGGAGATTTCGTTGGCCTGTGCGAAGGCCGGGGTGCAACCTATTGTGGGCTGCCAGATCGGCATTCGCCGTGCCGATGGAGCCGCCCGTCATGGCGGTCCCGGGGCACCGCCGGACAATCTCGTGCTGCTGGCCCAGGACGAGACCGGCTATCGCAACCTTCTGGCGTTCTCGAGCAACGCGTTTCTCGAAACCGACGGGCACGAGGCGGCCCAGCTCGACTTCGACGTCCTCGAAGGACATAGCGACGGGCTGATCGTACTCACCGGGGCGCTGGACGGCGCGGTCGGACGGCTGCTGGCCGAAGGGCAGGCCGATGCGGCGAGCGCCATACTCGAGCGTCTGGCCGGTCTATTTCCCGGCCGGCTCTACGTCGAGATTCAACGCCACGGGCTCGATGTCGAGCGTAAGATCGAACCCGCTTTGCTCGACCTTGCCTATGCGCTGGATTTGCCGCTGGTGGCGACCAACGACGTCTATTTCGCTGATGCCGGCATGTACGAGGCCCATGACGCGCTACTTTGTATTGCCCAAGGCGTCTACCAGACGACCCGCGAGCGACGGCGGCTGACGCCTGAGCATCGCTTCAAAAGCGCCCCCGAGATGCGCGCCCTGTTCGCTGATCTGCCCGAGGCGGTCGATAACAGCCTGGTGATTGCCCGGCGCTGCGCATTCCAGGTCGTCGAACGGGCACCCATTTTGCCGGCCTTTCCGGGTACTGACGATGGCGTAAGCGAGACCGACGCGTTGCGTGCTGCGGCCAAGGCGGGACTGGAGGCCCGCCTCGAACACCAGGTCTTTGGTCCGGTGATGGATGCGGCGGCGAGAGAGGTTGCGGCGAAGGCCTACTGGGAGCGGCTGGACTACGAGCTCGACGTCATCGTGGAGATGAAGTTTCCCGGTTACTTCCTGATCGTGGCCGATTTCATCCAGTGGGCTAAGCGGGAAGGAATTCCGGTCGGACCGGGGCGCGGCTCTGGCGCGGGATCGGTGGTTGCCTGGGCGTTGCAAATCACCGACCTCGATCCCTTGCGTTTCGGCCTGCTGTTCGAGCGCTTTCTCAATCCCGAACGTATCTCGATGCCGGACTTCGACGTCGATTTCTGCCAGGACCGGCGCGACGAGGTGATCGCCTATGTTCGCGACAAATACGGCGCTGACCGGGTGGCCCAGATCATCACCTTCGGGAAGCTCCAGGCGCGTGCCGTGCTGCGCGACGTCGGCCGGGTACTTGAGATGCCCTATTCCCAGGTCGACCGGCTGTGCAAGCGGGTGCCAAACAATCCGGCCAACCCGGTTACCCTTGCCGAGGCGCTGGAGGCGGACCCTGCCCTGCAGGAGATGCGCGATACCGACCCGACCGTCGAGCGGTTGCTCGATTACGCGTTAAAGCTGGAGGGGCTCTATCGTCACGCCTCGACCCACGCCGCCGGCGTGGTGATCGCCGACCGACCGCTCCAGGAGCTGGTGCCGCTCTATCGCGATCCCCGCTCCGACATGCCCGTGACCCAGTTTTCCATGAAATACGTCGAAGCCGCCGGCTTGGTGAAGTTCGACTTCCTGGGCCTCAAGACACTGACCGTCCTGGATAAGGCCTGCGAACTTGTCCGCGCGGGTGGCGATGCGATCGATCTCACGACCCTGCCGTTCGATGACGTGCCCACGTACCAGATGCTGGGGCGCGGTACCACGGTGGGTATCTTCCAGTTGGAAAGTTCCGGCATGCGCGATGTGTTGCGTTCGCTCGAACCCGACAGCTTCGAGGATATCATCGCACTCGTTGCGCTCTACCGGCCGGGTCCGATGGACAACATTCCGAGCTTCATTGCGCGCAAGCGCGGCCGCGAGCAGCCCGATTACCTCGACGAGCGGCTGACCGAGGTGCTCAAGGAGACCTATGGCGTCATCATCTATCAGGAACAGGTGATGCAGATCGCTCAGATCCTGGCCGGTTACAGCCTGGGCTCCGCCGACATCCTGCGCCGCGCCATGGGCAAGAAAATCAAGGCCGAGATGGATGCCCAGCGCGAAACCTTCGTCTCCGGCGCCATCGAACGCGGCGTCGAGAAGGGCCACGCCGCACACATCTTCGACCTCGTTGCGAAGTTCGCGGGCTACGGCTTCAACAAATCCCATGCCGCGGCCTACGCGCTGGTCGCGTACCAGACTGCTTATCTCAAGACCCACTATCCCGTGGAGTTTCTCGCCGCATCGATGACCCTCGACCTAGGCAACACCGACAAGCTCAACGTTTTTGACCAGGAGCTCGACCGCCTGGGTATCGAGTTGCGTCCGCCCGATATCAATCGGTCCGGGGCGGAGTTTACGGTCGAGCCCGGCGACGAATCTCGCGGCGCTATCCGCTATGCCTTGCCCGCGATCCGCAATGTCGGCGTCGCGGCCGTAAAGGCTATCGTTGTCGAGCGCGAGGCGAACGGGGCGTTTGCCGATGTTTTCGATCTGGTCGGGCGGCTTGGCTCCAACGTGCTTAACAAGCGCCTGATGGAGAGCATGGTCCGCGCGGGCAGCTTCGATTCCCTCAACCCCAATCGCCACCAGCTGTTCGGGGGCGTCGAGTTACTGGTCCGCTATGCCAGTGCTGCCGCGGCGGATCGCGAGAGCCAGCAAACCAACATGTTCGATGGCGGTGCGGGAGGGCCTGTGTCGGTGCCCGGGCTGCCCGAGGTCGAAGACTGGCCCGCCACGGACCGTCTGATGGAGGAGTACGACGCCATCGGCTTCTACCTCTCGGCTCATCCGCTGGACGCTTACGGCGATGGGTTGGAAAGTCTCGACGTGGTCTCGATTGCGAAGGTGCCCGAGCTGGCCGCCCGGGGGACGATCTCGGTCAAGCTTGCGGGGATCTTACTGGGCAAGCAGGAACGCATGTCGAAGGCCGGTCGCTATGCCTTCCTTCAGATGTCGGATACGAGCGGCAGTTTCGAAGTTGTAGTGTTTGCCGATCTCTACGGTGCGATCATGGACAAGCTCGATGCCAAGAGCGCGCTGCTGGTCACGGCGTCGGCGCGCCTCGAGGGCGACGCCTTGCGCCTGACCGCCGGTCGGGTGGAGGATCTCGAGAAGGCCGTTGCCGCTATGCCGTCGGGTCTCAGCCTGCGGTTGAGCGGGCGGGCGGAGGAGGGGGATGCCCAGGCCTTGAAACGCCTGCAAACCCTGCTCGATGGAGAGCCGGCGGGGCGCGCCCAGATTCGTCTCTGCGTGCCGTTGCCCGACGGGGCCGAGGCCGAGCTTACGCTGCCTGGTCGCTACGCACTCTCCGCGGCCTCGCGGGCCGAGTTGCGCAGCCTGCCGGGCTTGACGCCCGTATCTGCGGCCGGCGGCGGCTAGGCGCTCGGAAAGCCCTTGCGCCGAGCCGGTTAAGTCGCTATTTAACCGCCATCAACAACTCACACGCGGATGCAGCGGATTCCGGTACAACAGCCGGACGCCGATCCGGTGTTTGGCCTCTCGGAGGCTGGACCAACCGTCCGCGGCGGAATAACCGGAGAAAGCGAGAGGCTCATGGCACTCCCCGACTATACGATGCGCCAGCTGCTAGAGGCTGGCGTTCATTTCGGTCATCAGACCCAGCGCTGGAATCCGCGCATGGAGCCGTACATTTTCGGCAAGCGGAACAGCATTCACATCATCGATCTCGAACAAACCGTTCCCCTGCTTCATCAGGCCCTGATCGCCCTGCGCGACGTCGCGGCAAATGGCGGGCGCGTGCTGATGGTGGGAACCAAGCGTCAGGCTTCGGAGCAGGTAGCTGAGACCGCCAAGCGCTGCGGTCAGTATTACGTCAATCACCGCTGGCTCGGCGGCATGATGACCAACTGGAACGCGGTGTCGGGGTCGATCCGCCACCTCAACGAGCTCGACGAAAAGCTGGCGGACGAGAATCTGGGACTCACGAAGAAAGAGCTGCTGAAGCTCACCCGGGCGCGTGAAAAGCTTGAACGCTCGTTGGGCGGGATCAAGGATATGGGCGGCCTGCCCGACATCCTCTTCATTATCGATACCAACAAGGAAGAGATTGCGGTTCGCGAGGCGGCGAAGCTGGGTATCCCGGTCGTTGCGGTGATCGACAGCAATTCCGATCCCTCAGGCATTGCCCATCCGATCCCCGGCAACGACGATTCGATCCGGGCGATTCAGCTCTACTGCGATTTGGCCGCCCGGGCCGTTCTGGATGGTCTGCAGAAAGAGATGTCCGAGCAGGGCGAAGACATCGGGGCGCTCGCGGAACAACCGGCGGAAGATATTACGGTTGCCGCGACGGTTGCTGAACCGCCAGCACCAGAAGCACCTGCAGACGTGGCGCCGACCGAGGCACCCGCAGAATCTCCGGCTGCTGAAGCGGCCGCAGATGCGGCACCTGCCGAGGCGCTGCCCTTGGATGCGTCGGCCAATACGAGAATCGATTCCTAGGAGCCCAGAAATGGCGGAGATCACGGCGGCGCTCGTCAAAGCCCTGCGTGAGAGAACCGGCGCCGGCATGATGGATTGCAAGTCGGCGCTCGGCGAATGCGGCGGCGACATGGAAGTGGCTGTCGACTGGTTGCGCAAGAATGGCTTGGCGGCAGCTGCGAAGAAAGCCGGCCGGGCCGCGAAAGAAGGCCTCGTTGGCGTCGTGACCAAGGGGGGCCGGGGTGCATTGGTCGAGGTCAACTCCGAGACGGATTTCGTGGCGCGAAACGATGTCTTTCAGAAGGCAGTTGCAACGATCACCGATCTAGCACTGGAGGTTGGGGGCGACTTCGAGGCCCTGAAATCGGCACCGTATCCCGGCGGTAGCGAGACGGTGGCAGAGACGGTGACCAGCCTGATTGCGACCATCGGCGAGAACATTGGGTTGCGCCGGGCCGCGGGATTCCAGGTCGATGCCGGCGTCGTTGCCAGCTACGTCCACGGAGCGATCGGTACTAATCTTGGCCGGATCGGTGTACTCGTCGCCCTGGAATCAAGCGGCGATGCCGCTAAACTCGATGCCCTGGGTCACCAAATCGCCATGCATGTGGCCGCGGCCAATCCGCAGGCCTTGTCGGTCGAGGATCTAGACCCCACGCTTGTCGAGCGCGAACGCAAGGTGCTCGCCGAGCAGGCCCGGGTCTCGGGCAAGCCCGATGAAATCATCGCCAAGATGGTCGAAGGCCGTCTCAAGAAGTTCTACGAAGAGGCTGTTCTGCTCGAGCAGGTCTTCGTGATCGACGGCGAGAACCGCGTCGGTATGGTCGTGGAACAAGCGGCCGACGAGATTGGCGTGCCTATCAAAATTTCTGGATTCGTCCGTTTCGCCCTGGGCGAGGGCGTAGAAGAGGCGGCTGAAGAGGGGTAGCGCGTGCAGCCCGCACAGCCGGGCTTTTATCCCTGCTCCGGTTTTGGTGTATAGTCTCAACACTGCGCCCTTCCGGGAAGTGACGGCGGGCCGGTGGAGGGTCAAACGGTTCCCGATGGGCCGATTCGGAGACAGATCGGAAATGCCGCAGCCGTTCCAATACCGACGCGTATTGCTCAAGCTTTCCGGCGAGGCGTTGATGGGCGACGGCTCAGGCGGTCTCGACGCTGCAATCGTAACTCGGATTGCCAACGACGTTCTGGAAGTTCGCCAGCTCGGCGTGGAGCTCTGTATCGTCATAGGCGGCGGCAACATCTTTCGCGGTGTGGCGGGCGCGGCCGCCGGCATGGAACGGGCTACGGCCGACCACATGGGCATGCTGGCGACCGTGATCAACGCCCTGGCGTTGCAGAACGCGCTTGAAATCGCCGGCCAGGAAACCCGCGTCATGTCGGCGATCCCGATGACGACGGTGTGCGAACCCTACATTCGCCGGCGTGCCGTTCGGCATATGGAGAAGGGCCGGGTGGTGGTCTTCGCAGCCGGCACCGGAAACCCGTTTTTTACGACCGACACGGCCGCGGCATTGCGGGCCGCTGAAATGCGTGTCGACGGTCTGTTCAAGGGCACTCAAGTCGACGGGGTCTACAACGCCGATCCCCTTAAGGATAGCGGCGCGGAGCGGTTTGAGAGCCTGACTTACATGGAAGTGATCTCGCGCAATCTCAAGGTGATGGATGCTGCCGCAATTTTGCTGGCGCGGGAAAATTCGATCCCGATCGTGGTATTCTCAATCCATCATACGGGCGCTTTTGCAGGGGTCACGCAAGGGAAAGGCACCTTTACGATAATCCGCGAGGAAAATTGAGCCGTGGCAGAGCCGGATATCGACGATATCGAACGACGGATGAGGGGGGCCGTTGAGGTATTACGCAGGGAGTTCGCGGGCTTAAGGACGGGGCGCGCCTCGACCGGCATGCTCGATCCCGTCGTCGTTGACGCCTACGACGCCGCGATGCCGCTGAACCAGGTGGCGACCGTCAGCGCAACCGACGCGCGCATGCTGAGCGTTCAGGTTTGGGACAAGGGATTGGTCAAGTCGGTGGAAAAAGCGATTCGCGAAGCGGGTCTCGGCTTGAACCCCGTCATCGACGGACAGCTGATCCGTCTGCCGTTCCCCGAACTCAACGAAGAGCGGCGCAACGAACTCGTCAAGCTGGCCGCAAAATATACGGAACAGGCCAAGGTCGCCGTCCGAAACGTGCGCCACCACGGTATGGACGAGATCAAGAAGATGGAAAAGACCGGCGACCTGAGCCAGGACGACCACAAGTTCTGGGCCGATGAAATCCAACGATTGACCGACGAGAAGGTCAAGACGGTCGACGAACTTTTTGAAGCCCGCCAAGGCGAGATCATGCAGGTCTAGCGCATGGAAACGGTTCGGAAATTTCAGGTGGAATCACGCTGGCCACGGCATGTCGCGGTCATCATGGACGGCAACGGCCGTTGGGCTAAATCCCGTAATTTGCCACGCATTGCCGGGCATCGTAAGGGTGCCGAGGCGGTGCGCGAGCTAGTACGCAGCTGCACGGAACTCAATATCCCGTTCGTCACGATCTACGCCTTTTCGTCGGAAAATTGGAAACGTTCGCCCGCAGAAGTCAGCGATCTGATGTCGCTGCTGCGGCTTTATCTGCAGCGTAACGTTTCGGATCTGCACAAAGAAGGCGTGCGAATCCGATTTATCGGTGACCGCGACCGCCTCGACAACGGTATTAAGATGATGATCTCGGGAGCCGAATCCCTAACCAATGACAATCAAAACCTGACCGTCTCTATCGCCGTGAATTACGGCAGCCGGCGTGAGATTGTTCTCGCCGTTCGGCGTATTGCCGAGGATGTTCGCTCGGGCAACCTCGATCCCGATCAAGTCGACGAGGAAAGCTTTGCAAGTTACCTCGATACCGCCGGAATCCCTGATCCGGACCTGCTGATTCGGACCAGCGGCGAGCAGCGACTGAGCAATTTCCTGCTGTGGCAGTCGGCCTATACGGAATTGGTCTTTGTGCCCACCCTGTGGCCGGATTTCGATCGGAAGGCCCTGCTCGAGGCGATCGGGGAGTTTCAGCGACGCGACCGGCGATACGGCGGCTTGAGTGCCTGACAGCGTTCCTGGCGGGCTTTTGCCTCGCCTGGGTTCCGGTGTTCTCCTGATGATCCTGGCCTTGATTGGCGCCTGGTTAGGTGGGATCCCGCTGGCGGCGTTGGTTGGGCTAGGGCTGGCACTCGTCGTTCATGAGGGAAATCGCGCGCTGCAAATCCGCGGCGCACCGCCCTCGATATCCATTATGGCCGCAAGTCTCGCGACGCTTGGCGCCGTGTTCGTGCTCGCGGTGTCGTCCTGGTACTGGTTTGCGCTGGCTGTGGCGGCGGGTGGTGGCGGTGTGGTTGGCATGCTGGCCATGAGCCGGGGAAGCCGGACCGACGCGGCGATCCTGGGTAGTCTCGTCGCTTGGGTCGCCGTGGCTGGAATCGCCTTTCTCTGGCTGCGCGCGACCGGGGGATGGGGCGCAATCGTGTGGTTGCTTGCCGTGGTCTGGGCAACGGATACGGGAGCCTATGCATTCGGCCGGGTGTTCGGTGGGCCGCGTCTTGCGCCCCGGATGAGCCCGGGCAAGACCTGGGCGGGCGCCTTTGGCGGAACCGCCGCCGGTATTGGCATCGGTGTCGCAGCAGGCTGGGTGCTGTGCACGCTGGGCGGATTCGACACGATGCTCGAGCTTACTTTTGCCGTGGCGGGTGCTGCACTGCTGTCTCTGACGGGGCAGTTGGGCGATCTAGTGGAGTCCGCGTTCAAGCGCCGGTGCGGGGTCAAGGATAGCGGTGTGCTGATACCGGGGCACGGCGGTGCTTTCGATAGGCTCGACAGCCTGCTTGCGGCGAGCCCGGCGCTTGCCGTTCTTGTCTACGCTCTGGGACCGGCTGTATTGGGTCAGTAGTAAGTCCGCGGTGACGGGAGCGAAAAATTGGCGAATCAAGGGTTTATGAGGTCCCCGGTGCTTGCCAAGGAAGAGACGGCGCGCTACATACAATCGCGCAATGCAACGCAAAGAGAGAGTTGTTTTGTTGCGCGAACAAGGGGGCGGGCACGACGCGGGATCGCGTGTCGAATGCCCGCCTCGTGTATCTACTCGATTTTGCCGGCGAATTCGCACCCGGCATGGTTCTGAAACGGCACCGTCATGGAATGGATCTCGGAAATCTGGAATACCCTTTGGGGGTTCCTCGTCGTCCTCACGGTGGTGGTGTTCTTTCACGAGTTGGGCCATTACCTGGTCGCCCGAATCAACGGCGTGCGCGTGGAGACCTTTTCCATCGGCTTTGGCCCCGAGATTGTGGGTTGGACAGATCGCAAGGAGACGCGCTGGAAAATCAGCCTGATCCCGCTCGGCGGCTATGTGAAATTCTTCGGTGACGCAGGCGCAGCAAGCCAGCCGGGAGACGATCTACCCGAGTTGAGCGAAGAGGAGCGCGCCGTCTCGTTTCATCACAAGCGACTGCATCAACGAGCGGCCGTGGTGTTCGCGGGGCCGTTCGCAAATTTTATCCTGGCCATAGTATTGCTGGCGATCCTGTTTGCGACGGTCGGAGAGAGATTCACGGCACCTGAAGTGCTCGAGGTGGTGCCGGACTCCGCCGCCGAGGAAGCGGGGATTGCGCCGGGCGACGTGATCCGCGAGATCGACGGATTGGCTATCAAACGCTTCGAAGACATCGTCGCGATCGTCATTGAAGCGCCGGGACGGCCGCTTGACGTGGTGGTGGAACGCGCCGGAGAGCCGGAGTTCCTGACGGTAACGCCCAGAGAAGTTCAGGAAGAAAACCGATCGATCGGCCGACTCGGAATTAAAGGTGGCCACGTTGGATTCGTGAAGCACGATCCGGGCACGGCTATTTGGCTCGGGTTCAAGAAGACCTTCCTGTTTGCCGGCGAGACCCTGAAGGCTGTCGGCCAGATAATTTCGGGGCGGCGTTCGACGGACGATCTGAGCGGGCCGCTCCGAATCGCGCAGATATCGGGTCAAGTCGCTGAGCAGGGGGTGGCGTCGCTCATCTTCTTCATGGCGATCCTATCGATCAATCTAGGACTGATTAACCTGTTTCCGGTTCCCATGCTCGACGGCGGTCATCTGCTGATTTATGGCATCGAGGCGGTGCGCGGCCGTCCGCTTGGGGCTCGGACATTGGAAATGGTCTTTCGGGTGGGCCTGGGCCTGATAGTGTTGCTGATCGGGTTTGTGCTATGGAATGACTTCAAGAGTCTCGGGGTCTTCCAGTGGGTTGGGAATCTCTTTTGATCGTGCGGCGCTAGAGTGAACGTGAGTGTAGGACGTCTCGTTGCCGTTGCGGGTTTGTGCGCCTTGATGGCACTTAACACCGCGTTGCTGTTGGCCCCGGTAGCTGGCGCGCAGGAGCTCGGCCTTTCCGACGTGGTTCGCGTTATTGAGGTCGAGGGCAACCAACGGATCGAACTCGAGACGGTTCGTTCCTACATGTCGATCCGGATTGGCGATCCGTTCGATCCTGGCCTGATCGACCGGTCGCTGAAAAGCCTATTTGCGACGGGTCTGTTCGCCGATGTTGTGTTGCGTCGCGAGGCATCGGCGTTGGTGGTCCGAGTCGTCGAGAACCCGATCATCAATCGCGTGGCCTTCGAGGGCAACGATAAATTCGAGGACGACAGCCTGGAGTCCGAGGTGCAGTTGCGCCCCCGCATGGTCTATACCCGCACGCGCGTGCAGAATGACGTGCAGCGCCTAGTCGAACTTTATCGCCGAACCGGACGATTTGCCGCCACGGTCGAGCCCAAGGTGATCCGCCTGTCGGATAACCGCGTCAATTTGGTATTCGAGATCGACGAAGGGCCTATCACAGAGGTCCGCAAAATCATATTCGTGGGCAATGATATTTTTTCCGACAGCGAATTACGCGAGGTGGTGCAAACTCAGGAATCGAAATGGTGGCGCTTCCTTACGTCCGCGGACGTTTACGATCCCGATGCGGTGACGTTTGATCGGGAGTTGCTGCGTCGCTTTTATCTATCTAATGGCTATGCCGATTTCCGAGTGACGTCGGCGGTCGCCGAGTTGACCCGTGACCGTGAGGCGTTTTTTATCACCCTCACGGTCGAGGAAGGCGTGCGCTACCGCTTTGGCAAGGTCGTTGTCGATAGTCAGCTAAGGGATCTCCCGGCCGGGCAGTTGGCGCCCTTCCTGACCACGCTGCCAGGAGACTGGTACAACACCGATGGTATGGAATCGACGATCCAGATACTGACCGATGAAGTCGGGAACCTTGGATACGCATTCGTCGATATTCAACCGGACGTCGACCTCGATCGGGATCGTCGCACGATCGACTTGACGTACATGGTCAACGAGGGGCCGCGCGTTTACGTCCAACGAATCGATATATCCGGTAACTCGCGAACGCTCGACGAAGTGATCCGGCGCGAGTTTCGCTTTGTCGAAGGCGACGCATTCAATACTGCGAAGTTCCGCCGCTCCAAGCAACGGATCGAAAACCTCGCGTTTTTCTCCTCCGTTGAGATGGAAGTCCTGCCGGGTGATGCACCCGACCAGACGATCATCGTGGTGGATGTGCAGGAGCAGTCGACGGGCACGATTAACCTCGGCGGCGGGTTTTCGACCTTCGAAGGCCTGATCACCGATTTCGGTATTCGGGAAAATAATCTCCTGGGGCGTGGCCAGGTTCTGCGGCTGAACGCATCGATTTCGACTCGGCGACAGCTCATTGATTTGGGCTTTACAGAGCCCTATTTATTCAACCGCGATCTCGCCGGGGGCGCCGATATATTTCGGCGCACGACCGACAGCCGCCGCGAATCGTCGTTTTTTCAGGAAGAACTCGGCATTGGCACCAATGTCAGCTATGCGGTCACCGAGGACTTGCGCCACTCGTTGCACTACACAATCCGTCGCGATCTGATCGAGGATGTCGATGACGATGCTTCCCGGTTCATCAAGGAGCAGGAAGGCTCGACCGTCATTTCTGCGGTTGGTCACACACTGACATTAGACCGGCGCGACAGCCGGGCCTTTCCACGCGAAGGCTATTTGCTGAGCTTTTCTCAGGATCTTGCAGGTTTGGGTGGAAGCGAAAAATATTTCCGAAATCAATTCAGTTACGAGTATTACTACCCCCTATCAGATCAATGGATCGCGAGCATCACTTTAAAAGAGGGGTTTATTTTCGGTTTCGCCGGTGATGATGTCCGTATCAGCGAGCGTTATTTTTTAGGCGGG